>Ga0307515_10020123_pt1 | contig 11936 bp, 13 predicted proteins | sample 17_EM_MG_FD_194513 | JGI IMG/M metagenome (GOLD analysis project Ga0307515, IMG submission 194513) | Populus trichocarpa ectomycorrhiza microbial communities from riparian zone in the Pacific Northwest, United States - 17_EM | ecosystem: Host-associated > Plants > Roots > Unclassified | place...
AGGTAGGCACGCCAGTCTTCCTTGGTGCGCGGCTCGGCAAGGCCCGGATGCATCAGAGCTCCCCGATCCCCACGGCCTTGCCGGTCCACACCTCGTAGGTCTCGATCTGGTCCACGTCGATGTCATCGTCGGCGGGGAGGTCAGGCACCGCCCGCAGCGGACCGCCGGACTCCACCGACGTCGGGGTGCGATCGGCGAGGACGGTTCCAGACCGGTCACGGACAGCGGCGCGCACGCGCTCGGCGTCGCGGACCCTGGCCCGGCGGGACTTCGCCGTGGACGACTCGACCGCGTCGCTGCGATTCTGCAGGTCGATCAACGCTTGGGCGACCAGGTCCTGGTCGCGGGGGTCACGGCCGCGGGCGGCCAGTTCCCGTTTGACCTCGCGCAGGGTCACGTCGGTGAACGGTTCCAGCCCGGTGGGGGCATGGGTCCACCGCAGGGTGTGCCAGCCACGAGGGTCGGCCGGGTCCTGGAAGTACACCTGACTGGGGTCGCGCGGGTCGTAGTGGATCGGCCACAGGCCGTTCTTGTGCTGGTAGCGGGACTTGGTCCGCCGGTAGCGGGCCACCGCGCCGCCGTTGTAGGTGAGGCTGTCGATGTCCACCCCGTCGTGGTTGATGGCCCTCCACTCGACCTGCCCCGGTAGGCCACATTCGGGCCCGGGCCAACACGTCCGGGGTGTGCTTCCAGTGCCCCTGCCCGTCAACGGCTTCCAACCGCAGCGGCTGCGACACGAACGCCACCACATGAGGGTCGAAGTCCAACAAGGTCATCCACCGGCACTCCAGGTGGCTTTCGTACTCCACCAGGTCACCGGTGGTAGCCGACCAGTACCGGCCCGGGGCGTGTTTCTGCCCCCGATAACTGGGGATCTTGCGCACCATCCGGCCGTCCTCGAACGGCACCGAGGCCGCCTAGTCCAGACCGACGTCACGCTCCACACCGTGGGCGTCGACGAACACCACCCTGCACACCAGCTCGGCGCTCTGTATGGACACCGGCATGCCCGCCACACACCTTCCCGGAAGACCTCGACGACCCACATGCGCGGCAGGTTTGATCACCCATCGAGAGCCATCGACGAACAACCGTATTCCCCCTGCTCCGGCTCACCCGTGTACTCGGCCGGCGTGTCGCAGACCGGTCGCCCGTCGGGACTCGACCGTGGGACCACGGCGCTCGGGTATCCTCCGGCGGTGACCAAGACGAGCCCGGCACGCCTCGACGCGATGCTCGAGGACGCCACGGTCGACTGCCACGACGAGGCCGAGCAGGTCAGCGGCCTGCACGCGATGATCGCGGACAACCTCGCGGTCCCCTTTCAGACCAGGGTCCTCGGAGTGGACGTGACGGTCGAGGACGTGGACCTGACCGGCAGGGGCGAGATCGTGGCCTACTGTTCCCGCGGTCAGTTCCGGCAGACGATTTCGATCCTCGACCTCCCCCTGCCCACTCCGCCGCCCGAGGGTGCGGAGTGGATCGACGCGTACCGCCGCTGGGCGGGCTGAACACCATCGACCACAACCAGCATGACGTGATCCCGGGGCCAGCGGACATGACCACGAAGAAGGCCGTGCCACCGCAGCTGCAGGCATGGATCGACGCGCGACACCGGCACCGGCTTTCGCACGCACAGGTACAGATGGCACGCGAACTCGGGCTGAACCCGAAGAAGCTCGGAAAGATCGACAACCACCGGCAGGAACCCTGGAAAGCGCCACTTCCGCGGTTCATCGAACACCTCTACGCCAGAAGGTTCGGCCGGCCGGCACCCGAGGTCGTCAGATCGATCGAAGATCACGCGCACCAGACGGAACTGAAGGAGGCTGAGCGGAAAGCTGCGAGGGCCGCGAAGCGTCAGGCGCAACCCGCCACCGAAGCACCCTGCGAGTGAGAGTGACTTTCGGCCCTAGTTATCCACTTTTCGGCGAATGTTGTCACCATGATCCGATGCGCGGTGGACGGGGGCCGGAGGCCAGTACCCCAGCCGGCACTGAGGCCCGGCATTGCCCTCGCTGGTGACGTTGCGTGACGTGTCGGATGGCTGGACTCAGGCCGACCGAGCCGATGCGCGCGTTCAACGCGGCAAATCCGTGCATTGGATCAAGGGCTACGGGCTGGTCGCGAACTGGCGCCGGGCGCGCCGATGTGACTGCCGCGCCGTCATGGGCGGCGGTCTCCGGTTCCGGGAGGAGCGTCTGGAACGGGTGCGGGCGCTGGGGTCGGCGGCGTCCAGGAGAATGCGCCGGCCGCGAAGCGGGTGAACAGAGGGGTCGGCAGTGCGCGGGTTATGGTGTCGCGCGTTCGTATCGCGGCGGGGTTGTTCAGTTGGAGCAGGTGTGCGAGCTTGCCCGAGGTCTTCGCGAGGCTCTGGGTGCGCGGGCGTCGGGTGCGGTCGTATTCGAAGAGTGCGTCGGTGATGTCGCCGCGGTTTAGGGCCGCGGCCAGGACGACGGCGTCCTCGATGGCCAGACATGCGCCCTGGCCGATGTCCGGGGTGACGGCGTGGGCGGCGTCGCCGAGGAACGCGACGCGGCCCCGCACGAAGCTGGGTAGCGGCGTGTCGAGGTAGTAGACGTCGTGCCGTAGCAGGGTTTCCGGCGGGGTCGCGGCCATGAGTTGCGGGATCGGTGGGTGCCACTGAGCGAACCGCCGGGCGACCTCGGCGAGGTCGTGGCGGGGGGTGGCGCCTTCCGGCATGCTTTCGCAGGCGAACCAGTACACCTGCCCGGTGGTGCCGATCACGGCGATGCCGTACCGGGCGGCTCGTCCCCAGGTTTCCGACAGCACCGGTGGTACCTCGATCGTGGTCGCACGGTCGGCGGGGACAGTGCCGCGCCAGACCGTGTATCCGGCGTAGCGCGGGCCGGCGTAGTCGGGGAACACCGCGGCGCGTAGCTCGCTGTGTACGCCGTCCGCGGCCACCACGAGGTCGGCGGTCGCGATGTGCTGGCTGGTCGAGGTCTCGAAGGTGACCGACGCGCCGTCGTTACCCGCGACGATGTGGGTGGCGCGGTGGCCGGTGTGCAGGGTGACGCCGCGGAGGGAATCGACGAGGATGCGGTGCAGTTCGGCGCGGTGCAGCGCTACAAACGGGTCCCCGAAGCGGCGCTCGATCTCCGCGCCGGGCAGGCGCGCGATCTGCCGTCCGGACACGAGTCGGATCTGCATGCCGTCTTGCCGCACGCCACCGATCCGCAGCGGCGCGTCCAGGCCCAGCCAGCGCAGGGCTTTGACCGCGTTGGGGGCGATCCCTATGCCGGCGCCGACCGGCCGGAACTGCGGCGCCTGCTCGTAGAGCGCCACCGTCCAACCGGTTTGCCGGAGGGCCCGGGCGGTGCTCAGCCCGCCGATGCCGCCGCCCACCACGATCGCCGTTCTTGCCATGATCCCCCCAGCGTGATTCAAGCGTTCGTTTCAATCGAACGTAGTACACTTGCGGCCGGACTGCCAAACCACGAGCCGCGCGACAGCGACAGCGACAGCGACAGCGACAGCGACAGCGACAGCGACAGCGACAGCGACAGCGACAGCGACAGCGACAGCGACAGCGACAGCGACAGCGACAGCGACAGGAGGATCGATGGTCGGCGATGCCACCCGGCAGCGGCTGCTGGACGAGGCGGAGGCGATGTTCGCCGAGCGTGGCTACGAGGGCACCTCGCTGCGCGCTCTGGTGGTCGCCGCGGAAGCGAACATCGCGGCGGTGAACTATCACTTCCGGTCCAAGGAGGGCCTGCTGCGCGCGGTGGTCGATCGAGCGATGGCCCCGGTGAACGCCGAACGCGAGCGGCGCCTGGGTGAGCTGCAGACGCTCGGCTCCCCGGCCACGCTCGAGCAGATCGTGCGGGCGTTCGTCGAACCGGGGCTCGACCTGACACGCCACCACGGCGTGCGTGGTCCGGCCGTCGCGAAGTTCATCGGCCGAGTGCTGTTCGATCCGAGCCGTCGAATCCGCGAGCTCTTCGCCGACCAGGTCGACCAGGTCGAGGGCCGCTACCTCGACGCGTTGCGCGATGCCGCACCCGGCGCCGGCGCCGGCGCCATCCTCTTCGGATACACCAGCATGCTCGGCCTCCTGGCCCTGCACCAGGCGGCCACCTTCGCCGCTCTACACTGGCGCCACACCTCAGCGACGTCTGACTCACATGACGACAGGGAACGACTCATCACCTTCCTTACGGCCGGCCTGAGCCAGATCCTCACCGGCGCGCAGTCGGCAACACTCCGCGCCACGGCGACGTCCCGAAGGGACTCATCTAGCAAGCGCCCACGGTGATCATTCAGGAGCGAATCAGCGCGAGGTAGCGTCGGCGCGGTCGGCTCGCCGTCGACCGGATACGCGCCGATGGCGAAGATGCGACACAACCTGTTCGCCTTCGGCGCGGGTGGTGACGACCGCGAGGTCTCCTTCCGGGGTGCAGCCGAGCGGCAGGCGCATCAGCCAGGGCCTCTTCGACAGACTCGCGAGGCCCGGGCATCGCGGGGAACCCTTTGCTGGTCAGGAGCGGCGGCGCTGCTGCTGGCGGGAGTTGGCGGCCGGCTGGTCGGCGGCTTCGTGGAGGTCCTGCTGGAGGAGTAGCAGGTGTTGTGGGTCGATCTTGCTGGGGAGGTAGCTGAAGCCTTCTGGTGAGGTTCGGAGCTGGTCGAGCTTGATGCCTTCTACGGCCCAGAGGTCGACGGGGCCGCCGGTGTTGTTGAGTCGGACGAACCAGTCGGCATCGGATCGGTCGAGGCACAGGATTCCCTCCACCTCGGGCCGGCGGCTGCCGGCGATCCCTGGTGCCGCGCCCATCCGGGTCCAGTCCGGACCGAACGTCAGGATCGATTTCCGGTTGCGGACGGAGGAGACGTGGTGAAGACGCGGCATCTCGGGAAGGTAGCGCGTTTGGCGCCGAGGTGCGCACGGCAGTGGGCCTGTTCCGGATCGGGAGGCGAGCTTGACGATAGCGGGGCGTTCATCGCGACGGTGCCGTGCGGTGGCGAGCTACGTGCCGGAGGCCATGTAGGTGTAGGTGGCGAGGATGAGGACTTCTGCGCCGGTCAAGCATGTCCGTACGTCAGCCACTCACCTCGCCGTCACGCTGGGTAGCGTGCACATCATGGCATATTAGTAGTAGCGTTTGGTCAGCTCATCGCCGTAAGCCCTTCACCCAATGGAGCACTTCATCGACGTTCGCGCGTGTCCATCCGCCGGCACCAGCAGCGTCGGCGCAGTACGTACGGCAGACCAGCGTCGACCCGCCGCCGTGTGATTGTCATCAATCCATACTGCTGGACGATCGCTGGCCACTGCGTCGATCGCCGGAACCTTCAGCTCGGGCTCAGACGGTATCGGCGGGAACTCGACGAAAGACAACGGCTTCACTCGGAGCAGCGGTAGGTAGAACTCGTTTGGCGTCCGCACCCAGTCCGGTCGCCCACGACAAGTCACCGACGTCCGCCAACTCACGGATCCAGTCACCGTGCCGGAGGCAGAAGCGCACTGGCTCTTCTCCCTCGAAGAGCACGCGTTCTTGGTACCCGTCAGGACAGGTGACCGCAGCGAACGGATTCAGCACGCCATCAAGATCGAGCAAGAGAAGCGGCAACGGCTGATCCACGGCGCCCCCTGCCCGCGCGTCATCACGCAAGAACCCGGTCACACCCCCCGGCACCCAGCCTGAACGAAATCCGAACTCCCTGAACGATGTCCTGAACGAATCAGCGAGCCCCTGAACGGTTTGGCGGCACTCGACACTGGCCCTTTCGGTTCGCTCAGCCGCAGAGCCGGTGGGCGCCTACCGACGAGTTCACGATCTCCGGTACTGCCGCGGTGGGGTCCACCCGGGTCCGCAGCGTGGGTGTCCAGCCCGCGTCGGGTATCAAGTCGGGGTCGTAGGCCGCGTTGTATGCCGCGATCAGGTCGACCGGCTGGCCTCGGCGGCGGTCAACCTGGACCAGCGAGCCGATCGCGGTGATCCGGGTGCCCTTCCAGTAGTGGACGATGTTGCCGGCCGGCACGTCCACGCCGAGCCGGAAATAGTTGTTCTCCGCGTAGATGCTCGACTCGAAGCCCACCCCGAGCGAGTAGCCGTAATCCTCGCCGGTCGCCGTGTACGCGTTGTTGTAGACGTCGACCTGGCCGAAACGCACCCGGGGCGCCCGCTGAACGACGTTGCCGAAGCGGTTGTGGTGCACGGTCACCCGCAGCTTGCCGACGTCGACGCCCGGCGTGTCGGTCGACCCGATCAGCATCGTCTTGTCGTGATCGTAGTAATCGTTGTACGACACCGTCACCAGGTCGGAGCCCCTGATGATGTCGCTGGCACCGTCGTGCACCTGGTACGGCCGGCCGAAGTAGAGCGGCTGGTCGGCGTCGTGATTGTCGCCGTCGCTGAAGGTGTTGTGGTCGAGCCACACGTGCGTCGCGCCGGTGAGCGAGACGAGGTCATAGAGCGAGTTCCAGTTGCCGGTGTCCCCGTCGGTGGGATCCCAGGCGGGGAAACAGTCGGCGGAATCGGTGAACTCGACGCCGCGCACGATCACGTTGTCCACGCCGGAGAGGATCAGACTGCCGTGCTCGAGGCGCGCGCCGTTGATGCCGATAATCGTGGTGTTGGAACCGACATTGATCTTGATCTGATCGCCCTGTCGCTTGGCCGATCGCACCCGCGCATCCTCGAGTGGGCCGGTCGGCTTGCTCGCCCGGCCCCACACCGCGGGGTCGTAGGCGGCCAGGAACGCTTCCAGGCTGTAGTCCGGGTCGGCGTAGTCCGAGCAACTCAGCGGCTGTCCGCTCGGGTCGGCGCTCAGGCTGAACCGGCCGCTCACGAAGACGATCTTCGGGGTCGCGTTCGTACCGTTGGTTGCGGCGTCCCCGCCCAGCGCGGCGATCAGCTCGGCCCGGTTGTGCGCGACCGCGATGTGCGCGTCGTCGGCGGCCGCCCCGCCGGTGGTGCCGCCGTCCGCGGACGCCCATCCGTCGTTGCTGGCCAACGGCTGCCGGGCCAGCCGCAGCTCAGCCGGCGAGACACCGGCGGGGGATGCACTGGCGGCGGATGCGCCAGCGGGGGAGGCGCCAGCGGGGGATGCACCAGCGGCGGCCGATGCGGGCGCGCCACCGACCGATCCGGCGATCGTGAGGGCGAACGCGGCGGCCAGGCCGGCCACGACTCTGGGGCGTTCTGGCATGTCTTGCTCCTCGAGAACGGCGCTGGCAAGCGCTTTCCTGCGCCACGCTCCCACTGAGATTCGTGAGAGTCAATGGATTCGGATGTGCAGGATTGTTGCAGTCCTCGGTCGCCAAGATATCGCACTGAGTAGTCGTCCTGTTTGATCGCGATTTCTCGCCGCCGCACCGGCGAATAACCGCAGACCATCGCCATGATCGCCCACCGGCTGCAACAAAGCTGCAGGGGAAAGCGCATTCCTAAAGTCCCTTAACACTTGTGTCAATCGATACGATAGCTATCATTCGTCTGGCGGGGCGTGTCCTCCGCCCGCTGAAATTCGGACCAGCCGGTGACCGTGCGTCCGTCCTCTGCGCATGCGTCAGCCCCGGGAGTCCGCTCATCGCCGCGCCGTGCTCCGGCGTGCCCTCAGGAAGGCCACAGATGGACCCGCTCCCCGTACCGCCCACACCCGTCACCACCTCCTCCGCCTTCCCCAGAAGTGAGGTCGACGAAAAATGCTGAAGCGACTACGAAGGCTCGCCAAAGCCCGCGCAGCCTGGTACGCGACCGGAACGGTGGCCGCGCTCGCCGTAGCCGCGGTCCTCCCCATCACCGCGGCCCAGGCGACCACCATTCCGGGCAACACCGGCTCGATCGCGCTGAGCGCCACGAAGTCCTTCTCCGGCACCTTCGACGGCGGGATGAAGCGGTACTACGGCACCGGCGCCCTCGGCACCAGCGGGCAGTCCGAGAGCCAGCTGCCGCTCTTCGACCTGCCCAGCGGCGGCACGTTGAAGAACGTCATCCTGGGCACCCCGGCCGCCGACGGCGTGCACTGCGAGGCCACCTGCACGCTGCAGAACGTCTGGTGGGAGGACGTGGGCGAGGACGCGGCCACGTTCAAGCCGTCGTCCACCTCCGCGACGATGACGATCCTGGGCGGCGGTGCCCTGCACGCCAGCGACAAGGTGTTCCAGCACAACGGCGTCGGCGGCACGATGGTGATCGACGGCTTCCAGATCCAGGACTTCGGCAAGCTCTACCGCTCTTGCGGCAACTGCACGTCGGCCCAGGGTAAGCGCACGGTTGTGATCCGCAACGTCACGGCCACGTACAAGGGAAGCGCGCTGGCCGGGATCAACACCAACTACGGCGACACTGCCACGTTCACCAACATCACGATCGTCGGCGACACCAGCAAGAAGATCGTGATCTGCCAAAAGTACATCGGCAACAACACGGGCGCGGAACCGCCAACAAACGGTTCCGGCGCGGACGGCACGTATTGCAAGTACAGCGCGGCTGACATCCACTACCAGTAACGATGTGGGGCGCCGGCCGCGTTTGCCGCGCGGCCGGCACCACTTTGCAACGCCCGGGTGCCCGACAATCCAGAGCCGGGCGACATCGGGATGCGCGAGCGGAGCCGAAAGCTGGTGCCGCCCCGGAGACTCCTCAACGGCCTCGCCGCACTTCCAATACTAAGCGATTCTGCGTAGAGTAAGCGACATGGCTGATAATCCTTCAACGAGCGAGCTGACCTTCGGCACCTACTACGTCCGCGACGGCGCCGGGGCCGAGTTTGAGAGCGTGCTTCCCGGAGCTGGGCGGCCCTTCGCCGCCTTGGCTTCATCGAGAAGGAGGCTCCGGCGCTCTATCGATCGGTGTCCGCGCCGACCCGTTATCTGGAGGTGACTCGTTGGCTGCCGGGCGTCATGGGGCCGGCCCACGAGCACCCCGACCTCATTCCGATTTGGACTAAGCTCGCCTCGCTGGTCGAGCCGCACACCCCGGCGCTAGTGGATCGCGGGCTCGTGTTCGACGAGTTCGTCCCGGTGGCGCTGAGTCCTCGTGACTGACCGGATTCCGGGCCTGGTCGACCTCGACCAGCTTGACGCCGTGTTCGGCGCCCTCTCGCATCGGACCCGGCGGGCGATCCTCGTGACGCTGCTGGCTAACGGCGGATCGCAGACCTCGGGCAAGATCGCGGGGCGGATGGACCACAGCTGGCAAACCACCAGCAGGCACCTTCGGTTGCTGGAGGAAGCCGGTTTGATCAGTGTGGGGTTACAGGGCCGGGAGCGGGTCTACACGCTCGAAGCCGAGCACATGACCGGCCTGCTCGAAGGATGGCTAAATCGCTTCAGACTGGCCGAGTCGGCCAAGAGCGGGAACGGCAGCGCGCCACCCGGCGCGGCCCGCTCGCCGGCGGCCAGCGATGCGGTCAAGAGGTACGACGGTTGAGGTGCGGGTTCATCGGAAGGAACCGCCGACCGCGGGGGCCAGCACGATCCAATAGCGCCGCACCGGACCATGGCCGGTGTCGCGGATGCCCTCCAGGACGCCGCCGTTGCGTTCGATAGTGCGGGCCGAGGCGAGGTTGTCCGCGAGACACGGTATGAGCACGCGATCCAGGCCCAAAGCGATGCGGGCCTCGACGAGCATCTCGCCGAGCGCCCAGCCGGCCAACCCGCGGCGGCGCGCGGATGGGCGGATGCCGTAGCCGATCTGGCCGAGCCTGTCGTCGAAGTAGTGCCGCAGAGCGATGCCCCCGAGTACGTGGCCGTCTTCGACGATCCAGCGCGGTGAGCCATGCCTCTCCTCCGGGCAGGGCTCACCGGCCGGGTGGGTCAGCCTGACCCGCTTGTGCACCCAAGCGGCGAAACCGTCGGACGAGTCCACGTCGTCCTCGGCGTCCAGGCCGAAGCCGTCCTCATGCAGACCCGGACCCCAGTCATCGCGGCAGTCCAGGAAGGCGGCGTGCAGGCGGGTCGTCGGCAGGATCAGTTCAGGCATGCGGCGAAGGTAGCCGGGGCTTGGCCGTAAGACGAGTCGCTTCCGCCCGCCTTAGAGACGCACAGAAGGCGATTCTGCGTCAGTACCCCGCAGGGGAGTACGAGGATGCCGTGTTGGGCGCTCGACGGCGGCTTGTGACGGTCTCGGCTCCCTTTCTGTCGAAGGGTGAGCCGGACATCGAGGAGCGCCCGCCTCGGCTCTTGGTAATCTGCGTCACATTCGCGGCGCGGTTCATTTACGGAGCGCCGAGCGCCGAGCGCCGAGCGCCGAGCGCCGAGAGGCGGCAGTCTAGGCGGGCCCGGTGCTGTCGCGGCGGACCAATTCGGCGCCGATGCGCTCGACGCGGGGCTCGCCGCTCGCCCCCGCCAGCGCCAGGGCCATCGCCCGGGCGCCCATCTCGGCCAGCGGCAGCCGCACCGAGGTGAGCGTCGGCGTGACGTCCCGGGCGATCGGCATGTCGTCGAAGCCGGTGACGCTGACCTGCCGATCTGTCGAGCGCAGGCACGCCAGGACCCCGACGGCCATCGAGTCGTTGAGCGCGGCGATCGCGGTGAGTTGCGGGTGGGCTGCCAGGAGCTTGGCCGCCGCCTCGGCTCCGCTGTCTCGGTCGAAGTCCGCATACACGATGCGCCGGGCCGGTAGCTTGACCCCGTGCTCGCGGGCGGCGCGGCGCAGGCCGGTCAGCCGGTCGGTGGTCGTGGTCAGGATCTTGGGGCCGGCGATCACCCCGATCTCGGTGTGCCCTAGCGAGAAGAGATGGTCGCCGGCGAGGAAGCCGCCCTGCTCGTTGTCGGGCACCACGGCGTCGCCGGCATGCTCGTGCCGGCCGATCACGGCCACCCGCCCACCCGTACGCTCATAGACGCGTAGCTTGGCGCCGACGCGCTCGGCGTAGGCGGCATCGTGGTAACCGGAGCCGGCCAGGATGATCGCGGCGGCTTGGTGGGCGTGCAGCACCTCGATGTATTCCAGCTCCCGGTCCGGGTCGCGATAGGTGTTGCAGATGATGACGAGCCGGCCGTGCTGGGTGGCGACCCGCTGCAGGCCGCGGGTGATCTCGGCGAAGTACGGGTCGGAGACGTCGTGGACGATGACGCCGACGATGCTGCGATGCGAGCGGGCCAGCATCTGCGCCTGCGCGTTCGGCACGTACTGCAGCTCGGCGACCGCTGCCAGCACCCGCTCGCGGAGGGCCTCGGCGACCGGCTTGGGGCTGCCGTTGATGATGCGCGACGCGGTCGCGGTGGAGACACCCGCACGACGGGCGACGTCTGCCAACGTGGACATGGTGGCTGTCGTCCTTCTTCGCGATGGGTCGCACGGCGGCGCGGTTGCCCGCGAGGATACCGCCCGGCCCGCTGACCGTTGCGGGAAACCCGTGCCCCGCTGTGGGAAACCCGAACTTGCTTGCCGCCGACTGCCCCAGTAGTTTCTGGGAAAGCGCTTACCTACCAGCCGCGGGTAGGCCGACGCCGGTCGAGAGGAAACGCAAGCATGACGAGAACGACCGTGGGAATCGTGCTCAACGGGGTGACCGGGCGGATGGGCCTGCGGCAACATCTCGTCCGGTCGCTGCTCGCCATCCGGGCACAGGGCGGCCTGCCGCTCGCCGACGGCTCCCGGCTCTGGCCCCATCCGGTGCTGGTCGGGCGCAGCGAGGCCAAGTTGCGCGCGGTCGCCGAGGAATACGGCCTGACCGACTGGACCACCGACCTGAGCGCCGCGCTGGCCCGGCCGGACGTGCAGATCTACTTCGACGCCCAGGTCACCTCCGCGCGCAGCAAGGCGCTGCGGATGGCGATCGAGGCGGGCAAGCACGTGTACACCGAGAAGCCCATCGCCGAGGACCTCACCGCTGCGGTCGAGCTGGCCGAGCTCGCCGACAACGCCGGCATCAAGCACGGCGTCGTACAGGACAAGCTGTTCCTGCCCGGCCTGCGCAAGCTCGACCGGCTGGTGCGCAGCGGGTTCTTCGGCCGGATT
>Ga0307515_10020124_pt1 | contig 11935 bp, 11 predicted proteins | sample 17_EM_MG_FD_194513 | JGI IMG/M metagenome (GOLD analysis project Ga0307515, IMG submission 194513) | Populus trichocarpa ectomycorrhiza microbial communities from riparian zone in the Pacific Northwest, United States - 17_EM | ecosystem: Host-associated > Plants > Roots > Unclassified | place...
CCCCCCCCCCCCCCCCCCCCCCCCCCCCCCCCCCCCACCTTTTTATCTTGTAGATCCTTATCAAGATCCACCAACCTTGACTTTAATCTATTTGTGAGGTTCAAAGCAACATCATCACTGAATGGGGCATTAGGAAGAGGACCTAGATTATGTCTTGTATACATTTTTTGGATATTGGAATCTCTTTCATTCTTCAAGGATGCATGAGCCTAATTTTCAAAAGAAAGGGAGTCATTTGCAAGCTCTGCCATAAATTAAACAGTTTTTAAATATCAAATGTGAATAGTTTCATTAGCATTACCTCAGCTTCAGTCTGAAGCCTGCTGATCTCTCGGATATACTCATTAATGTTTTGCTTAAGAAAAGAACCCTTTGTCTCCATGTCATTCATTTCCCTCTCCAATTTGCAAATATTCGATTCCAAACTTGCAATCTTTTCGTCAAACTTGGTTTTCCACTCCTGTAGTTCTTCATCAGTGTCTGAAACAGAGAGAATTGTACATGAAAAATAAGTAGAGAATGATTTCAGAAAATCATCTTCCTTTACTGCTCAAGGAATTGGTTCTAAAGACATGGTAAGAAGCACACACATCTAAGACTTGACATATATGTGTATATGAATATGAGATATGCAGAAAAACTATATTGCTGTTCCCATGCATGGCAAACCTTCATTTTCTTCAGCAAGAGCTGCATACTGCCTCTGCTGCTCCCTGAACAAAGTGCTTCTTTCAGCAGTCTTGATTGTTATTTGGTCCTGTAATTTTCTCATATCTTTCAGAGTTACTTCAGTATGATGAATTTTTGCATCCAAATTCTGAAGGTTACTTTCTAACTCCTGACTTTGGACTTTTAAAATTTCTGTTTTCTCTTGATCTTGACCAATGCTTTCCCGAAGCTGTACAAACAAAACTTGACATCAATAAGTGCTACATAGAAGCACCTTCATACCAACTTTATGCTTATTAAGTGTTACACTATCACTTGGGCCAATCTAGCAAAATGAAAAGGAAACATGCACTAAGTCAATGTTTAAATAGACAGCTCAATCAAAATAATGAGTTAAGAGCTTCCATCCAATACTTTTGCCTTTTCTTTATAAAAGAAGAATGCTTGATTAAAGAAAAGAACGTACAAAAACTTATTGGAGAATAAATCATCCTCCACACAAAGGGAAAAGGAAAGTCCTTAAGAAAAAAATAAAGCATGGTCCAATCCTCCTGAAAGTCAGCTAGGGAAACTCCCTAAAAGCTCCTGAGCCACGAGACCACAAGGATGCAAGAAATATTGTCCTAACCCTCACCCCACTTGTCTGGAGAAGAAAAGATTGCTAAAAACCCTACGACTCCTAGTTATCCAAACATACCTAAATGACAGCAAAACCAACACAAAGGCACAGAATCCTACATTTCCTCCAATCTGAAATCTTACTACAAGCCATGCTTCATCTCTGAAAGTAAACAATCCAAGCCACAGGATCCACACTACAGGGCAACATTACTTTTAAGATATACTTATCACAACAGGCTGTGATTCTACAGGTGAAGCCTGATCAAAATTAAGTGCTTAAATGACATGAAGCCTAAAATAGAGTGAAAACCCTGACAGCTTCAAATTTAACAAACTATTGAGTGATATCCACAGCCCATGATATTTAATTCACTGGAACAGCAAATGAAGATCTGAGTTTTGGATCCTACATAGTTATTGATAATAAGAAAAACAAGTGCTGAAAGCACACTACAAAGCAAAAGAAAATCACTGTCCATGTCAGTTATTCGGACCAAGTAAATGAATTTTCCAAATGCATTTCAAAAGGAAACATTATAGGTCATATTCCTAATAGTTTAATGTCAACAGTGATGTCATGTTCTAATGCAGAAGAAAAATTATAATCCGCCCATAGTCTCGTTCATTGATGTAAAGACGAGATCACACTCCGGTTCTTCACTACTAGTTTGACAGAGAATGCAAGCATACACTGTTGCCACTGCCTTTCATGAGAAAGAGAGAGATTGAAGGATTGAAATAGAGATACTATATATTCCAAATAAACAATGATATTACAACTTTCTTAGCAGTCAGAAGATCATTTGCAAGACAGATTATCAATTCGTCATGAAATAACAAAAAGAACTGCCATAGTAAATAAAAAAGTAGAAAAAATAAGACCTGAAAAACTAATAAATATGACCAGCTTGCTATAAGAAGAAAAGGAAGGAAAAAAGAAATACAACCTTATATGCAGCATCCTTCAAGGTTTGAAGATTCTCTAATTTTAGTTTGTATGTCTTTATCTCTTGAGCTTGATCCTTGTGAAGCTTTTTGATGACCTCCAAGGCTTTTGTATATCTGTTTAATTGAGCATGGCAAAAGTATTATTAGCTTCTTGCTAAGGATCAGCAAAATGCTTACCAAAATGAAATGAAGTGGGCACCAAGTGATAAAATATCTGTTTAATTGAGCATGGCTTCAATGTTGTATTGCATAAACTTTTTTGCATTCTTTTATATATAATCCATGTCATGAACACATTCAATCTTAAAACATCAACAAATAGCAGGAAACAATTTCCCTAACTGTTATTATTTTGCAAAGATTAGCATTTTGAATCTGCTTTGTTTTGATAAGTGGTATTTAAAATATAGATAGGATGCTTTTCATGCTCTTGATCACCAAGAAAGACATCACTTGAATACTTGAGCTCTATATCAATCTTTGATCTTTACACTCTCATTTCTTACAAACATTTATTTAATAATGCGTGTTTCAACTGTAGCTTTCACTCTTACAATTTACTGTAGAGTGAAACTTTAAAACAATATCAAGTTCATTCTCTGTTCCAAGAAAAAAATGAGTAAACTTGCAAAGTCGGAGATAAAATTAAATAAGGTACTAAGAGACTTCTTGTTTACGTGTTCTAGAATGCATATTTCACATACTCGAGACCATCATACAGTGTAGTAAAGAAAGCAAGTTAAAGCAAGAGAATACAAGTGAAGCAATTAAACACAATTAACCACAACGAAAAAAGCAAGTGGCTGTAGCAACTAACGGCACACTCAGTGACAGATGATAACTATAAAATCTTTTCTCAATATTTCAGGGGAAAAGCTCAAAGAATACCGAGTAGCAGAGAAGATATCATCGAATTTCTTCTTTAACGTAGAAGGATCTTGTAGAGGCCAATTAGCTTCATCCTGGTGCACGAATATAACATTTTCTAGAATGGCCTTCGAGACACCCATCAAAGCAGGAATTTCTCGATCCATATCAGCACATCTATAGCTAAGGCAGACTTTCTGCATTCCAACAACAACCAAGAAAAAAAAGTGACGACCGTATCAAGATTCACACAAGATAGTGTTAAAAAAACACGCATACATTTGCATCACAACTACCCTAATTTTGCCATGAAAGAATATCCATTAGCCTTACACTAATAATCTGAACCCTAACAGGCTGCTATCAATTTTTTCTCCGTGAAACCTTCAATTCTAACAAAACAACAAGAATTCATAGAAATGTTACCTCTCCAGTATGTGGATTGATCGTTTGAAGCACACTCTCAATGGCTTTATACTCCATTTTTGACGCCTTTTGTGTCAACTGAAATGACCTTATACACACCACATCCTTCGCGGCCGCGGTCTTAAACCGCAGCTTAATTTGCCCCTTCGTCTCCGTTTCACCGGCAACCTAACAACAACAGATAATCAACTAATTAACCAACCGGTCCTCTCAAAATTAAAAAAACAGAGAGAGAAAAGTTAGAGTTACCTTAGGGTCATGGATGAAACTGTGACCAGACCTAGCATTCGGAGGCAACTCTCCGGTGCATGCAACTTTCAAGCACTCTATTATCGTCTGTAAAAATAAATAATATTTGTAAAAAAAAGGAAATTAATAAGGAAAGGAAATGATAGTGATGATTATTACGGTTTTTCCAGCGCCGTTGGGGCCGACGATGAGAGTAAGAGGCCTTAAGAAGGTGATGACGTGTTTGTTTTCCGGGTCGAAGCTCCGGATTCCTTTTATCAGCATCTTGTCTACTGTACTCATCTTTGATTGATTGATTGAAGAAGAGGAACAGTTTCAGTTTTAGCGAGAGAGGGAAGAAGAAAGAGAGAAATGCATCGTCGTTTCTTAAGGAGTGTTTCAGTGTTCGTGTTTGTGTTTGTGTTGGTGGTGCGTGTTGAAATTTGGAAAGGAGGGAGGGGGAGGGAGGTTTTGGCACTTTTGAGACTTGTGATGTTCATGTCATGAATTTATATTTTATAGTGTACCTATTTATTATATTATATGTTTAGAATTGTGATGAGAATTGTTTTTAGCTTAAAAATATATAAAAGTATTTTTTTATTTTTGATATAATATATTAAAATTATAAAAAATATTAATTTGATATTTTTTTAAGTAAAATTTATTTTTAAAATACATAAAAAAACAATTCACTCCACTTTTAAACACTACTAATAAAACCTAATCTAGGTTGGGTTATAAAAAAATAAAGGAGTTGTATTAAAATAATTTTTTTAAGTTTTTTATATTATTATATTAAAATTATCAAAAATACTAAAATATAATGTTTTTTAAATGAAATATATTTTGAATTATATCTAAAAATAAAAGTTATTGTACTCGCAACACTAGAGTTATAAAATTTAATTCGGATCGAGTTATACAAAAAAATAAAAAAGTTGATATTAAAAATATAACTGATTAAAACTTATTAATATTTCAAAATTAAAATAATATTATTTTCACTTTAAAAAAAATAGATTAACCCATTCATAATCTACTATCCGGATCTTATATTAATCAACCAATCATTTGATCGAACTAAATTTAGGTTAACTCATTCTATTTATAATTGACATCTTACACCAAATCAACTATAGGTTTAATAATTCTATTTAAAATCTTAAATAAAATATAATAAACTTCTTAAATCATAAAGGGTAAAAGTATTCATAAAATTCTCGTGCATGACTACTATTCAAGTGAGTGTGTGTATAATAATAATAAATTACAATTTATTTTATCAATACTTTATTTTGATCATCATAAAAATTTTAAATATGTTTAAAAACCTTAATAATAATACCTTAAGATTATTTTAGATTACCATTACAATTATAAATTATTACATTACAAAGAAAAAAAATTAAGCCAGACTAAATCATTGTTTTTCTAGTGTTTGGTTAATATTTTATTAAAGAAAAGATGTAGATAAAGTTGATATAAATATATTTAATTAAAAAAATAAAAATTAATTTTAAAGTAAATTTTTATTTTTATATATATCCCATCAATCTTCCCAATCAATGATCATTGCTTCTCAGTTAAGGGAGAAAAAGCTTTTCTTGAAACACATAATTCTATCGTTCCTTAACTTATCTCTTCTCTTCCTTTCCCGTCCTCTCTCCGTGCGCTGGGAAAAGAAGGAGCATAAGCAAATGGAGGAGCTTGAAAAAGAAAGGGTTTTTTTTATATATATAAAGGAGAGAGGGGGTGGTTTAATTTGGCAACAACACAACACCAATCATTGGTTAGAAGGGTTCCATGGTTTAGGGTTCGTGATTTGTGCTTCAATTTGGAAATTGAAAAAAAAAGAAGTTTTTTTAGAGAGGAGTATAAGGGTGAATTAATTTGGCAACAACACAACAAGTAATGGCAGACATTGACTAGAAGGGTTCCATGGTTGAGGGTTTGTGATTTGTGCTTAAGTTTGGGAGCTAGGGTTCCATGGTCGAGGGTCTGTGTTCAAGTTTGGGAGCTGGGGTTGAATTTGAGGTTCGGGGCTTTGTTGATAGGCTTGGAAAAGGGAGGAGCAACAGGAGAATCGGTTGCAGCCATTAACGAGAATATTGGAGTCAGTGTTTAAGGTTTGCTGTTTGTTTTGAATTTGGAAATTGAAGTTTCGTTGATTAGGAACAACACGACGAGCAATGGAGTTCCTGACCATGGATTTCATCCTGAGCAAGTTGTCTTTGTTCGAAATAGGAGGACGCGGAGATACTTCTTCAACAAATGAAGAGCATAGACCTAGAATAAAACAAGTTTGCTCCACAGTAATTCATGTTGCGTTAAAGAAGGCTGGGTTTTTTCTTTCCTTTTTTTTTTATATGGTTTTACGAGAGTTTTTGAAAAGCATGTTATTGATTCAAAATCTATTTCAGTTTGAGAGTACAGTAATAATTATAATTTAATATTTTTTTTTATTGAAAAATATATTAAAATAATATATTTTTTATTTTTTAAAATTTTGTAATATCGCATATCAAAATAATCAGAAAATATAAAAAAATTAATTATAAATAAAAACAAAAATTTAAAATTTTTAAAAAACACGGTTTCAACCGCATTTCTAAACACTACCTTAATGTAGATTAGGGTATAGGTGATTTTTAAGAGATAACTAGGGAATTTTTTCTTACCGTCATATCCTCTTTCTTCATCCAATGCATTGTCAATAATATTATATAAAAAATACAATCCAAGAGAAAAACCAACACATAATAAAAGATCAGTGAGACCAGTAAGTTTCCTCATGTATTCTTGTTAAAAAGGCTACATATTATAGTAATGTAATGTGAATTCAAATATTGAACCTATTAAACTTTAAGTTCTAAATTAGAGGGGTTGATCTTGTACCATCAAATAAATGGTGAAACATTTGTGTTTTGATGATGATCCAACTATATAAAATGGATCATGGATATGACTTGTGTTGAATGACTAGAATCAAAACAAAAATAACTAAGACTTGTTCACTTTAAGTCCAAGCTGTTAAATAGTTGACAATTGTTATGTCACGAACACTATAAACAATATTTTAATGATTTATACTTGTAGTCTTGAGATTTTATGCTTGTTATTTTATAAATTCATTATTGCTAGACATTCATAACCGTGATTGTATATAAGCATATGATTAATGATGATGTCCTAAAAATCCAACTAGTCTGGAAATAAGGCTTCCAAGTTGGACAATTGGTTAATCAATTGGTCCTGACAATCTCCTCCGTTCTTCCTTGTCAAGGTAGTTGAAAGTTTATATTTGGTCCTTGATTGACCAAAGCTGCTTGTGATTAATACCTGCAAAAGGTCCCATTTGGTGGAGGTGAGGACTCTCTGATGCATAAATAAGTATCTTTTTAGAGAGAGAAAATACAAGAATATTCTAGAAAGAGATGTTATGAAAATATAAATGCAGTATAGAATTGGAGATTGTGAACCTTGTTATGAAGCTTTCATGATGTATTTATAACCTATAAATTTTGTCTTTTTGTAAAAAAAAAAGGGTCTGCAGTGTAATTATCCTAATAGCATTTAATGAGGGATAAATATCACTTACCTGATGGGAATACATCTAAAAAGGGTCTTTGAATGACTTTTATACATCTAAAAAGGTGTTTGGAGATTCGAGTTTAAGACGTCAAGTGTAGCTAAGCCTATAAGAGTGAGTTCTTCTCCGAGGTTAAAGTCAATTGAGGTTAGTCACTCCATTGGACATGCCATGAGAGTATTATCTTGGGCTTGGCTTACTACCAAGTCCAAACTCCTTGGGTCTGGCATGCGTGCGAAACCCATGTTATCTTGGGTTTGGCTGACTGCCAAGTCCAAACGCCTTAGATCTATCATGTGTGCGAAACCCACGCTATCTTGGGCTTGTCACACTATTAAGTCAAAGTGTATTGGGTCTAGCATGTGTGTCAGACCCGCGCTACCTTAACAACGTATTAGGTCCGATGTTGAAGTTTTTCAGGGGCAAAATTAAAAGTTCAAGGCCAATTAGGGATGCAACTAAAAGAAATCAAAAGTCGAGGGACTAAATTGACATTTTGTTAAATCCCTAAATTAAAAACCCTAAAGGACAAAATGACAATGTTTTGACCAATAAAAGACAGACTAGACGACTTGTTGTCTAGTTTACTATTCATCTTTTTCTTTATTTTCACCCAAAAAAGTTGTTTGTGTGGCTACTTTTTAGTGACATTTAATGTTTCATCTCTCAACCAAACTGATTAAAGCATACACCAACATGATGGCCTAACACTTGACCATACCATAGTATGATTCTTTCTGACCGATTGACACCACAACGGCCTTGGCGCCGCCCTAACGAGACCAACTCAGGCAACCTTAAGTTGTCAAAATCTGACGATTCATGATGGCAACTTTGAACCAACGGTTGAGATCCTTCCGGTTCAAATTAAGGGCTAAGATTTATCCCCAAAAAAGATAAAGTGTCCCTCTTCTACCCCCTATAAATAGGAGTGGATTTCATATCCTAAACATGAAAACATTTGAGGCCAAAGTTGGGGAAAATCAGCTTTTTACCCTAGTTTTTTTTCTCCCCTCTCGGCCACCTCTTTTCCCCCGTCGTGCCTTCGCCATTGTTGCCTCTATCGATCACACATCGGATAACCCAACTCCACTAGGAACGTCACCAACAACTTTTTTGCCCAGGTAAACCTTCCCCCTGTCTTTTTTCTTCTTCTTCTCCATACCCCCCAGCCACTGCATGCAAAATTTGCATGTAATGATGGGTTGATTAATATGTAATGATGGGTTGGACATGTTTCAACCCAACCTAATAAAGAAAAACGAGTGTTATCGGGCCTCAACCGACCCAATTAAACGAGGTCTGGGATCGAAACCCATGCCCACATGGCTGGGCTAGCACGACCTAGACCAAAAAAAGAGAGAAGCCAGGTTTGTTGGGCCACCAGTCGACCTAACCCGACCTGACTGGGTTCGGCCCAAATGGTCGGGTCGAGCCCAACCTATATAATAATAATAATATAATATAAAAAAACAAAAAAAAATCCAAAAAAATCCAAGAGTCCTTTCATAATATTTGTCATTTTCTTGCATGTTTTTCCAATAATTTTGCATAATACCAGGCTGTATATTTACACTGTAAGATATAGATCCAGTATTAAATACTCAGTTTTCTTAAAAACTTTTCTTAAAAAAATTGAAAATTAAAAAAAATTAATTAATTTCCTCTTAAAAAAACAAAAAATATTTTGTTTTCGTGCATATGGTCAAATCCTAAAAATTTTCCAAGCATATTTTCATTAAAAAAATGGCATATTTCTCATGTTTTAAAATGTAAAATGGATATTATAATCATTTTATAATTATCTGTTTGGGTTTGGTCAAAATATCAAAAATCCTTCACTAATTATTTTGTTCACTTTATATTTAAAGTGTTATGATTTAGCTGTAGACTTTAATATTTGAGGGTATAAAATTACATTGTAAAGTATACACTTAAGTATTAAAGATACAAAGTGTGAAATAAATGTGGTGCTAAAATTTAGACCGTAGAATGATTAAAATTTAACCTGATAAGGTAGAGACTTCCTCACGAAGGGAGATCTATCTTGAACCTTAGAAAAGACCAATGGACAGAAACATGACTTAGAAAAACAATCAAACAACAATGCAGCTTACCTTAGGTAGGATGTACCGAGGGTGATGCATTTTCCTTTTGCACAACCAGTCTCTTACCCGGACTCTCGCAGATCATAGGTTTCCTAATGACCATGATACCAGTTGGTGACTCATGAACCTTATAATCATAACTTTTTGATTATACCTAAACCCCCTACTCAACACACACATCTCAAGAGACATACCTGCCCCATGACAGGATGGCGACTCCACTTGGGAAGGCCTTGTTTGGTTAGACTAAAGTTTGATTGTTTGCCTATTTGTTTTAGTCTGTTTAATTTTAGCACATTTAACATGCATTTTTATACTACTTCATGCATAAGTACATCGGGTATGGATTAATGCCTTCATGCATTTTAATTTTTGTAAATAAACTTTTTTTAGGTTAAATAGGGAGTAATGGTCTGCCTCATAACTTTCAGTTGAGGTTCAGATTCGTGAAACATCCAACTATGAATTGAGTGTTTACTTGGTAATGGCGGTCACACCGTGCCTCAACCATTCCTTGTAAACCCTTATACTTCCTTCACGTAAGGTGGTCACTGGGCAGTTCATGGACCTTTTGAGACCAGGTAGAAAGCTTACCCTCCATGTAATGGCCTAGAACCTTACTTTAGGGTATGGACTCCCTAATAATTTATTTTGCATCAAGACAGACCTAATCAATAATCCTGAACTCTACAGGATTTTCTGAGCTAAAACCATGATTTTTTTTCTTTCTAAATATGGGTAAGAATCTAAGATGATGTAATTGCCCAAAGACCAAGGTTGGGAGATTACCGTGAATAAATTCTATATGTATGGGATTAACTAAGATAAAGACTTGGGAAAGATCTTTTAGATTAATCAGACTATGGATTTTTGCCCATATTCAACAAAGAAGTCATAAATTAGCCATTTGAATAGGTTAACCCATACCTAATGTGCATATACATGCATTTGTATACATTTACATTCAGTTTGAATGACATACATACATGCATCAGGTTGAAATATAGGTTCCCAAAAAGCTCAAATCCGCAAAATCTACAACACCCAACTCCGACTAAGAAACATGAAAAATGAAGAGCGTACTCACTGTGATGCTCACACTATCAAAAAGAGTTGGATTTTTAAAATTTAGTGTGGCTCGCCTCACCAGTTTATCGAGTAAACACTACGTAATGCCTTTGGTAAGGGTCCTTCCAATAAACCCACCACTTTAGTTCAAAGTCAAACAACAACTTAGCCTGAAGAAGTAATAGGAGAACAAGCTCGGGATCCCTAATATAATCCAGCATTTGTGCAAATAACGACACCAGTACCAACACCCATAATCATAAATACATTCACAAACAAAACCCATATAATAAGATCATCTAACGATATTGATCATATGGGATGAGACCGGGAATGATTAAATTTGGTTTGGGTAGTTTGTATGATAGTTGAGATGAATATTTAAAATGGTTGTGGAAATGTTTATGGGATAAGGTATTGTCTTGTAAACGAGTTAGGTTATAGGCTTGTTTAAAAGCTTTAAGTTCAAACATGTTGACCAAGTTTCTGATCTCCATCTACAATCCTCTTATGAAGATTACCATGACTTGCTTTTCATTAATTTATGCCCTATTTCATAGGACATAAAAAATCTTGTATATATGCTTATAAACTCCTAACTTATCTTAGATCTATAAGTTCTTCTAATAGGTCATTTTGACCCCCAAACCTGATACATAAAGCTTCCATATATTCTCCACATGTCACCTCCTGACCTTCCAAGCTTCTCATATACTTTTGATGCCAACATAGGGCCATGCCATCTAGATAGTATGAAGTTAGTTTAAGTTTCTCAGAATCATCAATCTCTTCCATGTCAAAGTTTTATGCATATTATCACCATTAAAACAAGGGAAATCTCATTTAGTTTATGTGTTTTGTAGTGTTGACAACCTTCATCACCGGTTCTAAAAGTTTTAGTAGCAAAGTCACCATGATGTGGGTTAACCTTTTCCTAGTAACACTAGATTCTCCCATTGTTTGTTGTAAAGCCTATAGGATTGATGTTTGTTGATATGATAAACCATTGATGGGTTTTTTCAACTCTCTAAACTTGGCATCGTGGATAGACTTTATAACTTCTAGTTTTTGATTGTATGATTCTAGCATCTTCATCATCGCTCATGCTTAAATGCTTGTTTTTTAGTGACAAATTCAAGAAAATCCTCTAATCTTTTTGAGTCTTAGGATCAAATATTAAGAGCCATTTCTCGAATCCAAAGACCTAGGGCTCTGATACTACTTGGTGTAAGCTGGATTCTATGAGTGCCTATCTCTGGAGATTATATAGAGGATTCAAGGGAAAAAGTTTTGGCAATTTTCCAAATCTAGAAGATAATAGGCAATATACCCATAAAGAACAAAAAGGGAGAGATGGAGAGACGGAGGGGGGGGGGGACGGAGGGGGGGGACGAAGGATTAGTTAATT
>Ga0307515_10020125_pt1 | contig 11935 bp, 11 predicted proteins | sample 17_EM_MG_FD_194513 | JGI IMG/M metagenome (GOLD analysis project Ga0307515, IMG submission 194513) | Populus trichocarpa ectomycorrhiza microbial communities from riparian zone in the Pacific Northwest, United States - 17_EM | ecosystem: Host-associated > Plants > Roots > Unclassified | place...
CCGATAGCGCGATTATGGGGTAACGTCGCCGCGCACCCCATGCATTTTCCAAGATGCAAGGCCAAAAGTTGTTGACGCTCTGTTGACGCTCATTTTTAGGACATAGTAGAAATGTTGCCGTCACCAGTGTTCAATAGAAAGGCGGCCGATAGTTCGAATATGACTTACTGTAACCGCACCGCCTACGGGATATTTCAGGACGCAATGCCAAAAATTGTTGACGCTTCGTTGACGCTCACATTAATCACATCGAAACAGCCTTTATACACTCAACAATTGTATCCAACGAATCAAATACACAGTTATGACATCCATTATTGCGTTTGCCTTTATTATTGTTTGCATCCAGGAGTTTTGTTACCTCTCAATTTTTGATCAACTGCTATCTACGCTATCTTAGTGAGAAATGACGTGGCCGTATCACATTCCTGCGCTCTTGGCCGGCAATTGACGGCATGTGAATGATTTCACTAGTTTTTGGTAAATATAGCTCTAGTTCCTCACCATTCCTTATCCAGCTCCTTCTCCTCGATTTCCATGACGTACCACAAGCAATTTCAAATGTCTCAACCATGTGCACCAGGCCTGTGCGGAGAGTTAGTCAGTTGGATACATGGATGAACATGGCATGACGGCTGTCGTTTAGATTGATTTGTCATGTGCACTGACCGCTCTTCCTATGACACGTATGACATCACTCACTTCAGTTTTGTTCGCACATTTCGTCACTAATATGGCTTTTGATTTGTCACTTGAGAGTCACTTGCAGAATAAAACGGAACGTGATGGCCGTCTTACAACCCGATTTGGACTTAAGAACATGCACATGGTGCGTTCGACCCTTGCACATGCACTGACGAATTATCACGTCTCACAATTTGGTCAATGAAATCAAGCCAAAGCTGACACGTAGCAAAATTGGTAAACAACTTGCTTTTCACCGCGATCAGACATCAAGAAGTACAGTGTGCACCACTATTCTTCCGCAGACGCTGCAGCCGTCACCATCTCTTCGTCGGAATCCGATATCTATATGGTAATCCACTGGAGGCTATATGCAGGAGTGAAAGCTTACTGGTTCAACTGGCTTCTCTTTCAGCAGCATTGACGAATCGGGCTCTGCAGCTGGCTCACCACTTGGTATGCTCGATTTAGACTGCAGCTTCACCGAACCTAGCCTAATATGACTACTTCCTAGTCGAGAAGTCCCTTGCGGCCTTTGCGATATTCCGGGGACAATGTCATGACTCTCCATCAGCTCTCCAAATGTTGCTTGTGGAGCTTCCGGAGCGTTATTGATTGGTTGAGGCTGGACGACGGCCGGAACCCTCCATTCGGTGGTGCCGTACTGCTTATCGCATTTACGGAAGAGGGTGGCTGCATCCTCCCATCCCGGTTGAGTCAATTCGTCGAGCTTCATCTGCTTCTGCCGAAATCTCTCCATGCGCTGCTGGACCGTTTTGGTGATTGTACCCATCACCCAGCCGGGTTCGTCATCTTGGCTCAAATTGCCCTGATCATTCTCTTCATCATCTTCCTCTTCCCAATCCTCCCCATCATTGGAACTTCCAAGATCACTCAGACTGTCTCGGATAGCAACCAGCATCTCCTCACACGTCTTTTCGGGCTCTCTGGACGTGAATCCCGCTATTTCAGCCTGCGTCATATCGTCCTGCTCTTGTTCAACCGCGGCCTCTGCGTCTTCAATTCGCTTTCTTGCCCCAGCGGTCTCTCTCTCAACATAATCATGAATCCATTTCTCTGTCTCTTCATTGCTTAAGATGTGCGTTTCTTGTCGCTTCTCCGCCGTAAGCTTCTTTTTGGATTTCAAGCTGCGCAATGCCACAAGGGCTCGGATTCTCTCTGCCACCAAGCCGTTGTTGCGTTCTTTCGCTTGATGACGTCGTTCGGTTGACCGCTATTTCGATTTGCCGTATCTGCCCGCCAGAAGTGGCGAAAAGTTCTTTTTCGGAGCATTGACCATTGTAGTTTTCGTGGAATTTGTTGTTGGGCGAGATGTAGGATGTTGCAAGTTATGGACAATATGGCGGTAAGCTGCGTCATTTATGTCAAGGTTAGTATGTTTACTCATCTTGAACAAAGCAAAACCGCTATCCTGACTGTCAATGAATCCGGAATAATGATGCTAACTGTACAACATGACATGATTGTTAGCGTCAGTTTCATCTAATATCCCAGGGATTATTTGAGACAAACATCAGCAGACGTCCTTTCGCTCGAACTACATCCTATCAATATCCAGCAATTGGGCGATTTCAGCGGTCGTACATCTCAATTGATCCCTGTTATCAAACAGGCAACATCAGATCGAGTGATTGCAAATTGCGGGGCGGTGGGAAATCGCTGCAACTTGCATCCATACTCAGTAGGATTCATCTTGATCATAATGATCATGTTGGCTGCTATATATTTCATTCTGACATGAAGCTAACTATATAATCCTCAGGGCTTCCCACTTCCTCTCGTTATCATCTTCCTCTCCTATTCCACGTCAGCACATTATGGATACACAACCACCTCCGCCAGGTGAGAGCGGATCGAATACCGGCAGATTGGCGGGCGCTACATCCAATACGGAACTTTTTGGCACACAACAAGAGCGCAGACACAAGTTAGTTCACCGCGATGCTGCCAATGGAGCCACCAAACATATATCCCAGGATGCACATTTAAAGATTGTCCGCAAGACTGGCAGCTGCAAAAACAAGAAGCAGCATGCAATTGGCGGTAAGAATATCCTTATCGTGGCAAACGGCGGTCAATTAACTGAATAACGTAGCGTGGGTGTCAGTAGAGAGCTACGTAACGAATTCATCGCTGCCCGTAACGGGAATCCTCCATGGTCGACAATGGCATTTGTCCGCACAGTCTGTGAAATCGAACATCATGATGTTGTGAGCTCTGGGATTTTCGCAGATGAATTTCCTGATAAGCGTACCCGTGAGTGGACGAAACAGGCTTCAATCACTTTAGAGGAGGCCACAGAAGCGTATATGGTAGAGGTAACAGGTGAATTTCATTCTTAGAAGCATCGACTAATGTCTCGTAGGTTTTCAACATTTCTGCAACAATGGCAAGGCAAGGAGGTCGGGTACAGCTGGAACAGTCCGACAAGCGCCTGGAGTTGAATATGGCCAAAATGGCCAAAGAAGGCTTTTCGCGCGCCGCAATAGAGCAAACGAAATATCTCAGTAAGAAACCATGCACCGAGGTCCGAGAAGAGAAGATGCGGGGTGTTGAGTTTCCTCAGCATAAAAAGGTGAAAGCTGCGATACAAAGACACCCGGCAATGCTTTGTTGTAACCAAACGCCCGGCTGCCTTCCTTGCCAAAATGGCACCGCAAAGAATCCGCAGACACTCTGGAGACGCAAAGGAACAGGTGCACCTACCCCCGCCTGACGCAGAGTGCGGACTCCAGAGTCTACTCCACCTCCGCCCGGCACGCCACCCGCCCGAACAGGTAACACCTCCGGAGCTCACCGGTCTGAAATCGTCAATTTGCCGGCCGGATATACTTATTCGCATACAGCTCTTCCTTTTACAAAATATTTCCAAGATGATGAGGATATCGAGCACGATACCAATTTTGATCCAGATATGCTGACTGATGATGGTTAGTTCACTATCTGTTGTGTGGTAATGCGTCTAACATTCATTTTGAAGATAAAAGCAGCGGCTTGAGCTATCCTGCTACTGATGACGAGCATTGACTGAAAGACACGGGATTTTGGAGATTATTATTATATATATCTATGTATTATTAAAGAACAATGTAGTGATCAAGAAGAAAGTATATGAAAATGCCAGAAAGGCAGCCAAAACGAAGTGAATGATGGACTGTGCCAAAATGAATGATTGCATATTGTGGATACAGCCATGGCAAAATGAGCGTCAACTGAGCGTCAACGATGTTTGGTCATGCGTCCTGGGAAATAACACCTCCGATAGGTTGTAGTCAGTCACAAAGGAATTCTAGGCCGCCTTTATAGGCAAAAGGGACAGCAATACCCTCCCTGCCCCATCATGGAGATGAGCGTCAACGGAGCATCAACGATTTTTGCTCATGTGTCCTGGGAAATCACACCTCCGATAGGTAGTACTCAGTCATAAAAGAATTTTTGGCTCCCTTTATAGGCAAAACAGATAGCAATACCCTCCCTGCCCCATCGTGAAAATGAGCGTCAACAGAGCGTCAACGATTTTTAGTCATGTGTCTTGGGAAATGACACCTCCGATAGGGTGTATTGAGTCATACAGGAATCTTCAGCTGCCTTTATAGGCAAAACAGATTGCAATACCCTCCATGCCCCATCATGAAAATGAGCGTCAACGGAGCGTCAACGATTGTTGGTCATGTATCATGGGTAATCTGGGGGGCAACAGGTTGCGCATTGTCATCAACTGATTATTGACTGCCTTTATTGGCAAAAGTGAAAGTGAAACGCTGCCTGCCCCATCTTCAAAATGAGCGTCAACAGAGTGTCAACGATTGTTGGCCTTCCATCATGGTTGATCACAGCGCGATGTGGCGGTTAGTGTCTATATATATCGTTTTGACTGTTATTATACTCTAAAAGGCTCAAGATTACTTAGTGGTAGCTCTGTAAATGAAATAAGTTGTTACTGTCCCGGAGGATGTGGCTAGAATATCCCGTACATATATGCCTATAAAGGCTGTCATATCCTTCTTTATGGATGTTTGTGATCACGGACCACTCATATTACCGACGATGCAAGACCAAATATCGTTGACGCTCTGTTGACGCTCATTTTCAGGATGTAGTTAGGCGCTTGGGTATGCTTGTTTTGAACATCAAGGTGGGTAATACGTCAAAAACGAACCGTGACGTACCATGGTCAATGTTTTACGATTAACAGTCGGATATCTGAATGCGACCATAAATGTGAAACCCGAAACGCAGAACCAGAGATTAGAACCGACGGGTCTAGCCAAACCCGGCGAAACCCGCGGGTTGACGGGTACGGGTCCGGGTTTGGCCCGCGAAGAGTCTGCGGGTCGGGTTTTTGGATGGTTCTGGAACCAAACCGACCCGTTTTTGCGGTCCAAACCCGGACCGCTGGCAGGTTACCCGGACCCATTGCTAACACTACTAACGACGTATCTCGAGTAAAAGCAGTTTGTGTACCTACTTTATTCCTTCTCAGCCTTTTCTGGATCTCAGTGATCGAATTGTGAGAAAGAATTATTTGTTAGTGTGTCCAAGGGTCATACAGGCCATATGAATGTTCTTGACTCCAGATGAAGTTGATTAAGGAACAACCGACTGTATATGGTGTTGCCTATTACGGTTAAATGTCAAAGCAAAACCTAAATATGGGACAAAATCCCCTAACAATGTATAAGTCAGTGTTGTCAGAAGACTCATAAAAGAAACGATCATTGCACATCCGAAACCTCGTTAAATGAACGCTATCAGGCAGCATCATCCCATGCAGCCTGGTGCATGACTCTCCGCTCAGATGTCCTACACATTGTAAAGAAATTGAAAATTGGTTATCATACGTCATGGAAATCCAAGACCATGAGCTGGATACTGAATGATGAAGATGTTGGGCTATATATATCTTATACTAGTGCATCAATGTTTCTGCCGTACAGTGCCGACCGACAGCGCTGAAACAGGATGGACCTACGTCATTCATCATGCAAGTGACGGGTATACTGGTGGCTCAGACACTGAGATGTCTTGACGATCTTGGATTCAAATGATATTACATAGAATCGGTATATTGGCTGCCAATAAAGACTGTATGCATTTTTTGTACAATTGTTGAGCCCCCAAGAACTCTTAGCAGGGCTCTGAGGTGAGCTCAATGGTGAGCGTCAAAGGAGCTTGGGCGATTTATTGTCCTACCCATTCAGCAATCACACAGCTGCATAGTCGCATTCATCCAAAGAAGAAGTATTGGCCGTCTTAATCAGAAAAATGGTAAGTGACATGCTCCTTGCCCCATCATAGAAATGAGCGTCAAGGGAGCGTCAACAATTTCTGGTCTTGCGTCTTGGATAATCCCTGGGCTGTGCAATGGCATTCAGCCATAATCACAATATTGGCAGCCTTTATATGCAGAATCCTACTGCCGATATGGCTACTGCCTGCAAAAAAGGAGCGTCAACGTAGAGTAACAGATTTTTGGTCTTCCATCTTGGATATTCTAAGGGCTATGGAAAGACGTTAACCCATAATCATTCTATCGGCTGCCTTTGTGGGCAAAAATGCTGCGCAAGATATCGCTGAAACCTCCTAAAACTGAGTGTCAACGGAGCATCAACAATTCTTGGCATTGCATCATGGAAAATCCTGAGGGCTTCGCTGCAACATTAACTGATAATCAAACTATTGGCCACCTTTCTAGTCAAAAATGGTTGTGACATCTTAGGTACTATGTGCTAAAAATGTGCGTCAACGGAGCATCAACGACTTATGGCCTTGCATCTTGGAAAGTGCAAGGGCTGTGCAGCGATGTTACCCAACCATCAAACATTCAGTCACCTTTCCTGCCAAAATTGCTTCTGATAACGTTGTCACTTTACCCTGAAAATGAGCTTGAACGGAGCGTGAACGATCTTAGGCCATGCATCTTGGAAAGTGAAGGGGCTGTGTAACCTCATTTATGCATAATCGAACTATCGGTCACCTTTCTGGGCAATAATACATACCACCACATCCTAAGTTTGTCCTAAAATCAGCATCCATGGAGCGTCAATGGAGCATCAACAGAGTGTCAACAATTATTAATCTTCCATTGTGGATAATGGAACTGCAATGGAATGCAGTTAATCTACAATGAACCGATTGGCAACCTTTATTGCCTATGATGATAGTGACGATGTCCCATCCCACTCCTACAATTGTGCGCCCATGCAGCGTCAACAGTCTTTCTGGAGGCTCAGTACACCACATAGCAATGAACTGCATTGCGCTGTTCCCAAATTGAGTTTTATGTGGTCAGTCTTTTCAATATGTCCTTGTATACAACTTCACAAATATGCATGCAATATCTCACAGATCTGGTTTTTTTGCTTGTAGCTCTATAGCCAATATTCAAGAACCCTCAGGCTGCATTATAATAATATTACGTTTGGCAGTCTCTCGAGTCGGAATACCCAGTCTTCTCATTCCCACCACTATGGCGGATTTAAAATGTTTGAACACCTCATTGCTAGAGGTTATGATTTCTTGCAACAATGAACATTTCTTTATTCGTGATTTGAGCGACCTGACATTACAAATCAGCTTTGATACTTGGTGGGCTTCGATGAATGTAGACTCGAAATGTCCTATTGTTTGGAATAATTCAAGACATGTTCCTTCATGGGGATTTTATTTGCACTGCAGAATTGAGGAGACTGGCATCTCGGGAATCATATGTATCAGTTGTCATCAAGTTGTTTGCCATCAATCAGAAAATGGAACCAACTCGATGGGGAAACACTTGCTGGCAAATGCGCACATCGCAATGTTAAACAAATTAACAAATTTGGATGTTACCAAATTGACTAGTTTAACAGTCAACACAACAGCTTTGGCCATACTGAAGAGGCAAGGAAGTTGTGGTATTACTATTGTAAGTTCGCAAAGGAAATTCACATTTCACTATAGGTTGTCTCTATATTTACTGAATGGACAGATAAAACACTCCAAACTAGCCGCGAATGACTTTGATACTGCCAAATTTCACCATGACACCTCGAATCGCTACCTCATGTTAGGATTTGTTTTGGCTCATATTCCATGGAATGCCATATCAAACCTAGAGCTACAATGGTCATACAATGCATTATGAAGCCAGTTGGTGCTGCAATCTGCCAACACCATGAGAAACATTTCTTCAACGGAATACACACTGATGTTGGATGCAATCAAGAAGCAATTGCCATCAAGAAATCAAGCTAATTTAGCTTTCGACAGGTGGAGATCAATGAACGAACTGGCCATAAAGTGTGACATTGCTTACTGTCTGGATCAAAAATGGGCATTACACGAAGTCCAACTCCCTTTCGATGAGTTTGTGCACCAAATCTTTTGCTTGTTAGAAAGCTAATTTGGAATGGCAGGCCAAGGGTCAACATACTGGTACACAGCTAGCCGAACATTCGAAGGAAGTTTTTGATCGTTTTGAGCTTATCGACGGCCATTTACATAGAATTACAACAGATAACTTTTCCTCAATTTACTCAATGACACAGGTATTACAATCAACCCTTGAGGCCTCCGGAACCGAGTGGCCTGCATTGAGGAACCACATGCATATGTCATTCAGCTTGGTTTAGGTGCATTTATGAGCAGTCTGGGTGTAAAAGGCGGAACGAAGTCTTGGGAAGTGCATGAGTGCGATCAGCAATTTTGAGAAAATTAAAAGATTGATAATGGGAAGACTCAAGGACTTCGAAAAGAGGGCAATTCAAGAATCAACACAGTGTCTGCCATGAGGCCAGGTTTAGCAAAGATAATTGAGAAAGTATGTATCCCAACATATTTTGAAAGTCTTGAAACTGACCTGTATATAGCTGAGAATGCTTGCTGTATTGATTACACTGACACCAGGTCGTCGAGATGAGTGTATTCACTGTCACAAAGGCAAAGAACGAATTGCGCTACTACCTATTATGGATGTGAAGACACCGTGCGATTGAACACTGGAGTTGCTTGAGCAGGTCCACTTATTACAAAGATTCACGAGCACATGGCTTAACAATTCAAAATACAGCGATTACGGGCCACTCTTTACAACACACGATTCATGGACCATTCTGAAGTATGCCATGGAAGTGTTAAGTCAATTCCAGTACTGAATGCTGTGGATGTCTAAAAGGCATACGGTTACTCTGCATCACGTTATCTCTGTATGTCTAGAAATGTTTGATCATATGTATGGCGTTATGGGAGGTCTGGCTAGGAAGAAGACTCAATGGAAGGAAGATTTATACTTTGCCGTGAAGTGTCCACGCCAGAAGTTTTTCAAATATTATACTGAACTTACTTCTATAATAGATATGCATCTCATCTCGGCACAGACCGTTGATTCTTTCAAGAAGAAGCGATCGTTCGGGAAGTGGGACATGTGAATCAATATTCATCCTGAGGATGAGACTTCTTATACTACCCAATAGCAGGAGGCATTTCTGCAGTATGTGTAGAATAAATAATGCGCCTAAAATCGACGTTTGCTCATCACTAAACCCGAAAGAATACCACACAACAATCTAATTTCCCTCACAATGGCGTCAAGATCTTGTCAATCTTGTTGTGATCAATATGATTAGTCCAGCGATGATGAAGAATACTTAAGGCCGAAAAATGTAGCAGAAACGACTCCAAGGCAAAGAGATCGTGCAGCATGCTGACTAACCGCCCCAACGCTCTATTTGAATCCACCCCCTGAATTACCACAGAACTGGGGGCAGAGTAATCCGAATCATAATGATAACCTCTGTGACCCAATGGAGATCAGCAGTACATTTTGAATCCCGAATATCATGAACTGGTGTGGCCAGCAAGAGGTACCGCACTCCAAGTACGATGATCCCTCGAATGTGGCGCATTACATGATCTCTATTATCCCACATGGTGTCTCTGGGGACGCCAGTTTTTACCTTGTGCGAGATGTGATCAGCTAGAGGCAGTCAAAAACCAGAGGGGAGACCCTGCGCAAAACAGTTGTCGTACGGCAGATCGCTCATGCCAATTAGGGGTCATTGGCAGGTGATGCCCCAGTATTGGATACAACAATTACTGATAACGACTTGGAAATGAAGGGAGAGGCAGAGTAAGAGAAATTGAACAGAATGGCAAAGGTTAGTGTTAGCAACGGTTCCGGACCGTCACTTCGGGTCCGGGTCCGGGTCCAATCTGAAGCGTTGCCAAATTGGCCGTCCGGGTCGTCAATAAACCTGAACTGCCCACTCGGGTACGGTTCCATGGTAAACTCCCAACCAGTCTGAATTGGGCGGGTTGTCAGCGGGTCGCACAGCGGGTCCATCTATAGATTCATATAAGGCTCTTGTATTTGTAGTGTGTTAATAGTATCTTATCAAAATAAAGTTTTCAGCAACCATTAATGAGCTTTTGCTTGTTGAGCAGTTTGCAATATCGATAAATTTGGTATCTGTGTTTGACCTTCAATATATGGTATTTATGCCTAGAAAGGCAGTCAATAATACAGTTATGCACGCGAAAATCCGCGCGATGCCTTGATTACGCAATGTGCAAGTCCTACAACTGTTGACGCTCCGTTGACGCTCATTTTCAGGATGCTGCAGGGAGCATTGGGCTGTTGCTTTTGCCAGTAAAGGCTGCCAATATCACATAAATGGATGGCTGCAACCAGTCGGAACATATCTTACTCAAGATGCACAGCTAAAAATAGTTGACGCTCCGTTGATGCTCATACGAAGATTGGGGCGCTGACCGTGTTGCTATCTCTTTTGCCAATAGAAGCTGCCAATACGTCCGTTATGCATAACATCGACCAAGTCACGGGTGCATTACGGTTCTTACAAGACCACAAATCGTTGACGCTCCGTTGACCGTCATTTCAATGTATTGTCCATTCATCATCTGCTGCCGTCCATAATTGTTTCCATCCTGATTTGACTGTACCGGTTGGCTTTCTGCTTGATTGAGACTCAACCCTGTGGCAAAGCTGAGCGGCGTCATTATCTTGCACTGTTCACTCTCACACCACTAGAAATGATGTATCATGCCAAAAGATTCATTGCGCCTGCTATACATCTATCTATGAACAGATATTCACAAGCTACTTACCATTCGCCCATAATATATCTCTAACTGAAACTCTCGGTCAAGCTAGATAAAGCTGGTGAACCATTGACGCATCCTGTCCTATTTTTTCTTCCCTCCTTTATTTCTCCGCTTTTCAGCTGCATTGACCGTCATTGAAACCTTTTCGGCCTGTCTCTTTGACTTCCGTGTCGGCCGAACAAATCCGGGCACATTGAGCGCGGCGATCACATCCTGCTGGTCTGGGCATTCCGGATCCTCGATGCAATTTTTGTGATCTATATCGGAGTCATCGTCCGCTGCGCAATCCTCTTCGCTGTCATTTGGATTATCCAAGTCGCCATTCCAGTTTGGCCAATCTTCAGTGTCCGAAATGCTTTCAGGTGCGCTATCCCTGTCGCTTTCGACTGGATGACAGTTGATACTCTGAATACGGCGGACTTTCAAGATTTGAGTTCGTACTCCAGGGAGGTCCTTTGCAGACAAAGCTGGTGGCACAGGTGATCTTTCTGACAATTTAAATGCAGCCGCACAATCATGTTGGAAGAGTGACCAGGATGATTTGACGATCTCTTCCGTGTCCGAAATGTATCGTACAGCGGTCATCTGCTTGTTTTGAGCGCGGGATTCCTTCTGTGTAGCACGTAGGTTTTGGCTGCCCTGCCACATCTCCAAAAAGTCGTGAACCTTGGCCATTCTGTGCAATTTCCATTCCTGCACCTCTTTCATCATTTCCGAGTCGTTTGCTGGGTTCATGGTATCCAATTCGGGGTCAGTGCCTGCCAAAATGCCGTTATTGGCTCGAGCAAACAGCCTTACAATGACTTTTTCGCGAAGGGTCTCGCCTGTGGTTTTTGACTGCTTCCAGCCGATAACATCTCAGCCAAGGGAAAAACTGGCCTCCACTCCGGCACCATGTGGTATGATTGAGAATATGTCGCGCGCCTCATCAGAAAGATCGGTGTACTTTGAGTGGGTTTCCTCCTGTTGTCGCCACCAGTAGGATATGTCCGGGATCCAAAACGTACTGCTAAACTCCATTGGGTCCGAGTGGTAATCATTGAGATTTGGATTGATTTGCCCCCAGTTCTTTGGTGCTTCAGGAGGCGAATTCAAATAGAGCCTGGCGGCAGTCAATAAGCGGGCT
>Ga0307515_10020126_pt1 | contig 11935 bp, 14 predicted proteins | sample 17_EM_MG_FD_194513 | JGI IMG/M metagenome (GOLD analysis project Ga0307515, IMG submission 194513) | Populus trichocarpa ectomycorrhiza microbial communities from riparian zone in the Pacific Northwest, United States - 17_EM | ecosystem: Host-associated > Plants > Roots > Unclassified | place...
CTGTCCGACCGAAAATTGATCCGGACATTCTGAAGCCAACACCTTTAAGTCGAAGCAAACGTATGACTGATTTCGCACTTCCGACCCGGAAATCCAGCTCGATGCAACTGCGCCTCTTGTGGACGAAGCCCTCGATGCCGTCCGCGACAAAGCCGCCGATCAGGAACCGCTTCAAGATTTGACGTCACAGGTCGCTTACCTTCGAGATACGTCGCGACAGGCATCCTCGGGAGTAGGCCGCTCGATATCAGGCAAGCTTCGGACTCGGGTTCAAGCGCAGCCCCTTAAAGCAACTTTGGTCGTAGGTCTGCTGGCCTTTTTATACGGGGCAATCCCTCGCGAAATACAGGACATATTGACGATTAAGCCCGGTGAGAGGCACCGCTGGCTTGCCGACGGCGGACTTCCCAGTGCGGGAACGCGGACAGTGCGGCTGGCGGGACGCGCCAAGCAAATCACCGTCCACGTCTTTGATCCAAGGGTTGTCGAAGACCTTCTCGACACGGGAGTGGTGGATCAGTGGCGCGAGGAAGACGCTAAGGCCGCAACCGAGAACCGTCGGCGGGCCGCCTACAAGGCGAAGCTGACACGGTCGTTGCAGAAGGGGTCGAGCTCGGGGTCCCCGTCGGAAACGGGGTCAGACGAGGCGAGCGGGAAGCTTGCTGGCTGGGAGGAATTCGGACGCGACGGTTTCCTGCTGTGACCTGCGTATGGGAAGCCATCAGCCAAATTCGTGTCTTAGGACTTATAAAAGCGTCAGCGTCTCGGTACTCGTCTTCTTCCCTGCCCAGAGTTCGTCCGTGCGGGCCATGACGATCAGCTCCGGCGGGAAGGTCCGCTTTTGAAGAGCAAGCGCGTCGTCAAAGCTAACCAACGAAGAAACCGTAATCAAATTTGCTACACATGCGGTGACCGGCTGCCATTTCGGACAGCCGGTCTCAAAGCCGGTTAGGTAATTCGGCTCTGAACCCGATGTGCGAGCCAGGCTGCGAAGGTTCCAAGACCGCTGACACTAAGCAGTTCCACAAGTGCAAGCATGCTTGGCTCGAGGTGCGCAGCGAAAAACGTGATCAGCCCGAGGAAATAGGCTGGAATATTGTTGAAGGGCGCCGCCACTCGCAGGGTCACCACGATCATCGCGACGAAGAACACGACGACACCGAATGACAGTGGTCCCAGGAGCGGCATCAGCGCACCAACGGACAAGACTGCGACGGTCCCCATAGCAATGCCGGCAGCGAGGCAAACGTAGCTGAAGCTTGCTTCGCGAGCCGAATGGCCTCGGGTGAAGAATGCCACCCACCCCATGAACATGGCCCAGACCGGCCAGCCAAGGCTTGCAGATGTCGTTGCGGCAATAGCGGCAGTCAGAGCGGCGGCGGCCGTGATTGCGGTAAACCGTAGGGAAAAGATTGAAGGTTTTGCAAGCGATTGAGTAGTCATGACCGTATCTCCGTTTGAATTTAGGGTGCCGGTTCCACCAAGGAGCCGGCACGTGGGTGAGGACTAGCCGTTGACGACCGGCTTCAAGAGGTCCTGCAAGCCGATGTTGCGGTACATCTCGACGCGCACGCGGTCCGCCACCGCAGCCACAACTTCAGCACCGTCCTGGGAAGGATCGATGTGGACACGGAATGGTCGAGTGCCGAACGGCATATCGACGATACGGACGACCTCGACAGCGACAGCAGCCGGATCAGCATCCATCGGTTCCAAGGCAGCCAAGCCCTCTAGCGCCTGTTCCGGAACGCCCTTGTACGGACCTTCGGTATATTCGGCGGCGATAGCAGTGTCGGACGGCGAGCCGGAGTGAGCGAAGTGGTTCGTGCCCTTGGTGAACGCGCCGGGAACGACGATTGAGGTTTCAATGCCCCAACGGGACAGCTCGGTTGAATAGGATACAGCCAGCGAATCCATTGCCGCCTTGGCGGCGAAATAAGGCGACAGGAAAGGAGGTGTGCCGCCACGGGTGCTGGACGAAGAAATCCAGATCACCAGTCCTCTGCCTTGCCTGCGCAGGTAAGGCAGGGCCGCCCGGTTGACGCGTTGAGTGGAGAGAACGTTGATATCGAACAGTTCCGCAAACTGCTCCGGAGTGAAGGCTTCAGCCGGGCCGAAGGACATATGACCGGCGTTGTGCATGATGACATCGAGGCGCCCGGCACCAGCGATGATTTTCTCGATGCCTGCCTTGACCGAGGCGTCCGAGGCGACATCCAGCTCGACCGAGCGAAGATCAACATCGTGTTCCTTGGAGAACTCGGCCGCAGCAGCGACGGCCGGAGCATTGCGGCCCTCGGTGTTGCGGATGCCCGCATAGACGATGTGGCCGGCCTTGGCGAGCTGGCGGGCGGTCATAGCGCCGAAGCCGCTGGATGCACCGGTGACGACGATTACTTGCTTGATCATGATATTCTTCCTTTGATGAGAATTGGTTTGGGTTTTGTGGCTAGTTTTGTTTCGCGGGTGCCGGGGCTCAGGCAACGCCGCCATTGGCACGGACGATCTGGCCGTTGATCCAGCCCGCATCCGGACCAGCGAGGAAGGCGACGACGCTGGCGATATCGGACGGCTGTCCCAGACGCTCCAGCGGCGGCATTTTCGAGAACGTGGCGATCAGCTCGTCGCTCTTGCCGTTCAGGAAAAGGTCGGTCGCGATCGGGCCAGGAGCGACGGCATTCACCGTGATGTTTCGGCCACGCAGTTCCTTGGCGAACACATGGGTGAAGGCTTCGACGGCGGCTTTGGTACCGTTGTAGACAGCATAACCGGGCATATTCAGTGCCAGCGTCGTCGAAGAGAAGTTGATGATGCGGCCGCCGTTCTGGAGGCGCTTGGCAGCTTCGCGAAGAGTGTTGAACGTGCCCTTGGTGTTGATTGCGAAGTGGCGGTCGAACTCTTCGTCGCTGGTGTCGGCAAGGGCGATGGTCTTCAGGATGCCGGCGTTGTTGACAAGGATATCGATGCGGCCGAAGGCAGCTTCAGCGGATTCAAACATGCGGGCAACAGCGACAGGATCGGCAACATCGGCTTGGGCAGTGATGGCCTTGCCACCCTTGGCTTCGATCTTGCAGGCTAGTTCCTCGGCCGGCGCAGCACTGCCTGAGTAGTTGATGACGACGGTGAAACCGTCAGTGGCAAGACGTTCGGCAATGGCAGCGCCGATGCCGCGAGAAGCGCCGGTAACAATGGCGACCTGGTTGGTGGATTGGGACATTTTCGATCTCCTTGGCTTTGAGTGCTTGTTGACAAGGGGGAAGATGCCACTATCCGAACTGCGGATAATCATGCATTGTTCGGAATAACTATGCGGGGATAGCGAATAATGGACAGACTGGATGCGATGCGCATTTTCAGCCGTGTAGTGGAACGAAAGAGCTTTACGCTGGCGTCGGAGGACTTAGGTCTACCGCGCTCTACCGTAACCGATGCCGTAAAGCAGATTGAAACGCGTCTGGGTGTGCGGCTCCTGCAGCGCACCACGCGCCATGTCAGCTCCACCCTGGACGGTGAGGCTTACTATCAGCGGTGCGTGTCGATCCTGGCCGACATCGAGGACGCCGAGGGCGCGTTTGCGGGAGTTACGCCGAAGGGCCTGCTGCGCGTTGACGTGCACGGCACCCTTGCCCGCCATTTCGTCCTCCCCAACATGCCGGCGTTCCTAAAGAAGTATCCAGGCATCGAGCTTTACATGACTGAAGGGGACAGGTTCGTCGATCTGGTACGCGAAGGCATCGATTGCGTGTTGCGGGTGGGTGAGCCGCAAGGTGGCGATATGGTCGGCCGGCGTGTGGCCATGCTCGACGAGGTCACCTGCGCATCTTCCGCATATATCGAGCAGTATGGAATGCCCAGCCATGTTGATGACCTGGAGGGTCATGTCATGGTCGGCTTCCGCTCGTCTGCGACGGGTACGCTGATCTCACTGGAATTCCAGGTCGAGGGCAAGGTCATTTACAAGCAGCTCCCGACCATCATCACCGTCAACGCCGCCGAAAGCTTTATTGCTACTGCCAGACAAGGGCTGGGGTTGATCCAGGTTCCCCACTACCACGCGCAACGGGAGCTTGATGAAGGCTCATTGGTCGAAATCCTGCCCGCCCATCCCCCAACGCCCACCCCGGTTTCGCTATTCTATCCCCGCAACCGGCAGCTTTCACCGCGTGTGCGCGTTTTTATCGACTGGCTGGTGACGGTGTTCCGCGAATCCGGAATGAAGCCGTAGTCCTACGGTGATCGCTACCGCATCGGACACTCACCGGCACGGAAGACGCGTTCATCTCTCGCACGATCCACGCCGCAAAACACCGCGAAGAAGCGTGGTGTCCAAGGACGAATGCGTCGTCGAGGAAATCTCGCTCCGCAAAACAGCAAAGCAGCGCGAAGAGACGATTTCCGACACGGCTCGAAAGACCGACGTCGAAATAAAGGACGAGTGCGACGGAGCGGTCCGTCAGAACGGGACGATTGGTATCCGTCGAGACTGAGACAGTACGGCACGGGCGAGGCTGCCCTTGCCGTGTCACCTGACCCTCATGTATCGACGGAGGAACTTGTGCGGTCCCGTTGCGTTCCATCACCACTCACAAAACCGTGAATGTAACGCAGGGACCACACGATGACCGTACCGATTTCCACTAATCTCAATCACGATACCGCCTATGGCGATCCGTCCGCCACTGCGGCGTTCAACAAGGTTTCCTGGGGAGCCATCTTTGCAGGGGTAGCTGTGGCGCTCGCGGTTCAGTTCCTTCTTAACCTGCTCGGCGTGGGAATTGGCGCTGCTGTTCTTGATCCGGCGACTTCCGACAATCCCGATGCGAGCACATTCTCCATCGCCGGCGGTATCTGGTTCGTTATCGCTGGCGTAATCTCAGCGTTCGTTGGCGGCTATATTGCCAGTCGTGTTTCCGGCCGTCCGAGCAACTCCACCGGTGGCTTTCATGGTCTGACCTCGTGGGCTGTGACAACCCTCGTCGTACTTTACCTGCTCACCACTTCGGTCGGTGCCCTTATCGGCGGAGCATTTAGCGGGCTTACGAGCGTCATAGGCGGTGTGAGCCAAACGGCGGCGACTGCCGTTTCGGCTGCGGTCCCGGCAGTGGCCGACACGACAAACCCGATGGCGGGCATCGAACAGCAAATCCGCAGCACCACAGGCAGTGACCCTCAGGCACTTCAGAACGCCGCCGTTGCAGCGGTGCAAGCCGCGGTAACTGGCGACGAAGCCAAAGCCGGGGATGCTCGTGCGCGCGCCGCCGACGCAGTCGCCAAAGCTCAAAACATCCCGGTCGATCAGGCACGTACCCAGGTCGAAGGGTACGAAAAGACCTATCGCGAGAATATGGCAGCGGCCAAGCAACAGGCCGTGGATGCCGCTCAGGCCGCGACCGCTGCTGTCTCGGCCGGTGCCATCCTCGGCTTCATCGCACTCGTCCTTGGCGCGATCGCCTCATGGTTTGGCGGCGTAACAGGGACTAAGGATAGCGGCATGGTCGTTACGGAAACCGCTACCCGTCGCACACACTAAACCCCTCACGCCATCGGAATAAACCGGTGGCTCTTTTATAGATTGGAAACTTATATGGCCGAAGTCAAAACCCTCAACGAACTGTTCCACGATACCCTCAAGGATGTCTATTTCGCCGAAAACAAGATCGTCGAAACACTCCCGAAAATGCACGACGCCGCCAAGAGCATTCAGCTCAAGGATGCCTTCATGAAGCATCTTGCCGAAACCAAAGTGCACATTGAGCGCCTCGAACAGGTCTTTAACATCATCGGAAAAGAGCCGGAGCAGAAAACCTGTGACGCGATCCTCGGCATCACCGATGAGGGAGCCGAGATCATGGAAGAATACGAGGGTTCGCCTGCGCTCGATGCCGGACTGCTCGCAGCGGCACAGGCCGTGGAGCATTACGAAATGTCGCGCTACGGTACCCTGCGGACATGGGCGCTCGAACTCGGCCTGAACGATGCGGCCGGTCTTCTTCAGACAACGCTGGACGAAGAGCAGGCAACGGACCTGGCGCTGACGGCCATCGCGACGTCGGTCGTGAACCAGCGGGCAGAAGGTTGATCCTTTCCCACAACAGGAGGACGTCGAAATGGCAAGCAGCGCGTTAAAAGCTTTACTCGGAGTTCTGGCAGTGGCCGGCTTCCAGAACAGGGACAAGATCGGAGAACTCCTGCGGGGTCTTCAAAATCCGCAGGGTAACGGAGTTCCGGGACAACAACAGGGTGGGCTTGGCGTCTTGCTCGGTGGCCTGACAGGCGGCGGTGCGGGCGGCCTGGGAGGTCTCGGTGGTGTTCTGGGCGGCGGTCTCGGCGACCTCCTGAAACAGTTTCAACAAAACGGCCACGGGGAAACCGCCAAGTCCTGGGTCGAAACCGGGCCAAATGCCCAAATCGACGACCGCCAGCTTGCAGAAGCGCTCGGACCTGAAGTCCTCGATGATTTGTCCACGAGGACCGGGTTGTCCCCGGATGAAATCCTCAGTCGGCTTAGTCGCGATCTGCCGAAGGCAGTCGACGAGCTAACACCGGACGGCACTATCCCTTCGGCCCCCGATGGGGGACCAGATAGCGGTGGCATGCAGTCCGTGCCTTCCGTAAAACCGCAGATCGTTTAAGGCCGAATTCATCCTAAAGGTCGCCTACGGGCGGCCTTTTCATTTCAAAGGACGTGCAAGGTCTGATTCCTTTGATGTCATTAGGCGCCCACGTCATCAAACTCTCATGGAACGATGGCAGCCTTCGACACTGGATGTCATCAGGACTGTAACGTGCGCAATAAAAAACTCCGTGAAACCGAGGAACTCGCCAACACGATCAGAGAACTCGCTCGACCGGGAATGAAACCCAAGATGCTGATTGAAGCCGTCAAGGCGCGTCATCCCGCTGCAACCAAAAAAGACATTGCCAGAGCGGCGTTTCTCAGCGTGATCATTTCGGCGGAGTATGACCCTGAAGACACGCAGGCGCTTCATGACCTGGCGATGAATACGCGTGACAGCTCTGAAACTTGATAAAGGGCTTATCCACGATCAAGTCTCAATCGTATCTTGGGCTTTCTGCTAAGACCACGTAATGGCGTTATCGACGCACAGCACGGACCGCGTCGTTCATGCTGACCTTCTACCAAAGCGTCACAAAAATTTTAAAGTGCGGCCCTGTTCGGTAGTGGTAGCCTTTGGCTTCAGCCAGGTACAATCACCGACGGTGTCCAAGATGTCTACACGCGATTCCATCCTAATTCTGGAGCATCATCCTCTGATCGCGATCGATCTGGAATCGAGCCTTCGGGACCCCGGCGGATACGAAAACATCGCTATCCTGTCGTCGGTGAGCGAGGCTTTACGGTATATTCGGGATTATCCTCCCTCGTTGGCGATTACCGGATGCAGATTGAACGAGGACGGCTGGGAAGAGGCCGCTCGCCTGCTGGTTACCCAGGGGATTCCGTTCATCGTATGCTCGGGCAGCGAGCGGGGTGATGTTGATCCGGTATTCGCGGAGCATGGAACATGGATTGCCAAGCCACACTCAGACGAAGAGCTTGTCAGTGCGGTACGTCATGTTCTGACTTCAAGGGTGTCGGACCAGACGGCCGCCAAGCGGTCTAAAAGTAAACGGGGGCCGTCACCGCGAGGGTATTTCGACGAAACAAAGGCGACAGCTGTCGCTATCATCGAAGGCCGTCGTAGGGCGGATCGTGAGAAGACCGAACGCCTTCGTGGCCTACGGCAATCTCACAGCAAACCATCGGACTCGACACTCGAACAGTAACGGAGATTTCGGCGCTGACATCGATTTTGTCTGCATGACATCGCTGGTGCGAAACTCTCTCCCGTTCGACAGCTACGACTTTGTACAGTGCTTTTTGAGAACTTCATGCACGAGTTCTGCCGTGAACGGCTTCGAAATGAAGGTGGCATTATCGGGTATGTCGCCAGGCCCGGGAACGGCCGCACCTGATGCGATAACAACACAGATGTAGGGCCAACGCTTGGCGACGACGCGGGCGAGATCGAACCCATCCATTTCACCGGGCATTTGTACGTCGGTGAAAACAAGCTGGAGAGGAGACGAGTGTCTGTCGAGGAACTCGTAAGCCTGATCCGCCGTCGTCGCCTCGACGATCGAATATCCCTCGTCCGATATAATATCCGCCGCGTCCATGCGAACGAGCGGTTCGTCGTCAACGACGAGTGCGATGGGCTCTTTTAGCCTGGCAAATTCTTCTGTTTTCATAGCCACGTAAAGCGGTGGAAAGACAATTGGTTCCGGTCTATGCCGCCTAGTCCACCTACGAACATCACGTCTTGTCAATGCAGAGTTCGGGGGATGGAAGTGCCAGCTGGTGTTACGCGCTTCGCAAAATTGTCTGAACAGTCGCGTGGCCGCAAGTTTTTCGACCAACCACGCGTCCCTTCACCAGAGACGAATTGTTGACCGCTGGCCTCAACCGTATAGGTTTCCCTCTCGATCTATACTGAAAACGCAGGAATACAGTGCCATGGCCACAGGAACAGTGAAGTTTTTCAACGACGAGAACGGCTTCGGCTTCATCACGCCGGAGACCGGCGGACAGGACGTTTTCGTCCACGTATCCGCCTTAGAGGCGGGCAGCTCCCTTCGCGAAGGTGACAAGGTTACCTTTGAACTCGGACAAGATCGGAAGACCGGAAAGTCAAAGGCAGAAAACGTCTCCGTCCTTTGAACTATAGAAGCGTCCCCCCGGCCTGCGTGCGATGACATGGGGCTTCACCTTGTCGAGGTTGAAACCCGCTTCAGCCTCGACACCTTACCTGTCGTAGACGTCTGCGATGTGGCCGGCACGCTTAGCCCTTTCCAAGCGTGATTCATCTCCTATTTGTTCCGCAAAACCAAACCGTTCCGGGGCAACATGACATCCACCACGGCAGCATTCCCTTCGTCCTTCGGCTTCATGGAAGACAAAGTTCGTTCATTCCCTTGGGAGCGAACGGCTCTCGGCCCGATCGATCAATGGCCTGTGGCGCTGCGGATCATGGTCGATGCAATGTTGTCATCCAAGATTCCCCAATGCCTTTTCTGGGGGTCGGACCACATTGCGATTTACAATGACGGTTATCTTCCGATGCTCGGAGCCAAGGAGGAAGCGCTTGGCAAGCCATTGAGGGAAAGCTGGGCGGAGAACTGGGAAAAGCTGAAGCCGATCGTCCACCAGGCCATGTCCGGCGAGGCAGCCTATCACGAGGACTACCCTCTCGTGACAACGCGAAACGGTCAGACGGAGACGGCATATTTCACGTATTGCTACAGCCCTTTTCGAGACGAGGACGGAAAGATCGTCGGGTTCATCAACACCGTCATCGAGACGACGGAAGCCGTCCGAGGAAGGAAACATCTGCAGTCGGAGAGCGAACGTTACCGACAGATGTTTGAAAATGCGCCCGGCTTCATGGCGATCCTCAACAGTCCCGAGCACGTCATCCAGTATGCAAACCCCGCGTATCTTCAAATCGTTGGTGAGCGCGACATCATAGGGAGGCCGTTTGCCAAGGCCGTCCCCGAAGCTCTCGATCAAGGCTTCGTCCGAATCCTCGACGAAATCTACCGGACGGGCGAGCCTCATTCCGCGTCGGGCGCGCTCTTCTCCATACAGACCGCGCCAGGCGGCCCTGTAAGGGAACGATACCTGGACTTCGTCTACCAGCCGATCAGGAACGAAACGGGCGCTGTTACCGACATATTCGTGTCCGGCTCGGATGTGACGGCCAGGAGCTTGGCAGACAAGGCGTTGAGGCAGTCTGAGGCCCGGCTTCGTTTTCTGGATGACCTGGCGCGCGAAGTCGGAAAAAGCGGCGATGCCGATACGATTCTCGAAGTGACGACCCGCATGGTGGGTCAGTATCTGTCGCTTTCGAACTGTGCCTATGCGGATATGGACGAGGACGAAGACGGCTTTACGATCCGGGGCGATTGGGCCGCCGAAGGATCGCCGTCGATCGTCGGCCATTACAGTCTCGCAGCGTTCGGCAAACTTGCAGTGATAAACCTGAGCCAAGGCTTGCCGCTAATCATCAACGACAATCTGGCAGAGCTTGCGCCTGAGGAAGCGAAGACGTTCCAGGATATCGGCATAGCCGCTACCATCTGCATGCCCCTTATCCGCGACGGAAAACTTACAGCCCTTATGGCGATCCACGACAAGGTTCCGCATTTATGGTCAGTCGAAGAACTCGCATTGATCAAGGAAGTCACGGAACGCTCCTGGGCGCACATTCAGCGGGTAAGATCGGAAGCCAACCTCCGTAAAACGGCGGATGCCCTGGCCGAACTGAATGCAACGCTCGAAGCCCGTGTCGAGGAAAGAACCGCCGCCCTCCTCCAAGCCGAAGAGGCGCTGCGGCATTCCCAGAAGATGGAGGCCGTTGGCCAGCTGACAGGGGGCTTGGCCCATGACTTCAACAACATCCTAGCGGGAATCGGCGGCAGTCTTGAACTGATGAACACCCGTCTTGCCCAAGGCCGAATTGCCGACGTGGACCGATACCTGCACGGAGCACAGTCCGCCGTGAAACGAGCTTCTGGTTTAACCCAGCGCCTTCTGGCCTTTTCACGTCGGCAGACACTCGATCCGCAGGCAGTGGACCTCAACCGTCTGGTCGCTGGAATGCACGATCTCATCACCCGCAGCGTCGGTCCGGGCGTGGAGATGGAGACAATCACGGCTGGGGGGCTGTGGACGACTTTCGCTGACGTGGGCCAACTCGAAAACGCACTACTCAATCTTTGCATCAACGCCCGCGACGCAATGCCCGACGGGGGCAAGCTGACCATCGAGACAGCAAACCGATGGCTAGACGATCGGGCCGCGAGGGAACGCGGAGTACCGCCCGGCCAGTACATCTCGCTCTGTGTAAGCGATACCGGGACGGGGATGTCGCCCGAGGTTGTCGCTCGGGCCTTCGACCCTTTTTATACCACAAAGCCGACCGGACAGGGAACGGGCCTTGGACTTTCAATGGTCTACGGATTCGCCGGCCAATCGGGCGGCTCCGTGCGTATCTATTCCGAAATCGGCAGCGGTACTATGGTGTGCATCTACCTCCCCCGACATCTTTCGGAAGTCGCCACGGCCGACGAAGAGGTCGCGGGCGCCTTGGCAGCACCGCAGGCCGCGGGGAAACACACCATCATGGTCGTGGACGACGAGCCGCTTGTCCGTATGATTGCAGTCGAAGTCCTCGAGGACCTTGGGTACAATATTATCGAGGCCGAAGACGGCCCGTCTGCTTTGAAGGTCCTCAATTCGAAACGGGGAATCGACCTTCTCATCACCGATGTCGGCTTACCAAACGGGATGAACGGCCGCCAATTGGCAGATGCCGCAAGGGTCGCGCGCCCAGGTCTCAAGGTGCTCTTTATCACGGGATACGCGGAAAACGCGGTCTTGAACCACGGTCATCTGGAGCGGGGTATGCAACTGATGACGAAACCTTTTGCGACTGATGTGCTCGCCTGCAGGGTGCATGAGATCATCGAGGACAAATGAGACACCACTGATGATGACACGTGTGTCAGACTGCCGTCTAAAGACCTGGTGATATCCAACAGTCAAACAAGCGATGGTTCAGATATTGTCAAATGCCTGAAGGAGTCCAATTTAGTGGTCGGATAGATAGATTTCCCGTCGAGCGGCAGAGTCCGCCCGAGCCGCGTCAGTTGCCGACGCTGTACGGACATTTCAGTGCCGAGGAGCTCGTTGCAGCCGTTCAGACCATCGCGGAACTCATGCAGCCCTACGACGGCGGGCTCGAGGATTTCGATACGTGGCTGAGGACGCGGGCGACACAGTACGTCATGCGGGATCAAACACTGTTGTAACGAGGGTGACGAGTTCGACGATTTGCTGGCGCGACGGCGAAGCATCCCCGTCGCCGTCGCC
>Ga0307515_10020127_pt1 | contig 11934 bp, 10 predicted proteins | sample 17_EM_MG_FD_194513 | JGI IMG/M metagenome (GOLD analysis project Ga0307515, IMG submission 194513) | Populus trichocarpa ectomycorrhiza microbial communities from riparian zone in the Pacific Northwest, United States - 17_EM | ecosystem: Host-associated > Plants > Roots > Unclassified | place...
ATCTTCCAGTCACATGTCATTTGAGAAATAGAAATAGGTTGTAAATTTATAGATGGTTTAGGGTTCCTGAGCTTTTGTGAAAGCAATGTATTATAAACTTAATAATTCGTGTTTAGCTTTTTCCTGAAAAAAAATCAATAAAACATTTTTACTTTCGAAGTTTGAACTTTGCCCTTGGAACAATATTTGGAGGATATTTTTTAAATGTGTTTTTTTCTAAAAAGACACTTTAAAAAATTATACTTTTCAGTTAAAAAATAATTTAAAAAACACCTTAAAAAGTAGATCGTAATCGTAACTAAAAAAACACCGTGGAAGACCCGGGTATTTAGGGTTGGGCCAAAAACCAATAAAAAATTGGGCTGATACGGAATTTACAGCGTAATCCATTTATGAGAATAAAAGCCCAATTATTTAGAGCTTAAAGAAAGCCCGTGTAGTGGCCTTGGATTGGTTGAATCCAACCTCCTCGGGCTTTTAATGCGAGGTTACTGTGGCAGGCTGGTAACCATTTTTCCATTACACATTTTAAAAATTGGATTTTTCTATTTTTGTGTCAAAATTTGTCATTTTTACCCGAATTTATGTTATGCATTTGCAATCAATGGTTTTAAATTAATTACTTAATACAAATACCAATCTTAAAATTCCAATTATAGTATCTAATTTAAAAGATTTCTAGGTATTGGATTCCTTCATATTCTGCACGCAACGAAGCCGTGACCATTACAGAACATCCATAATGACCTGCTTTGCCTTGTCCACGACTGGCACCAAAGCTGTGATTTAAAAAAATAAATCATTTCTTTCTGGATTTCTATGGGATCGTCTAGAACTAGCTGATCATAAGATCTTGTCGTGGTCTAGAATTAGTTGATCGGGTCTGGTTAACTAAACATAGGAGAATGTAATTCCCATTTCGAAATCAGTCAAGATCGTTTCAGAATTCTGTGCCATTCTGAAATTTCTGTGTGATATATGAAACGCATTTAACGAAAATGTCCTTTTTTATAGCTATAGCGTTGTAGAAAATGCCTGCTGCGACTACATGACCGGGCTCAAGCGCATGGAAGACCGAGGTTCTTTCCTAATCATATCTTAAGACAGTCAGGTTTCTCCCCAGATGAGGTGGTTTTGATTACACGATATCGATCAACTTCCATGGAAAATGACGTTGCAAATCCAATGCCAGGTAACTGGGAGCTTTTCAGGATGTGAATTTTCGGACCTGCTTTTCTGCCAGCATCTACTGTTTCTGGACCAGACTTGCTTGTGTTACATGTATCCTGGCTTCCTGCTCACTTCAAATCCTCTTTCTTACTTGCCACTAAACTACGATGAATGGAAAACAAGTTTCTCCTTGTGTTGCTCCTAAAACTTTGACTATTGCAATAACTTGTGTCAGTACAGTTTAAGGTATACACATACAGAAAACTAGATCACATTTGGGGTGACGACGTCCTTATTATTCAATCCAAACCACAAGGAAATTGAATTAGCTTATCCTTCCAAATTCTTTTGAGCAGTCTTCCACCTTCCTGGCCTAAAACGAAGCTAAATAGAGGAGAACAGTCCGTTTTCAATACACTAGACATTCTGCCTCGGCAAACCATCTAGTTAGTGATTTCTCTCTAATATTCGGCGGCATTATCATCTCTTCTAGGCCTTGAAATCCCATCACATTAGATTCAGACAGCTGTTGATGTCAAACCTGCATAATTTTCCTTAAACTTCTGTCAAAACCTCCAACACGATTATGAAAGAGGGAAAACAAGTAAGGAATCATAAAAGGTGAGGGTCATCCCTCAAGAGTTATTGTTCATATAGCTAAAGCTGCAGTTAGGGCCTTCATGCAAATTAGAGATTTTTTTTTTATCTGACTACAGAATTAAGCAAACACTGACATCTATTCCACAACAATCTTTAGACAAGCAACCATGAACTCAACATATATATGGTACAAGCCGGGACACAACTGATAAATCACGCCCAAGCTTCTCCGCCTCTTCCCCTAGTATTTACAATTCCAATACCACGAGTCTTCTTAACTGGTTTACTCAACTGAAATACAGGGTGTATGCATAGCCTCCTCACCCCTTTTCTAAAACTTAGCCAATCTCCACTATCATATTCACCTTTGCATCCACTGTCTAGGGTGCCCATTTCACGGAAAGGGGGGCTGCTACTTGAAACAGGCTTAAATTCCTCTTCTCCATCACCTTTCTTCTGAAATCTCCAATATTTTTCCTCAGTGTTGGATTCTAATCTATTCATAGTGGCAGGCCTCAAGAACTTACCAGTGGAAGGTATCTCAGGTGCACCAGCGTTGAGTGATATTTTACAGAGTTCTTTGCTGTTTAAGTTTGAATGACAGGCCGATTCACTCTTGTCGCCTGGGGAATCTGAGCATGTCGAGAGCAACCTAAGCTTTGCACTGGATTCCTCTCTTTCCCGGAGTGTTTTTAAGATCAATGTCTTGAGCAAGTTCATTACTTGCACGGCATGTATCAATGCGGTCAAAGGATCAGCCATCTGCATCATAAGAATATTACATCTTAGATATATAATAACTAAAAAATGTTATGTATTTGCAAACAAAAGGGAATTTCCTTCGTTACAACCACAGCGTCGGCTTGTGAAACCCCATACATCTGTGAGTTCTATTTAAATGTGTATAAAATCAATTAGAAATGATGATTGTTAGCTCTCGTCAATAGTCCGTTGTCCATATGCTAGGAGCTAATGGAACATATGGTCATCTTTTGTGATCATTCAAAAGAAGCAGTTGGCCCATCCATTTTTTCATTCAAAATCATAGAAATTATTTAATGGAAAAATAATATACTGCTTAACATGAGGGTAACTTTCCAACAACAACCAACTAGAACCAACTAATACAAATTCAACAAACCTGCGTCATGTTGGGTGCAAAAACCATAGCAATGTTGCGTGCATTCATCTTGTTATACTGTTCGTGCTCCACGACATCTGCCATCAAATTGATTGCCCAATCAAATAGTGCAGCTTCTGTCAGAGGAAGTTGCTTCACAAGTTGAGTGCAGTCATCTTCTGTGTTGCAGTGCATTACCTGTTCTGGTGTGATAGAATCGAGCACCCCAGACGGTAGTTCTCTAAACCATGCCTGGATATAACAAAAAAAAAAAGAGGCAGCGTACAGTTCAGAAAGGGGGAAAAAAGGGCAAAGTGACAGTATTATATAATTAATTATGAAATAAAGTGAAATGTCTAATATATTGGCAACCAGCGAAGAATATATGTCAAGTGATAAAAGAAACAGAGAGAATTTGATGACACAGAATCATATTCCCACAGCTGATTTACTGACCATTTTGTCAAACAATGTCAACATGTCATATGGCATACCTTTATTAAACCTGCCAAGCAATGGACTTCAATTCCACGAGGCACTACACCTTTGTTTAGCTGGTTTCTGACATACTCCTCCCGACCATTCTCAGCATTTATTCGGAAAATCCCTTCTGCCTTGGAAGCAAACACAGCGAAGAAAAGCCTCAATTTTGAACAGGAGTGACGAGTAGCAGTACCGATACTAGTTTTTTTTTTTTAATATAGAAATGGCAAGCAGCAGACTGAAGATAAATTTCCTTTGAAGCAAAGTAGGAACATAAACATACCTTAAGTCCTCCTTCTATATATAAACGCTCTTGCATCATTAGAAGAATAGTCGGCACACTGTTCCCTTTGTCATCATGAGAACATTGCATCGACTTGGCAGAAACTCCAAATACATTTGCACTGGAAAACAGAGGATCGATGTATCGTGTAAGCCAAGAAGATATCCACTGCTGACTAATCCAAGAAGCAGGACTAAAAAATGATGCAAGGGAATTTAAAATTCAAAGAATCAGAACCAGTACTAGCAGATATCACATGTTTAATCAAAATCTTAAGTAATTCCTCCATTCCATCATCAAAATCAGCTCCGTTAAACCATTGTTCATATGACCAAAAACGAAATCACATCTAATCCACAAGGATCATACAACCAACAGTGCATATATTCATCCTACACCCCCTATTAACAATGCAAACTAAAAATTGTCTTTGCGTGTGCATACAAACTAGACCATCAGTGGGTATATGTTGACATTCACTGTATTCGGTCAAAGGGAGGAGGAAAAAGAAGTCTTTTACTTGCCATTTACTGTCCTCTACCTGAGTGAAAATATTGATGAATTCAGTTACTCTCAGAGCTGAACTAGTTGTTGAAAAAGATCCTTATTTGAAAAACATGATGATCAAGATTAATTTACATGTTCACAAGCCAGCCTTAAATCAGCGGCAATCTTTTCTTATAAAACAGGTCCATATCTCAACCAAGACATCCAATATAAGTAACTCCATTACAACAGGGGAAAAAAAAGACTCTCCCTTATAACAGTAACAGTCCAAGAACAGGTCTTTACTTTTTAGGATTTCATGCGATCTTGCTACTGCCGAAGCTTTGTAACAGTTGCTTATTTCATTAACCATGCTCAGGCAAAAAAAAAAAAAAAATCTTATCCAAGCTATATTGTTATTTGGATCATTTATAGCCTCTATCCTATAGGCTATTACACTGTTACATCTCCTGAAATACTCACCAGGCACGGGAAAAAAAAGTTTTCTTGAAAAAAAAAAAGAAACCAAATGATATATTTTCTTTGCAATTAATATTCAAATAATTTTTATGCTTTCTTAATTAATCACATCATCAACTAATTATTTTCTTTCATAATTCACCTCGTAGTTATTCCAAATAATTTTTCATAAGAAAAGGAAGTAAAAAAATAAATAAATTTAAACCTGGCGCTAGGGACCTTGCAAGGAACCTCAGGCTCAAACTCAGTAGGCAAACCAAGGAAACCATTAAACCTATCAAAAGTCACGTGAGACACGTGCCTAACTTCAGTAGGCCAGCTTATATCCATGGAAGAAACATCCTCTCTTTCCACGCTGCATGTCACCAACGACTTCCTTAACGCCGTTACCAAAACATCTAGAATTGCGAACTCTTTATTGCTATTTCCGTTTCGACCTCTCTCACTCCCTCCCGTTCCTTCTCTCGACCCAATAAACGGCGTTGATATCGGGTTTCCAGAAGCATCACTATATAATTCTTCTTCATCATCCTCGTCCTCGTCCTCTTCTCCGTCTTCAGTGCCGTTTCGGTGAAAGAAGGGAGATGGAGGGGGGGCAGAGTTGGACTCGGTGAGTCCGACGAGTCCGCAAGATTTGGATCGGAAAAGCCGAGTCATTTTGGTTGAATGTGTTTTTTTTATTTATTTAGAAAAATGGCGAGCTAGTGAGTGTGATATAATTGCGAGGAGTGTGGGATGGAATATATTTTATTCATGAAAACAATGGGGAAGGTCAAGACTTAAAAATTAAGAGGGGGGGGGGGTTGTGGAAATGTGGTATTATTATTATTAATAATAATATTAATGGAGTAATACGAAAGAAGGGATTTGGTGAGAAGAATGGAGGGGGTGGTAGAGAAGTTTGGTGGAGGAGGAGATGATGATATGGTTTTTGAGGTGGGGTGGGGTGATAAAGACCCTTTGTATTTTGGTGAATGATCGAGCGAGCGAGCGAGCGAAAAGTGGAGGTGACAGTTAAGGCTGCATCTTGACACGGAATTAAGGAAGGGAGGAAGCAAGCAAATGAAGAAAGATAGTTGAAAAAGAGACGACTAGTAGCAGTAACAGTAGACAGGACAATGTATGCGTGTGAGTGTGTTTTGGTTTTTTGGATTTTATTGGTGATTCGTTAATAAAGTATGGCTAGGTTTTCGACATGTAAATTACAGAATAAGGAGACTGTCTAGCAAGTAGCTACAGACAGGAAGGAGGAAGACAGCAAATGAATGGCGAGATTCTGTACCATGGTACACCCTCTATTTATTTATTGATTTATTTGCCTTACAAATCTCTGCTTTCTTTTCTCTTCTTTTCTTTTTGTTGAGGGATGATATTTTCGCTCTTGTGCGAACATAATAGTATCAAGATAAGAAATACACATCATTTTTGGAGGAGGCAAAACATATCTTTTATCGAGAGGTTTGATAGAATTTGACCGTACAATGCGACAGTTTTTCTTCGTTTTAACTGATAAAATCTGTTCATCATGATTTCTCTTTCATTTACTGAGCAAAACACAAACTAAGAAGTTACAAGAAAAGCAGGCGGTCAATTAGTTAAGATGGTAAAGATCGATCTGGATAACGGGCTAGGTTTAGTTTTTCCGATGCTGACACGCCTAATCAAAGCAAAACTGGAAGAGTGCGCCATCTTGCAGGTGAGCATAGAAGAAGCACTTAAGAGGGGAGCATGGAATCTGGATTAATGGCTGGTTTAGAGTGAAGCTTTGATGATAGCATATACCTCAACTACTGTACAGCACACAAGTGACTATCATTGTCCCTTTCGTATCCGTGTATATATATATATATATATTGATGCAGTAGTTTAACTAATCTTAGTTGATTGTTTATTTTGATGATGTGGTGAGATCGAAGCCTTGATCTGAATCTAAAAATATTGGGTTATAATTTTAAGGATTCCTAAAACATTTCTAATCTTCTTTGCCTTTTCCAGGGCATATATAATATTGCAAACGGTGTTTGATTAGTTCAATTATCTGACGTTGTTTCGAGCGTGAATTAGGGAACGAGAAAATTTCTTCTGGCTGCGAAACTCTGCAAATTGCAGAACTTTTTATCAAACCCGTCAAGTTATAATTGGAAGGTATGTGGGGCTTACGAAATTCGAAACGATTAGCCATCAAATCAAACCTTCATCTTTTAGAAATACATTAGGAGGGGCAGGGCAACTTGCTTTGGGAATGAGGATTTGGATCTAGTTAATGTCTGAAACTTGCTTGTGCTTTGCTGTTTTGTATATTGCTTGCCAATCCCCAAACTCCGGTCACATGGTCACATGGAGGTGTTCCTTTCGTGTTCCTTGTGGGCTCTCTCTTCTGTGCAGGGATAGTCTCAAATGTCACATTTAAGTTTCTGCTATGTGTGGACACTGGTCCTTACGGGCCCATTCAATTTCATTATTCACAACCTTTTTTCTCTTATTTTTTTTTTTTAACGTGAGTGTCCGGCTAACTTGCACACACCTTGACTAATCCCACGGGCCCTGAAGTTAACGATCATGTAAGCCTCCAGTGGCCATCATATTAGCAACTATAAGACTCGAACCTGAAACCATAAAAAAAACAAATCTCTTGATCTCAAATTCTTATTATTGAAGCACCACCTAAATAATTATCTCTTGTGATCTTTACTAGATACATAAAGTGCATTCCTCAAGTTATAATCAGCACCATGTTTTTTTCTCTCTCTAGTTGATTCCTGGAAGCAAAAAGTAAATATTTAAATTATGATTTTAACTGGGCTGTAGCTCACCATCAATCCTTATCCAAAGCAAGGGCGACACGGAATATCGGGATATCATTTTTGCTTTATGGTGGTACATAAAAATTCAAAAAAAAAAAAAAAAGTACTTTGCTAAGCCGTCTGGGGTGGCCGGAAACTCCAGTCATTTAAGCTTCATCTCTAGCTTTTTAGGGGAAACGGCTGGAATTTCTCTCTCTTTTATCCCCTTCCCTCTCTTTCTTTTTCTTCATTTTCTTGCTTAATTTCCAGTGTAGGTTATCCATGTCTCGGCACACATCTCTAAGCTTTTTTTTAGTTTCCAAGACTATGCAGTATGCCAATTCATTGTATTTAAGCAGAGCGAGCACCACATTTCTAAGTCAAAGATTGTTTCCTATATCTGGCAATCATCTTCTTTACCAAGCTTAAGCATTACAGCCTTCACCAATTATATAACTTCATTCTCCACAAACATACCTGCAACTACAACATACAAGATAAGCAGACGTGACCAATATATATAAATATTTAATTTGGTCACCATATCAGCCAGGGAAATCATTTCATACATGAGCATTAATCACCTAATAATAATTCCAAGAACTGCCATCAACTATACAACAAATCATACAAGTTTATAGACTAAAATACATAACATACAAATACACAATTCATATAATTTTCATTATACTTTCTCTTAGTGCATATTATTTTCTCCTCCTGTGTGTATTTAATTAAGTATTGGAGTGTCTCCTTTACCCACAAAGGATTTATTTTGAACCACTCGGACTAATTAAGGACAAAAACCTATATTTGTCACCACCTCATGACACAACCATGAAAAACCCAATTATCACGTGAAGTTTTTTATCACTTTACACACCTCAAATCATATCAAATTCCTAAAAATTAATTTGGCAAAACATTAATTAATTAGAAGTTATAAGTTCTAAAGATAATAAATGATAGTAAGCATGAAAAAATGTATCCTCTACACCAATTATTCAATTTGTATGAATTATTTTCTTATAACATATATTCCTCGCTAGCTATCTTGCTCACCCCACCTGGAAAAAAAAACAAAAAAACAAAAACCTAGTCCTAGTGACTAAGAATCGAGTTGACCTCGCCTTGAACATGAAAAAAAAAAGGTGTATTGTTTCTGCTAATTATAAAAGTGTAATTTTACTCGGGGAATCTTATTAATTACCTTGATAGATACGTATATATATTGGTACACTTACTTGACAATACTAAGAAACACTCGGTCCAAGAGAAGGTGTGACTTGTGAATGCATGTATTGTCATGCAAATGCAGCTGTCTTGCATTGCTAAAATCACAAGTGCTCGATGTTCTACCGCTGGTTCTACATGGTCCCAAAATGCGACTCCTTCTTGATGTGTCGTATTGGTGTTGCCCGCTACAGCTACAGCTACAGTTCGGTCATGGCAGTATTATAAGTCACGAGAAAACATCGAATGACGTCCACTAATACATAGCCCAACTCTGCCTGTAAATATGAAAAAACAAAAAAAAACAAAAAACATCACATGTAATTCGAATCATGAATAACTCCAATTCCGGCCAAATTATATATATTACGATGTTAATACATAGTTCCAGTAGCTGTCAGGTAGAGATCAGAACTCGGCAACGACGATGGCGTCTACCAGGCAATCCCCTATTGCATGCTTGGCCTGTCTTCCTTGGGGTTTTTTTCGGTGGAATCACTGCTATTAGTTTAATTAGCCACTACTCTAATTTTGGTCTTTTAAAATGTTTCCAAATGTCTTCCTAATCAAAAACATAATGTTCCATGTAAGACGATGCGGGCATCCTGCATAAGACAATTGTACCACTTGTTTATTGCGCTGTAGACGAAGTAATGTTGGAGAGACCATGCATGGATTCAATAACGCAAGCCTCAACACTGAGAGAATTGTATTTATATAAATTGTTCTTTTTTTGCACTTAATTTGTCTGTTTGTAATAACCCACCTAGCTATAATGCATATAGATAACCACGTCCTTATCTCTATGTGCATGTATTTGATTTTATATTTAAGAATATTTTTCCTTTTTTTTTTTTTTTTTTGCTTGCCTGCTGGGTCCGAATTTCCCTATGAGAGTCTCCAAATGGATGAGTAGTGGGATTTATTTTTCTAGCTAGCTTATGTTTACACGTCAATGATTTTCATTTGATGTGACAACGGAGATGGATTTGATTTAATTTAATAAAAGTGGTGAGATGTTTATAGACTTAAAACTCTTCCTAGTACACTGACCTTCTCTTTTTTGTATTGGTAGAGTACTAATTATATCACATAAACTAATCAGATCGTAACTTTCTTTTTTTGGGCTTGGGCATTTTTGCATAACAGAGAAAAAGAATACCATCACGTCAATCTCGAAGGATTTCTCCTATTTTTGGCTCAAGTGTCAGTTAATTTCTTGTAATTACTTGTTAATTTACACACAAATTAATGAACTGCAAGAAATCAAATGTTGTTGTCCAAGATATATTTATATATTAGATAATTAACCAAGTGACCATATATATATAAAAGAACATGATAATCTTGTAATCAAACAAAGATAGCATATATATTAAACAAATATGTATAAACTTGTATAAAAAGTTGAAAAATAGCACAAACCGAGTATGCATATTAATTAATCATGCATAAAAAATATATTTAAACAAAACTAGTTTAGTGCACTTATTTTTTGAAGTTCTTAAAATATAACCTGAGAATTTTGTGTTTGTGGTGTTGTTAATTATTAATTATTTGACCTTGAAGTTGTTTTGTTGTTACTCATTTAAGGAACCAAGGAACCTCTCTGTAATGACTTGTTCTAACACTAAGAATGAGTAAATCCTACTTTTAATTTGAAATTTAAAATGCACATACACTGACCATTTCTTAAATTAATTTCCCAACAAATGCTACTATTGAATAAAGACATGAAACAGATCATCTAACTTCCATTACCAGAGCAATTAATAAATTCAGTGTCAGCGTGAACTAAACAAAACGTGGTAGATATACGAGGCCTTTTGTATTTGCCCTTTCGAGACATATATATAGTATGGTAGTTGCTGCAATAAACAGTATTTCAGCATCTTCAAAATATGCATGATTGAGTAATTATGATCGACGATGGGTGGTTATGGCTGATCCCAACACCCCACCAACTCTTTTTACCATCTAAAGCTTCCTGTTTTGGCTTGCTCTTAAAGCATCACAGGCCATGTTATTTGCCATTTCATGCAAAAGCCAAAAAGGAAACGCCGAAGGCGAAGGGGTCTGGTGCATATATGAATATGATTTTTGCCATCTCTGAATGAATTCCTTTTAAGCTACTCAAAAAATCCGCAAATCCCCACATTCATGTAACTTAATCTCTTATGTAACGGCTTAACTAAACCACCAACCAAGAATAAGCATCTTAACGGATCCATGTTTGAGTCTCAAGACATTAGAAATCAAGAATTAAGGCAGCAAATGGGAGTTGATTTCCCAAATTTCCACTGAGATTTAAAGAAGACTTTGACTCTCTCCAGAGATGGTGGTATTTCTATGTCTATGATGATCAGGGGTCGATTCCTCCCATTGATTAAACCTTAAGATAATTGATGAAAAATAATTGATTTCAAGTTTCAACGATTAGCGAAGTGGATTTGTTGGATTTTCAATTACTACAGGTAGACAATGGCGTTGGCACATTTAGGTGTCTTACGTGCATGCTACAGGTCAAATTATTACTTAATTTTTTCCTTCCGAAGTCGTGTTAAGATTGTTGCGCAACTAAGACATTTTTAAAACTATTCCAGTATCTCAACCGGACTCCAATTGAAAAACTATAGCTAGATTTCTTTTTCAAGTAACTAAAACTACAGCTGAAAAGGTGCTAAAACTAGAAAATTAAAAGATAATTGATGACTAATCTGGCTCCCACTGTTATTTATTTCCGAGTGGGCTTAAATACATGTTCAAAATAGAGGCCCATGATTCTCCGTTAATTTACGAATCAAGTTAGAGAGATCAGCCTTGTATAGCTATATAACAAGATGTAGCTAGAGTATTTTATTAACAAATATACTAAACCGTGTGGGGAATTTACTGTTCTCCACATACAAAACACTGTGGATTACAATTTTTTTTAAAAAAAATAAATTTCAACTTTCTTATTTTTTCTTTTTTTTCATTTATTTTTTTTCCAAAATTATTTTTGTTGATTTTACCTTTTAAATATTAACCTGGTTAAAATTTTTGCTTTATAATTTTTTTTTTTAAAATACTGTGGATTGCTGTGATGTTTTTCCACTTAGTTTTTCTATTTTATTTCTTTATTTTTCAAAATTATATTTGTTGATTTTTTTATAATATTGAGCTGATTGAGAATTTGGTTTTATAATTTTTTTCTTTAAAACATTGTTGATTGCTACAGTGTTTCTCCGCATGATTTTTTTCTCTCCAAAATTATCTTTTTTTTATTTTATTTTTTAATATTGAGATGGTTAAAA
>Ga0307515_10020128_pt1 | contig 11934 bp, 11 predicted proteins | sample 17_EM_MG_FD_194513 | JGI IMG/M metagenome (GOLD analysis project Ga0307515, IMG submission 194513) | Populus trichocarpa ectomycorrhiza microbial communities from riparian zone in the Pacific Northwest, United States - 17_EM | ecosystem: Host-associated > Plants > Roots > Unclassified | place...
CCCCCCCCCCCCCCCCCCCTACCCCCCCCCCCCCCGCCCGCCCCCCACGGCCTGGACCTCATCGGTAGGAACCATTCCATAGATGAGTATCGGAAAGCATGATCGCAATCGAAGATACACAGGGTTTTGACCTGAGTGAGAGCGCACAGATGCTCTTCGAACCTCTCCAAATCCAATATGCGGACGCACTCCAGGTCCAACTTGCGAACATGGCGCGACACGCCATCAGGATCGGGTACAATGCGTGCACGCCACTTCTCCATCTTATGATAACTGAGGCAGAGCCAACTGAAATGGTGTTTCTGCGTGGGAATAACCCACGCTCTTGACACCAACGAGTAGTTAGAAATGACATTTTGAACGCGGTCAAAAAGCCAGTCAATCACCTCTTCCACGAGTCCTTGGGGGAAATCCTTCATCTCTGCCTGTTGTGAGGGTATGAAGGGTCGGTCGAACCGTCGAAGGACGCTTATATTCGTGTTCTTTGTGCAAGTCCGCGAGGGCAGTTGGTCCATGCACCCTGGGAGACATCGTGAATTCTTCAATGGTCATTACCAATTCTTTGGAACTCTTGATTGCACCGGGGTCGTGAAATAGGTGACCGCTACCACCAGTGACCTCGTCCGTTTGCAAATGTACCCTGTGACTGTTAACTTGAGCCACGAGTCGCGCGAAGAACGCGATAATTGCGAGAGGTTGCTCCGTCGGGCCGTGGGATGATACATTCCAAGCGGTTTTGCGGTGAAACGAAGGGACGGTATTCCGAGGGATAAAACGTCTATCCCTGTTGATTTGGAACACTCGAGACAAAGCCGATACACGACGGGAGCCGTAGCATTCGGGGTGAATCCGGAGGCAATGGTCCGACAAGCATGAACGCAGAACACCAACCACGATACCTGGCCTATTTGTCGTCAGGTCGTCATCCTCAGTGAGTCCTATTCAGCACCGGATACTCGGTGTTTACCCGGCCAGGTCCGCGCGGCGCAGGCAGAAACATTCACCCACCAATGCCTTCAATTGCTGCGCAGCCCGAACGCTAACGTTTGAAACCTCTCGGGCCGCCAGTCACCATCTAGGTCAACCATGGCCCCATTCACCCACCGCCAGCCCTTCAAGACCATCTACCTCCTCGGTATCACCGTTGTCGTGCTCTTCATCCAGGTCCCATACTGGTTGATCTACTACTCCTGGCCACCCAATAGACCCAGGAAGAGTTGGACTCTGCGCCGCACAATCCACGTACGAATACTGCGGAAACTCACACAGTTATCCTTCAAGTTCGGTGTGCATGACGGACGCGATCTTTCGTTGGAAGTCCCGCAGGAGAAGCTGGAACCACTCAATGCGAGGTTCGTGTGGATACCAGAGTTAGAGAAGGAGGATATTGTGGGAGTGGTGGCAGAACATGCGGCTAGAGTGGGAGTCAAGTCGATTCCTATCCCAGCCTATTGGATCTTGAAGGAGGGCGTCAAGTGGTCACCGGAGTACGACAAAGCTCGGAAGGATGAGAAAGTGATATTATACATCCACGGTGGCGGGTTTGTGGTTGGTCTCTTCTCTCCTTTAACCCCGTCTTCGTGCTAACTATCGTTTCAGGTGGGGAGTGCCTATCCATCCCACCCAACAGCATCCCTCGCCAAGGGAACGCTCAAATATTCTACATCTCTCTCCAGAGTATTGTCGGTCGACTACCGACTCAGTTCCATACCCCCTTCTGAACGGGGGAACCCATTCCCAACTGCGGTCATAGACGCGATCGCGGCATACAAGTATCTTGTCTGCGAGATTGGACTCGTACCTCAGAACATTACCGTAGCGGGTGATTCTGCAGGCGGCAACCTCGCCTTGGCACTCACCCGTTACGCCGTTGAAAGCCGACTGCCCCATCTACCACCCCCTGGAGGGCTCATCACTATCTCGCCATTGACAGACCTGTCCTTCTCTCGCGCGGAAACCGATTCCTCTCACTACCTCAACTCGGGATCCGATATATTCGACCTCCCGCCTAACACCCACCCAATCGCCGTCGGCAAAGTCCCCATCGGCGCATACATCGGTCAAATGGACCCCGAAGAAACCAAATCCAATCGATACCTCTCCCCCTCTTCGAAATTCGTGGTACTGCCCGACGTTGACGGAGGAACCAAACTCTTCTCCGGATTCCCCCGATCTTATATCGTGGGTGGAGGCGCCGAACACATTATTGACGATATCGTCGCGCTCACAGAGAGGATGAAAGATGATGGAGTGGATATCACGACCGATTTCCCTCCCGATGCCGTCCACGCTTACCCTATTTTCGGTTGGCACGAGCCTGAGCGAACGGAAGCATTCATCAAGTGCGCTGCTTGGCTGGACGGGCGTCAAGCAGCAACGGTCGTCTTGGAGTAGTCACGCGAATCATAAGATACCCTATGTATGCCCCCCTTACTTGAACGTCCGGACCCAATATACGATTGACAGCCACGTCCTCCCACGAGGCGAATGCCAGCAACCCAGGACTGGTGGAGCCGTGCCAAACGCCTTAAACCCGGCAGTGAGTTCCCCAGAAACCCAGCGAAGGGATGCATGGCAGGCGAAGGCATATGTGGTATCTACCGCAGCACCAGGTCCTCGGAGTAATGAGAAAAAGAAAGAAGAAACCTGGAAACATTTCGAAACGAGATACAACAGCGGGGAGAACAGCACCAGGTTTAGTCTACCTAAGGTCCAGCCGTCATAAACGTCGCCTCTTCCTTCAATCTGGGAAAAAAGTCCTTATGGCCGAAAAGCTCCAGGGAATGAACCATCCTGGGCCCACCCCAATCACCCTCCCCACAAAATCTCACCACCATCTTTTCCCCGGGATTCCCAGCACTAAAGCGTTTCGCAAGCCGACAGAAGTGCTTCTCTGCTGCCGCCCAAGCTGAATAGTCAACCTCTGGGTAGTCGTCAAATCCAGCGCTCGTCATCTCCAGAGAAATGTAGGAAAGCTTGGACGAAGTGATGGAGGGAAGAACCATCTCGACAATTATCCCAGGTTTTTGAAATGGCGCGGGGACGTATAAGCGCGCGAGCGCACTGCATGGCGAAAGGTCCAGCGGAGTTAATAAGCTGGGGAGGGTGACTGGAGGGAAATCACTCCGTCAGCGGGATGAACCGATACGCGCATCGTACTCCAGAGGTAAACACTTACAGTCGTCAACGTCCATTTGTATTGTAAAAGACGTGAGAGTTGTGCAGGAACTGGAAAGCCATCGGTTCACAAGCACCGCTTCTGGCAGGAAATACGTCGCGCCGATCTTCAAATTGCTGAACCGTGCGGAAGGTAGGATCCAATCAAGTGACGCTGGGGGGCCTACCACCGCACCCAATACCAATGAATTGTTGCCTTCAAAGAACGGAATGGCTTGGGGGGGTGGGTTTTTCCCACCCGTGTCGTCTATAACAATGAAATCCGTGGTGATGAAACTCTTCAGCTGGGGGAGTACAGCCAGTAGGGAGACGATGGTGCGTAATGTAATCGACGACTTGTAGATTCTCAACCGTATCAGGCTGGAACCCATCGGCGCGAAGCACTCCACAATGGAGAGTGACAGGATAGAGTTGCATCCTGCAATTTCCAGGTCTTCAACGAGAGTGAAAGCACGCATGTGCGCATCGAAGCCCTCCAGTGGCTTATCGATGTCGGCGAAAACCAAATGGCGGGTGTGACGCGATACCCCGGCGGGATCTGGTGCAATCTTCCTACGCCACTTCTCTAGGGTCCAACCATTGAAGTAGATCCACTCGAAATGGCGTTCCTGGGTGCGCGTGACCCAAGTCTTTGATGCCAACGAATAGGGTGCGACGCGATATCTGTCGATGCCTGCAAGCTCGTCGATTACCACGTTCACGAGTTCTTGGGGGAATGTTCGCATTCTCTCCACTTGCGAAACGCGTTGCTTATATACTCCGTCCAGGTACGAGCCCAATTACGTCTGCCAAGCGCCGACACGCTGACGATTCGGGGATGAAGCCGTTGGTGCTGGTGATCGTGGAAGGAAAGAAATAACTTGAAAAGCGCATCGACCGACCAAAAGTCAAAGAGGGTGTGTTCAGGTACAGTCCCAACTGCCTGCCTGATCCTGAACCCAAAGCGCATGTTACGTTCCCATTGTTGGGTCGCCTACTTTCACCGCGGGCACAGTTCTATCGAAACAAGGCGGATGGAATCCCCTTGAAATTACGACAACAATATAGGCAGGATTGGTCAAACTGTGCCCGATGCCTGAAACCCAGCGGCGAGCGTCCCAAGAAACCCGAGAACCGCACAGGCGAAGACAGGCCACAACTGCGGTCACTAGGATGGGTTCTACCGCAGGTGGAATATCTACCATAAAACGGAGGCAAAGCGACGAGAAAAGAAAGAAAAACTCGAGAACATTTCAAAACAAGATGCGAAAGTGAGCAGGGAAGCAGGCCTTATGACGACCAGGTCTCTACTCCCTCAGGGATACTAAGCGTCGCCAGCTCCTTCGATATGGGCAAAAACTCCTTGGAATTGACACATTCCAGAAAACGGGCTATATGGAACCCATACCAACCACTCCAGCAAATGTCCACCTCCATCTTTTCCCCAGGGTTCCTAGCACTGAAGCGTTTCGCAAGCCGACAAAGGTGGTTATCTGCCACCGCCCAGGCTGAATAATCAATTTCTGGGAAGCCGAAGTCCTCGGTGCCCTCCAACTGCAGAGAAATGTAGGAAAGCTGGGACGAAGTGACGGAGGAAAGGATTGTCTCTACAACTATCCCGGGTTTGCGAAATGGTACAGGGACGTATAAGTCCGCAAGCGCACAGCATGGAGAAAGGTCCAACGGAGTGAATTGGCTGGGGAGGAGGGATAGAGGGAAATCACTCCGTCAGGGGGATGAACCGACACGTGCATCGTGCTCCAGAGGTCATCACTTACGATCAGGATCACCGTATATTGTCAGAGACGTGAGAGTCGTACAGGAACTGGAAAGTCATTGGTTCACGAGCACCGCTTTGTGCAGGAGATATGTCATGTGGATCTCCAGGTCGCCAAACCGTGCGGAGGGTGGGATCCAATCGGGTGGTTCCAGGGGGTCTTCTTGATCCCAGCTGAGATGCAAATCCAACGAACCGTTACCTCCGAAGAACGGGATCGGGGAGGGCAAGTCCGTCCCGCCGGTGTCGTCAGTCACTTGAAAACACCCGGTAATGAAAGTCTCCAGTACGGGGAGCGCGGCCAGTAGGGAAGTGATGACGCGTGACGTGGCCGGCAACTGGCTGATTTCCAACTGTATCAGGCTGGAACCCATCGGCGTGAAACACTCCACGACGGAAGGCAACAGGAGGAAGCGGCATCTAGAAATTTTCAGGTCTTCAACGCGAGTGAAAGCGCGGATGTGCGCCTCGAAACCCTCCAGCGTATTAATATAGGCTAAAACCAAATGGCGGGTGTGACGCGATACCCCAGCGGGATCTGGTACGATCGTTCTACGCCACTTCTCCAGCTCGTCTAAACCACGGAAGTCGACCCACTCGAAATGATATTGCTGGGTGCGCATGACCCAAGCCCTTGATACCAACGAGTAAGGTGCGACGCGGTCTCTGTCGATGTCTGCACGCTCGATGTCTGCAAGCTCGTCGATTACCATGTCCACGAGTTCTTGGGGGAAGGTTCTCATTCTCTCCACTTGCGAAACGCGTTGCTTGGATATGTGGTCCAGGTGAAAGCTTAATGGCGTCCGCCAGGCGCTGACGCGTGATGACTCAGAGGCGAGGCCACTGGTGCTGGTGATCGTAGGGGGAGAGAGGCGAAAATGTATCGATCGACCAAAGCCATCGACTCTGAACCAAAGGCCCGCTTGACGTTCCCGTTGTCGCGCCACCACTCTAGGGCCTATTCTCCTTTCGCCAATGACCCAAGAGCAGCTATTTCCCGCTTTCTTCTATGGGACTTTAATCAATCCTAGGTCCTCAAGTGGGTATAGTAATCGACAACGATGTTAATCATCTGCAAGTCTATATCCCGCAGTACCGTTCGCTACAATTTCCGCCGTCGGTAGTGATTTGTGCAATTCCGTTGCCCCATTTCTCAACTACCAACTGCCCAAGGGCTCCCTGTCCATACGTAAGCTAGAGGAGTTGACCGGACGGGGTCTTTACGGTTACCCCACCGCAGTGTGAATGTTTGTGCATGTGTACACGCCGTAGACCGGAATGGCAAAGTTGAGACATAAGCGCCGTTCGTCACCATCCGGATGCCTCGCCATGCCCGCGTCCGCGCTCAACTCTACCCCACGCTACAAGCCAGAACAATACCGTGATTTATATCTCCCGCTCTAACTCCGGAGGTGTTCGAAAAGCGGTCTATCGTTTTGCAATGCGCTGTAGGGATCATTCGTTCTTCAATGATTAGGCGCGGTCAAAATGGGCTGATTATGGATCAACTTCGTTCGTGATTTTGGGCCCGCACACGCTAGGACTCAGCCCGATTATGTAGAAGGATCCCGCTCGCTTTCGGATTTTAGGTGATCCCATCCGGAACGCGTGGTGTTCACTGTGATTTTCGGTTTCACGATCGAGACCAAAATCGGAGCGGAGATCCACCCTAGTTTGACCACACCTGTTGGTGTGTTCCCGACGGGGGGCGATCCACCATAAAAACTGAGACGGCAGCTGTGACCTCTCTCTTCCCAGCGGTCTTTTTCGCTTTTCCTTCTTTCTCTATCCTCGTTTTTTTCAACACCACGCTCTTTCCTACCCAACCACATACAATGCGGATTTTCTCATTCATCCCCCAGCCTTGGCTGTTCTCGTCACCGCCATCGCAGGTTCTGCCCTCCCCCGCGAGGACAACTGTGGAACCGAGGTTGGATGCGAAGTCGCTCAGCTTGCATGCTCCAAGCGCGATTTTTTTGAACACCCCACGCGCGCCGTTCATGGTCTCACCAACGCTGCGCTCTTGCGCAGAGGTCTCCCATTCAAGAATCCGATCATGCGACGCGGTACGAGTTGGCGTGGCCGTGACAAATCGCACCATCCTTTCTGAGTGTTTCAATTTGTTCTAGGTACTCCCGTTCGCCGGCAAAACCCTTCCAATGTGCCAGAGCCTGGACCCGATCCTATGCCCAACCCTGATCCTACGAAGATTCGTTATCGTGGAATCATCAAGGTCAAGGGACCTGAAGACGTTGTTTTGGGCTACATCTCCTCATCCTCGTTAACCTCCCTGTACCGTTACCAACCCGACATCTCCAAAGCTCTCATCATACACTTTGACACGGATGAGATTGGTTCTGGTTCCAAGTTCAACCTAATCCCTGAGGTAGGTCTTCACTTGGCTTCAATGCCGAGCTCCTCTTCCTACCCCGCCCCTTTCAGAACTCGGATATTCTGAACTTCGGTTTCTTAGGCCTTATCTAGGGTCGTGACGACACGAGCTCTGTCTTATTCTCAGGGTCCTTCCAGTAGGTCATCAAGACAGACCCCTCCAATCTTTTGGAGACTGATTTACGCGTTTGATAGCTACACGTATCTCGGCGGCACGGACGAAAGTATGACCAGTTTCTCGACTTTTTGAGGACAGTTGATCGAAGACTTGATTCTCTAACCCTCACTCCACAGTGGACCTATGATCCCGGCACTGGAAGTTTGTCCCCACAATGGGTGAACCCTGATGAAAGTACGTTTCTAGTCGTTCCGTTTATCCTTGGTCGTTCTCATCGGTGTCCCAGCCCTCCCTCCGGTTCAGTTCTTCGCCCAGACGATTCGATCTATACAGGTGGCGACATACTCGCCTTCCGTTCGAGGTACCCAACCTACTTATTTCCAATCGTGAATGTATGGTTTTTATCTCCTGGGCATTCGCTAAATCCGTTCTCAGAGTTTCCAGTTCGTCGAACTTTGAACTCCTTCAGCTGGCTTTAAGCCGTGGACACTAATTGTAATATTTACTATCGGGCTCGCCTTTGATTACTACTGTTACCATTCTCGCCCTAGACTCCTTTCGTCCTCGGTATTCATCCTAGGTAAATATACTTTCGTCCACATACATACGGCATTTTGATTTGCCGCTCCAACGGAAAAAAGTAGTACGCATGTTTACTGTGATTCAGAAGCACGAACGCGAAGGTAGGTGGAACGATCTCCATCGTCGCAAGTTATGATTTATGCAACTCCTTCATCCAATCCCTCAACTAGAAACTGCCCAAGGGCTCCCCGTCGATACGAGCGGGGAAGGAGAGGCACAAGGTCTGCCGGGGGAATGCGAGAACTACATCTGGTTGAGGAAAGAGTCTTCGATACCGTAGACATTCGCTGTTGAAACCCGTTACTGTTCCCCACATCAGACTCAGTGCGAACTATGATGACGCATGACGTTCTTTTGATGTTGCTTAAATGGCGGTCAATGTTCCCGGCAAAACCAAGGGTGGGAGTCAATCTCTGAGAAACAGAGCGGGCACCACCAGCGTACGCTGTGCCAGTTTTAGGCACCAAAGGTTAATCACGGAAAGAATGGCATTGGAGAGCGGTATAGGAAAAACACACAGTACAGGGTGTACTCAAGTATGATCCGAAAATGGAACCGGAAGGGATAGGTTCCGCACACTAGATGACAGGGGGTCGCTCCAGGTCGCGAATACAATTTACCGCTTGGGTGGCCTCTTCTTAACTTCCTCGTCCTTGCAAGCATGCAACATGATCTTATTCGGATGGCCGGGGGTCATACCAGAGTGTCCTTTAGACCAGTCGTAAGAAACGGCGTAAGCGAAGATGTTGCCGCTTCGGTTGAAAGCAGTCGCAGCGATAGGACCGGGTGCTGGGTCGAAAGCTGTTCGTCATGACTAAATAAGTCATCGAAATGGATGATCGGGCGTGAGGAATCACCTTTCAGCCGAGTACGCGCATCCTTGTCCCAAAAGTTAACAGTGCCATCCGAACCTTGAGACTAGTAAGCACGGAGAAGTAAACACTCGCAAGGGTCTCCTACCGCAGGTGGAAAACGTTCCATGGAGTGGGTGGAACGATATGTCGTTGACCGCAAAAACCACTGACTGGTCCTTGGTAGTCGGGGATGAGTCTTTTCTGTGGCACTTGAAAGAGAAGTTGTTCCTTGGTAGCGGGTTAGAACAGGATAAGAGAATGGTTGACAGAAACGCTTACGAGGCATCCTTGTCATCGACATATCTACGTCAGGTAGTCAGATATCTTGCTAGGGTTAACACGGGGGAATTCTCACTGGATAGCGACACGGCCCTCGATTGTTCCAATGGCAAATCCGTTCGACAAAGGGAAACAGGAAACCACCCGGGTTTGCCACTTCAGCGGGGAAGTCATGGTCTAGCGCGTATAGTTGTTGAATGGGCTCGAAAAAAACCCTCCATGTTTCTAAGCCTTACCTTGTATGGCGCGGTGGGGCTGGTTAGGTTGAAGATTTGGATGTGCCGTTCTGCCGTTCCAACTACCATCAGTGGGTAGGATACATCGAGACTGTAACAACGTTCGGGGAGTGTGACAGAGGATACAGGGTTTTGAGTCCGGATGTCCCAGTACTGAGCTGCCAGGTGAGTGTACGTCGGTATTGAGCGACACGATAACCTCAAACCTTGATTGTCTTATCCCAGCTTCCGGTAACAACAATTCCACCACTGGGTGTATCGACGTACTTAATTACGCGGATAGGGGCATCGTGTTTTGCGATCTGGGTGGCTTGACCGGTCTGAACGTCGTACATTCGGCCAGCGCTGTCGGCTCCTGCTGAGATGACGCGGCTTCCCTCCTGTGAATCTCGATGAGCCTACGCCCCTGGTGAGGGAACTCGCGACGACGCACCTTGTTCCAACATAAGCTCAGAACCGGCCCTTGATGCGAGTACATAGCTTTTCCCTGGGTCTGCCCATTCGCGCCAACTTCGTAAATTCGGACCTAGAGATGAACACGTTCATCAACCTGCGATTGTAGGCGCCAGAAGAACACGTACATTGTTGTCCCAACTGCCAACCGCGAGATAGTCTGCCTGTGGCGAGAAAGCGAGGGAGGAGATCGAATCTGGGGGTGGGTCGGCGACCTCGATGTCTTTGTCCGAGGCCGGGGCGGTAGTGCTCGTCGCTGTGCCAAAGAATGACATCACGCTTTACACACAACACTGAGGATGTATGAGTTGATGGTGGAAGACAAGACACCAGCGAGTGTGGACGCGGCGCGGAGCAGATGAGTCTGATGACGCTCGTGACCCTTGCATGACCTCCGCCACCACGGTCCAGTGATTCTACTTCAATAAGGTTTGACTTCGCCTCTTTACTGCCCTGCCGACCAAGATTTCGCCCCGAAAGAACGCGACAACCTTCAGACGGAAGCGCTTGACGAGCCCATCGAAATGCCAGCTAATTCGCGTATGAACCTCCTGCCTTGGACTTTTGGGGCGGTATCACGATGGTGTACCCTCACACTCCCATGGCCAACGTGATTATCTGGATTGGTTGCCTGGTTCATACGTATTACCTCCAATCGCGAACTTCTACCGGTGGCCCGGGTAATGCGAGAGGATTTGCTCCGTTACCACCCCATGTCTCTTCATCAATGTGTAAATTGTAGCGGATCCAAAACCTCTGTGGTCATTGTAGACAAACGTGGCAAGACTTTTGGTCGTACTCTCAGTGGACCGTCTACGTCGGCGCCGAGTCGTTCATCGCAGCGGTTAAAGCGGTTGCGTCGCCCGCTTTGAAGACCTCCGGCGACCCTCCGTAGACCGAACCTGAGGTTTTAGCGAAGGATAAATCGTACTTAGCCAAAGCATGATCCGGGGTCGTGGGAGTCGATTCACCTTCGGCCGTGGATGCGATAACCTCAGGATATTATTGCCATCGCCATTGGTTTCAAGGAAGACGAACACGGAAACCTCAATTTGGGGCTGGCTCTCCCAGAAGGTGTTCATCCATTACTTTTGTATCCCAGAGAGAGACGGTTCTCTTCCCTTTAGCCAATTGAAGGCCACGACCCATTGGTGCTGAAGACCCCCATCGAATACGCCGGCTCGATGGCGGAGCAGATCGCTATGTTCCTCATCCCCGCCGTCAACTCCCCGCCTGGTTCGGTGTGGAATAGAAGCTCCATACTCGCCGAAGAGGCTGCCCCCTCCTTCAGTTGGTCGCTGGTTGGGATCGGAAATTACTGTGGGTTAGTTTTGGATATTTTGAAGAAGAGGGGGCAAGTTTTCAAGTACGTCGAGTTTGTTGATAACGCTGTAGCGGTTGGGGCGTTGGTGTGGCAATACACGTGCGGCCACAACCCCCACCCACCCAACCGAGCACACAAATTATACCATTTTTTGGATTCCTATTGACCTGGGCACGCAACCGATACTTATTGCGACTCGCGTCACTACGTGACAGCAGGTTTCATTTCGGTAGACCGTTTCCCAGAGGGCACGGCCCCAAATCGCTGTTCAATCTTTCCCTGGCATCGCGGCTTCGGCCGGTGGGCACATTGACCTCAGCAGGTCGACAACCTCGCCTTCCCACTCGCTTTTCGGTCCGTAGGGTCTTCAACGACCCATGGGCCATGCCAGGGGTATGTAGTCGGTTTTACGAATTGCGTGATAGTAGGTATAGGCTATGCCCAGGGATCCGCCATCATGCATCATGCCTCACGCCGTGATGACGGGCCCCAATCAATACCATCAAAAGGTAAACAACGAGTTGGGGCTGTACCCCCCTGGAGAACGTTCTATCGAAATTACAGCTAAGTATTTGCGTTTCGATAGACCGTTTCGCACAGAATACGGCCCCAATTTGTTGTTTACCTTTTGATCGTATTGGGGCTCGGCATCTCGACGTCCCGGCACTGGCCAGTTCGCACGTTGGCCCCAGGCAGGTTGGGAACTCAGTTTTCCCATTCGAATTTTAGTCTGTAGGGTCGCTAGTAACCCACCGTTTACCCCG
>Ga0307515_10020129_pt1 | contig 11934 bp, 3 predicted proteins | sample 17_EM_MG_FD_194513 | JGI IMG/M metagenome (GOLD analysis project Ga0307515, IMG submission 194513) | Populus trichocarpa ectomycorrhiza microbial communities from riparian zone in the Pacific Northwest, United States - 17_EM | ecosystem: Host-associated > Plants > Roots > Unclassified | place...
TGTATACTATTTACCTTATTATATTTAGTAAAGTATTAGTTAGGAGAGTAGTCCTTAATTTCTATATCTATAAGGAGCTATTTAACCTTATTAACCTTATCCTTAAGATCTTTTACGCCTTTATATTAAACTAGGAAGCTTTAAAAGTAGGCTATAGTAACCTTATAATTTCTAATATTTTTTATACTTTAACAAAACTTATTATATACCTCCTTTCGCTTATTAAGGGAGTGTCTAGTTAACTAGCAATTTAGCTTCTTATAAACATAGCACTTTTTTTAGCAATTACTTTAAAATAAACCTCTATAAGGACATTTATAACTACCTTATAGTTAATATTAATTATACCCTTTACCATATTCCCTACTACGGCCACTATATATTTGGTTAGTCTAGTTATAATTATATTAGTTAGGAATACTTAGTTAGGTAAAGTTTTTAGTATAGAACTGTTAAGATTCTTATATTTATATTATAGTACCTATAGCAAAGCGTAGCTTAGTATATACTCCTTTAAATATATTTATAGGTTTATATAGCGCTAAGTTATACTTAAAAACGCTATAGTATGCTAAGATAACCTAGTCCCTTAGGCTATTTTTATTTTGGTAAGTTTCGGTAAGGCTATATTAGATTTTCTAGAGTTTATTAAAGAGTAGTTAAAGGCACTCTAAATAAGTCTTTATTAGGTTAGAAGTAATAACTCTCTAAAATGTAGTTTCCCGCTATTTAGATATATAAAGTTAGTAATTTTTATTAGTCTTAAAGTAAGCTCTAATAAGCTAAAGCATTATATTAAAGCTATAGTTTTTACCCGTAATATAGTCGTAATAAAATATTACTGCCTATCCCTTTAATATAATAAAGAAAGCGTAGTAGTACTAGTGGCGTTAAATTCTAACCTTATTACAACAGTTATAAAAAACCTATAGTTTTACTCTAAGCATATTATATAATTCTCCTCTAAACTTCTTCTCTTCGTCTAAATATACCTTTATTAGATTTGTAACTTCTTATAATAGAGGGTTACCGGTTAGCTAGAGTAGAGAAGTTAAAGGTAGTAAAGGTAGAGAAAGAGTACCTCTTAGTAGGAGAGCACCTTTAGGTAGAAGAGTACCTTTAGGTAAAAGAGTAGCGTTCTAGGGGTTTTATTTTAAATTAAAGTTACCTTCTAAAGAGTATAGGTTAGTTCTAGGTTTCTATAGTTAACGTATAATCTTAGCTTCCGTCTATACTAGTTCTTCTATACTAATAATAATAGCCTAAATATTACTAGCAATTAGGTTACCGTTCTTAGTAATGTATACCCTATTCCTATAAAGGAAGTCTTAAAAATCCTAAATAATATTAACATTGCTAAGTGCTTAGGTGTTAGCGGTTTATCCTATAAAATCCTCTCTAAAATATTCCCACAGCTATATATCGGCGTAATATCTACTTTAGTAGAATATAATACAGTATAGGAGAAAGTTATTAACTTATTTTGTGGTATAAGTTATTATATTAAAGGTAAATTTATCTTAATTTTTATTAATAAGTTTCGCGTATAAAGCTACCCCTAGTAGTAAGGAGTTTTCCCAGTCATTTAAAGTAGGTATAGCCATGTTTTTAGAGGGAGGGAAGTGTTATTGGTATAGGGATTGTTGTTTAGTACGCGTTTGTAATATATATTTATTATTTAGTACGTGTTTATCGTTTAGTACGCGTTTATAACGTATATTTATAATTATAGGGCTTAGGACTAGTTCTAGCCTTAAATTGCAAAGACTTATAAAGCGTGTTATTTTACGTAATAGACATAAGAATCCGTAATCTTAGAAAGGCTCAGGACTAGTTCTGGCCTTTAGATCCTTAGATTTATAGAAGAGTTCTATTTAAGGTTTAGGACTAGTTCTAACCTTAAAAGACAGCTTCCTTTAGCATAAGTAGCACTAGTATAGTAGCTCGTCTCTTCTTAGTAATACCTAGCTGTTCTATAGTATAACAGTAAAGTTAACCACTAATTAGTGTTAGTTACATAAGGGGGATATCACGTAGCTACGGTTTGTAGATAGTATAATAATTGTTCTATGTTCCAAAAATAAGGGAGGGCAAGGAGCTTAAGGCTCCTCGCCACGCTAGTGCCGCGGCGACGCGTGATGGCAACTTGCCGCACGTAACGGCAACTTGCCACACGTGACGGCAATATGCCTTATATGGTGACCACTTGCCTCTATTCCCAACACTTATTATAAGTATTTAGCTTATATATAGTATATATATAGTATAGGGTATATATATGTTTAGAATTCTCGTCCTATCTTATAATTAAGAATAAATTAATTTTACTTTAAATTATCTTAAATAATAAATCTATTTTAATATATATTACGCGTTAAAATGCCTTAACTTATATATACGTATAGCATATAATAAGGAAATGCTTATTATTAAAGTTATAAATTACCTAAATTTATTTCTTAGTATTCTCTTTATATTAATTAATGAAGAACTTATATAATACACCTACTACGCTTAGCCTTTATATATACTTAGCGTATATCTAACCTATACTCACCTATATATATTATCCCCTCTAGAAACTATAGTATCCTTTTCTTTTAAATTAGAGCGGTAATTTAATTTTTAATATTAAGACTACTATATACTACACGTAGTGTCTATATTTTATACTTGCTATATAAAATATTATACTATAGTAATAGGATAAATCGACCTATATAATGGTAAGTGGTTTTATTTATATATACTATATATATACAGAGTATATATATAGTAAGGCTTAGGACATCTACCTATTTTATTACTTTAACTGCATTATTAGCAAGGTTAATTAGTAGCTTTATTAGATATAGTAGATAATATATATAAGAATTCTATATAATAAGGTAAATATAAGGATACTATACTATATTAATAGGAATATAGCAGTCTAACTATATACTGTAGGTTTAGCTTACTATCCTACCCTAGCCTTATAGGTGGTTAAATCCTATATAGGCTTAGTATATATATAGTATATATATTATATACTATAATATTTTCGCTTTAATATTATATATCTAATATAGGTATATTCTTATTTAACTTTCTAAACTTTATATTTAACGAGTAAATAAAGATATTAAATATCTACCTAGGTAGTTATTAATAATAAAGGCTAGGTAGTATGCTATAGTTTAGTATTATTACTACTAAAATAACTAATAAACTTTACTTATATATAATAAGTATATATTATATATATGCTAGATATATATATACTCCATATTAAAAAAACATTCTTAGTCTACTTTTATTATATATACGTTTTAATATACTAAGATAAATATACTACCACCATAATTATAAAATACTATAGTAGTAGCTATATATTATAAGTATATACCTAATATATATAGATAATACTTACTTCTCTATACTTTACTTAAGCTTTTTATTAATCTCTATTACCTAATATAGACGACTACTACGCTTTTAGAGGTCGTTAATTAATTTAAGCTTAACCCTATTATATATTAAGTATATATAGAGTATATCCTTATAGGCGTACTTATAGTATTTAATACCGTTATATTTAAACGCTTAATAAAATACTTTTCTACTCTCCCAATTATTTTTACTAAGTTATAGTTATATAATTTTAGGGCTACTAGCTTAATAGAATAAGACTTAAATCTACTAGATATATAAATATAGTATATACTTTATATATATATTACTTACCTTTAATATATACCGATTAATAACTTTATATATTATTTATTTATATTTATAAATAGTTGAGGTATTATTTTATAGATAAAGTATATAATTCCTTCTTTTTTAGTTACTGGATATTCTAGCATTATAATATAGTCTATTACCTCTTAGATAATAACTTAATACTTACTATTAGAGCTAATAAGTGCCCTATAGTCTTAAAGTATGCCCTAGCTATTTTAAGTATATATATAGCTTATACATAAAGTTGTATATAGTTTTACCTTAAAGAGACCTATATAAAATAGAAGCCGCTATTATATACTATCTTAATCCTTACCCTCTTTATCCTCCTTCTTGTCCTCCTTATCTTTAATACTCTCTCTACCAATTATATTATTTTAAGAACTATTATCTTTATATTTAATATTAGGTAAGCTCTAGAATACCTATATATACTTAGTATATATATAGTATATAGTTATACATACTAACTAGTAGGCTGTTTAACTATCCTGCTATACTCTTATTTGCTTTAATATAGTTTTTACTTATTATTTATATAGTAAGATATGCGTAAATATATATATATATATGTATATATGTATATATGTATATCCGTATATCTATATGCCTATATGCGTATGCGTAGCATATGCCCTAGATATTTTGGTTTGTGCGGTTGCTTAAGTTAAATGTGGCTACCAATACGCGTTCTGTATGAGTAAAAGTGTGGCCCCGCCGACCTTTTTCCGGCGCTCAATCGGTGAACCCGTTCACCTTTCGCCGACCCCCATCGGTGACCCTGTTCAACTTTTCCGTGACCCTGCTCAGCTGCATCCCGTTTGAACACAAGCATGGCTCAATTTCAGCGCGAAGTGCTATAGTTGCTCGCTTTCGAAAAATTCCCGAATACGAATCCCCATGGACCCTCTCTCGATCACGGCCAGCGTTGTCACTCTTGTTACCATTGCAAGCAAGCTAGCAGCATCATTGGTGGCTTTGCGGAACGGTTTCAGGTCTGCGCCTCATGAGATCGATTCTATCAGTAAAGAGGTTCTATCGCTCAGCGTGGTCCTAATCCGTCTACAAAGGCTGGCCGAGAATGATGCTCTGACTTCGGTAGAACTTCCGGTAGAGGACGGCCTTGCGGAAGTCCTACGTAGCTGCAGAGAGATACTCGATAAGATCGAGAGGAAGGTTTCGGCAATTAGTGCATTATTGACAGGACACTCATTTGTACGCGTTAAGCAAAGATGGTCGTGGACTTCTACGAAGAAGGATCTGCGTGATCTCTGTATGCGGTTAGAATACTACAAGACGGCCATCCTGATGTTACTGCAGCTGAGGAACTTGTATGTGCAAATCTAACTCGCTCCTTGAGTCCATGCTGATCGATTTGTGAAGAGAAGTTGGAAATGCTACACTAGATGTGTCCACGCATACCGATGGTCGTATGCGCGAGCTGTTGCTAGAGATTCAAGCGTTGAAAGCACAGCAGTTAAACGGATCAAATTGCGAAACGGGAATGAACGGCAGGGCCGCGGTCCAAGGGCCCGATTCGACTGAGCGACATAACGCAGAAAAGTCTCTGGAGCCTGTGTTACCATCCATTGAGCTTTCAGAAAGTGTCTCGGTGACGGAAGCTCACGGGCAAGTTCAAACTGGCGAACCTTCAAAGCAAGACGCATTTGAGCCATACGATCGAGACAGTGGACTCGGTCCATTTGCGAGGAGAAAGGCGAATAACTATCCAGGTCTCGCTTCATTTGGGACCGAGAACTTACCTACCAAACATTCTGAATGCCCTACGTCCGAATGGAGATGGAAGGCTGAGAAATCGGAGGGCGGCTCTCGAATAAATATTGTGACTGCGCAGACAAATTTTCTGAACAGCATCGAGACGCATTCGGGCATCGGAGCGTGGCTGTCCACCTTTCGTGAATCATGATGACTATTTCTAACGGACCTGGAAATAATCCCCCGATGCCGCACTGCTGTAGGCCATAAAGGGAGAGATATATCGACTTCAGAGCTCTTCGAGGGGATTCTGAAACTGCAGCGTAGAATTTGGAGCAGGAGGACGACTGGAATATCTCCCGCCTAGAAAGACCTAATAGAAGAGAATCAAGGCGGAGTTGCGATGTGGATCGAGGTGGAAACAGCAGGCACTGAAGAGGTCAACAATGCCACCAAATGTCCATAGAGTAGACATGTCTCTGGCCAAGTCAAAGGGAATGGAATTTACCTTTGACCTCTCAAAAGCATCCCACTCATACCGGTAATGATTTCAAGAACTACATCTTTCGCAGTCGTACTTTGTGAAGGCGCTTGCAGACGCGGCGTTCTGCGCTGTCCAGGCAGGGTGGTTATCAATAACCTAATCGATATCGAAGAAAATCTATTTTCTAAGAAGAAAAAGATAAATATATAGGGCATTGCTTTTCCCACATAAATTTTCGCTACATACACATGCCTACTTTTGCTACATACATATAGCCCTTAAACAGGCTTAGTAGATTGCCTATTTTGGTTTAGCAGACCAGAGAACCCGACGCCTTACCAAAAAAACTTTGCGTACACAATTAAATTCTCTATCTACCCACTTCCAAAATTAATAATATCCTCAATATTATAGATCCTTTATTAGAATGGAGCGGTTTTAGCAATTCTAATACTAATAAGACTTGGCTAGCTCCTAGAACACTTGCTCCACCTTTAGAAGAGTAGTTTAATACTTACTAGTAACTTACTGTAAGGTGCAAGCTCTACGCCACTTGGCCATATATACTAAAAGGTGAGCGAGTATCTAGCAAACTGCTAGATACGCTATATAGAACAATATATATGCCTAGTTGCAGCTAGATTATCTAATATTTATAGAATTAGCTTAATATAACGCATTTGCCCAAGGCTTTACTATTACTACTTCTTGTTCTAAACGTAGTACAGAAAACTTCTATAAAGCGTATTTTTTCTATAATAAAGGCGGCGATTATAAATTAACTGCTAAAAAGCGCTATACTATTAATAGGAAGTATAATTGTGTTACAGCTGCCAAGTAAGCAATTTTAGCACCTTGATTTTATTAAAACTATGCTAGAGCTACCAACTCTCTGATTATTAGACGGTTTGCAAACCGTTTAGGCTACTTCTTATTAAACCGACCAATTAAATTGCAGAATTAACCGTCTTAATTAAACCAAACCAGGCCTTAATAAATAGTTGGGTGGTTTACTAGCTACGCTAATAGTAAGGCCAGCTCTATAATTAGGAATATTAGATACACGCCCCTTTATATAAAGTTAGCAAAGACATATCTATAGTAATAGGTACAGTAGGCTAGTAAAGAGGAAGTTAATACTATTGCATATATATTTAACGGCTAAAAACCTTAGTATAAGCTATAGCTGTTAACGGTGGATAACTACCTTTAAGAGGAGAACCCTAAGCGGCTAAAGAAACGTTAGCTATATAGGCAGCTATTATAAAGGTAAGTGCAAGAATAGCTAGAGTACAAACGGCAGCAGCAAAGGAAAGCCGTTAAGAGGCCTAGCGGAAGAGGTATTAGCTTTAAATAGGGTAGTAATAATAGAACTAGCGGAATTATAAGCTGTGGAAGTAGAAAGGAGGCTATATAAAGCAGCTATAATAGTAGTGGCGGTAGGAATAGAAGTAGTAGGATTACTAAGATATAGAATAGGAGTATAATATAGAGCAAGTTAAGCAAAGTGGTTGCTACTATAATAATAATAGCTAGGACGGTTGCTAGCAACCTAGGTAGTAGCTAGAGTAGTAGAGGAAGTAGTAAGGAAAGCAGCAGAGGGAGTAGTAGGTAGAGCGTAGGCAATGGCAAACGAAGTTAAATATACTATATAGAACAATATAAAAGCTTATTGCGCGCGCAAGAGCAGTAGGATTTTTTAAGAATAGATATTCTTTACTTTATTTCTAGTTTTTTGACTAAAAATTTACCCTTACCCTTATAATTAGTTTACAATTCTAACGATATTATATATTTCTTTATTTTTTGCTCCTAAACTATTTAATATACCCTATTCTAGTTGCTAAAATATACTACTAACCCTTTCCAGCCTAGCTAAATAAAAGTTTAATTAATATGAAATTTATTTTCGGTTAGTTGTAAAACTAATAGACTTAGAAAGTATAAAAGCCTATTAGGTAGTACGAATATTATAGAAAAAGATGTTTATTTCTGTTACGCTAGTAATAAGTTATAAGATCGCGGCGCAGTTTATAAAGCTTAATAGTAATAATTATAATAAAAGGAACGCCTATATAACTTATAAGTATATATATATATACACATCCCATACCTCTTAACATTTAAGCACTTTATGTTATTCGCGTGTAGTACTATATATAATATATAAAGGAAGTGGTATAAAGCTATCCTAATACGTTAAAAAGATCAAATATTAATTTTAAAAAAAAGCTGTTTTTCGTTTTTAATCTTCCCTAAATTCCTACTCTGTCCTCTTTACGCCGTTTGATCTTTAAAGACCCGCTCCCTAATAACAAATTTATACTACGAAGAACTTATCCTCCTACCTCTTAGCAATTTCTCCCAACTCGTTATATCCTGAGGCTCTGTATCGATTTTGTAGTATTTTAAGTTGTAGTGCCTAGGTTTATAATACTACAAAAAGTAGTAGTTAGGGTAGCTGTATTACACTTTATATTATTCCAAGTTGTATTACTTTAAGCTATAGTATTACAAATTGTAGTAATGGGGTTTATATTACTATAAGTCGTAGTAGTTTAGGTTATAGCATTATACTCTATAATACTCCAAGTTATATAATTTTATAATAAAGTAAAAAAATTAATTAATTGCTACTTGCTTGTAAAACTATCTAAAGGTAGTAGAACTATATATTTATTGCTTACTAAGATAACGCGTCCACCTAAATAGGAAAGGCAGTTAATAAAACTACTACAGCTCTACCCTAAATTAACTTGCTATATTACTCCCCCTTAAGAAAGGTGCTAAGCAAATATAGTTATAATTAAGTACTTTTTTAGATTCTTTATAAATCTGCCTATTAGCTAGATTCTAGAATAGGGGTATTCTTAGGTATTAGTAGTTTAAATAAGGTTTTAGGGTCTATAGGGCCTATAGCCAGTTTTAATATCTAGTCTTTCCGTAGGCGTATTAGTACGGTTATTATTAGTTAGTTAGTTAGGTTATCTAAATCGGTCCTCTAAGCTGCAGTAAATATATTACTACTTACCCCCTAGTAAGCCTTAGCGTGCCTATAATAGGGTCGAAGTATAAATAGGCTTAGAAGTAGGTTTATAGGGCGTTTTTATAAAATAGGTATAGGCGTTTACCTAGTCTCTAGTTCTATACTATATACCTATAGCCTAAGGCTATAAATAGGTCTCTGTTAACAATAAATCGCGTTATTTAAGTATTTGGGCTATTGTTTCTATAAGGATAGGATAGAGGTCAGTTCTCCTACCTCCCTTTTTTCTTCTCCTTTTAATCCCTTAGCTTAGCAACTAGGTCCTAGGCATATTTAGTTACTTTTAGAAGATTTCTAACCTCCTTATTAGGAACTATTAAACGCGGTCCTATTAATATCACCCTATTCTATATAGTAGTTCTACTATCTTCATCCTATAACATAACTAATTTATAGGTCTTAAAGAGGTCCTCCTTTTCTAGTTTAGGCCTTTTTATATTTATATTTTTATATTATATCTATAGGAGGATCTAGTAGCTCTTTAAGCTGATTAAAATATAGGCCCTATTTTATTCCTAGAATTTATTACAAACCTTATATTAGTAGTAGTACGGCTACTAAAAGAAGATATAAATAGGTTGGTTAAGATAGTATAAGAGGCACTGGAACCGATTAAGCTATAGAATAAGGGGTGGCTAAGTTATATAGCTAGTTACGTTATAAGTTTAGGACGTAAAAACGTAGGAATATAAGAACGTAGGATATACCGACATACTAACGTACTAACGTACTTATTACGGACGCTTTAAGTACAATACTACGACTACTTAGAGAAGAGTCGGAAGAAGCTAGTTAGTTAATTTAGGCACGATCTAGGATAGAGCCGGTAGAACTATATAACGAGGAATAGTAACCGAGATCACATAATATGCTATATATTAAACAAGAGGAATAAGAGGAACTTAAGTACCTTACGTATAAGACGTATATTACGTATAAGAAGGATTTTATAGGAGTACGGTTATATATTTAAGGACCCTTAATCCCTACCTAGATAGTTCCTTCCTTATAGTAATTCTTAGAATATAATTAGAGTTAATCTATTAGGCAACCACTCCACCAGTTATTATTACGTTATTAACTTTAATTTGCATTACCTATATACCTAGCCTAATAATAAGCCCATCGTAGTTTTTACTACAAGGTTCCGTTATACAATTACTACCTAGTTATAGTATTAAATACAGAAATTTAAATAATATGCCACCAAAAGCAGCCACCACGACGCCATTAACGGCGGCAACTACTTTAAGATTAGGAAACGACACTAGTATAGCAGACACTAATTTATAGTAACCTATAACGGTCGGATAACTACAAGAGGTAATTAATTAGTTAATAGCTAATAATGCAGCGTTAGAGGAAAGGGTTAATGGGATTAGAGCAGTAAAGGTTAAGTTACTATTAATTAAGAGGTACTTAGGAGAAAGATTAAAGCTTAAGGGGTTTCTTACCCAAATACACTTTAAAGTTATATAGGAAGGGGTAAAGTTACTAACACCTATGGATCGAATAGCCTATGTAGGACTATTCCTATTAGAAAAAGCACTTAAATGGTTTAAGCCTTACCTTATAGAGATATAGATAAACAGAATAACGACCACTAATTAGGAGGTGCGGTTTATATTCTTAAGCTAGGAAGGATTTGTAGAGCAACTTATATAAATATTTAGAGACCTAGAGGCAGTAACCACGGCGGAAAGAAAACTCTAAGATATTACGTAACGGACCTTAGCAATTAAGTATATAACACAGTTCCAGACACTAGTAATATAAGTAGAGTGGAATAATAAGGCGCTTATAGCACAGTATAAGTAAGGACTTAAGGCTAAAGTCTAGGATATAATTATCCTAATAGAAGATACAGACACCCTAAGGGATTTAATAGATTAAGCAATTAAGATTAACAATTAGATCTACTAAAGGGAATAGGCTAAGAGAGGTTAGGATAGAGTTCTATAGTCGTATAAGACGCAGAGTACGCAACAACTAAAGCTAAGTTAAAAACTATAGTATAGCGTAGAGCTAATGGACCTAAGTAGTACTAAAGAAGCCTATAAGAGATAGAGTAAGAAACTATAAAAACCTAGAGGTTAAGGATCTAGTAATTATAGGACTAAGGAGCAGAGGCTAAACTAGGGATCTTAGCAGCAGAAGACGTTTAGGCGGACTCTATAGCAAAGTTAATAGTTTAAAGATAGAGCTTATATAAATTACGGGAAATAAGGTTATTTCGCGAGGGATTATAAAGATAGTTAGAGTTACTATGCAATAAAGGGAACTAGACTAACAGTAGAAGACACATATATATAGAGGGATAATAGTGTACTACAAGGAACAAAAGAATGTTTAATCAGAAGTTTCGCATTTTGTTATAATAATATATACCAAATTTATAAAGACGCTAAGTACGGCGTAAGCTATTAGCTATAGGAGCTAAAATCTATAAAGTATAGAGGAACTAATAAACTAGTTTATAGATCAGATATTAAGGATAATAAATTCGACGAAGGCGAAACATTTTATAATAATAAGGCAATAAAGGCGGCTTACTAGGAGCACGTAGACCTTAGAGATATTATAATAGAGGCAGAGGATAATCCTACTATAGAATAGGGAACATTAGTAGGGATTAAGACCCCACTAGATACGATATCTATCGCTTTGCGAGACGTAAGAGAAGTAGAATAGTAAACCACTTCGGCACTTAATAAAGGTAAGAAGCTAAAGGCTTAAGATTCTTAAGATAAGATAAAAGACGACTAAGATTCTTAAGACGAGATAAGGCAAGCTTAAGGACCTATAATAGACGATAACTAATAGAGTAGAGCAGTAGCTTAGTTTAAAGATATATAAATAAGCTTGGGATAGAGTTTCCTACAGATATAAGACTCTTAAGATAAGATAAGTAAGATTTAAGACTTTTAAGATAAGATAAGAACACTAAGTAAGCCTAGTTAAA
>Ga0307515_10020130_pt1 | contig 11933 bp, 10 predicted proteins | sample 17_EM_MG_FD_194513 | JGI IMG/M metagenome (GOLD analysis project Ga0307515, IMG submission 194513) | Populus trichocarpa ectomycorrhiza microbial communities from riparian zone in the Pacific Northwest, United States - 17_EM | ecosystem: Host-associated > Plants > Roots > Unclassified | place...
TACATCGATCCCTATTACGAGAAGAGCGACAGCCTCTACGCCAGCTTCTACCGCCGCGACGTGCAGCGGCCCGCCTCGTTCCTGAAGGAAGGCCTGCTCAACGAAGGCCAGCTCACGCTGGGCCGTGGCCTGTACCACGCCGGTGACTCGGTCGAGGTGCGTGGCGCCGGCTTCGCGCCGGGCGCCCTGGTGGCCATCACCGTGCGCGGCCAAGGCGACGTCGCGCCGCGCCAGGTGGTGCATGCCACCGCCAGCGCCGACGGCACCATTTCCGCCCGCGTCAAGGCCGACCCGTACAAGACGCTCGGCAGCTACACCGTCACCGCCACCGACGGCCGCAGCAGCGGCACCAGCACCTACGAGGTGCGCGCCGACAGCGAACCGCTGAACGCCTCTTCGGGCCCGCAGCTGCGCACCTACCGCCTGGCGCTGCTGTCCGACCCGGGTTATGCCAACTACCACGGCGCGGCCAACGTGACCGCGGCCAAGGTGGCGCTGATCAACCGCGTGACCCAGGTCTATGAAGACGAGACCTCGATCCGCATGGTGCTGATCGCCAGCAACGACGCGCTGAACCTGAACACCGCGGCGCAGTTCTCGCAGACCAACGGTCCTTGCGGCGCCACCGCCTGCTTCCCGGCGGCCAGCGTCAGCTGCACCTCGGCGACGCTGACGCGCAACCGCCAGGTCATCGGCCTGCTGGTGGGTGCCAGCAACTTCGACATCGGCCACATCGGTGTCGGCGCCGGCGGCGGCGGCATCGCCAGCCTGGGTGTCGTGGGCGGCAACAACAAGGCCCAGGGTTGCACCGGCCTGCCGACCCCGGTGGGTGACCTGTTCGCGGTGGACTACGTGGCGCACGAGATGGGCCACCAGTTCTCCGGCAACCACACCTTCAACGGCACCGCCGGCAGCTGCTCGGGCGGCAACCGCAGCGCCGCCAACTCGGTCGAGCCGGGCAGCGGCTCGTCGATCATGGCCTACGCCGGCATCTGCTCGGCCACCGACGATCTGCAGCCGCACAGCGACGCCTACTGGTCGCAGCGCAGCTTCGACGAAATCACCAACTACACCTCGGCTGCCGAAACCAGCATCAACGAGATCCAGATGGCGGTGATGTCGGGCTTCAGCACCGACGGCCTGCAGTTCGTGCTGCGCTACAACGGCGCCGACAGCGCGCCGATCGTGCGTGGCACCAACTTCACCACCGCAGGTGTTGCGGCTGCCATCCAGGGCATCTCGACCTGGCCGGCGGGCGCCACCGTGACGGTGAGCGCGCTCACCGACGCCACGTTCACGATCACCTTCGGCGGCACGCTGGCGCTGACCAACGCCGACCAGCTGCAGCTGGTGGGCTGCACGGGCGGCTGCACCGGCTTCGTCGGTGAGATCGCCCGCGGCGGCATCACCAGCCGCGGCGGCAACGTGATCACGCCCACCGGCAACACCGCGCCGGTCGTGGCGGTGGCGGGTTCGAGCTTCACGATCCCGCTGCGCACGCCGTTCGCTCTGACCGGCAGCGCCACCGACGTGAACGGTGACACCGTCACCTACATGTGGGAGCAGACCGATCGCGGCGGCTCGTCCGGCACCAGCCTGTTCAGCAACACCAAGGCGAACGGCCCGCTGTTCCGTCAGTTCGGCCTCCGCGCGATCGTGAGCGCGACCGACACGCTGCTGTACAACTCGCCGGGCGAGAACATCGTCGGCACGAACCCCACGCGTGTGTTCCCGGATCTGCCGCAGATCCTGACGAACAACACCAACGCCGAAACGGGTGTCTGCCCGGTGACGGGTGTGCAGGTCGATTGTTTCTCGGAGTTCCTGCCGACGATCGACTACGTGGGCTTCACCGGCGTCAACGCCAGCCCGCTGTCGCTGAACTTCAAGCTGACGGCGCGTGACGGCAAGGGTGGCGTGAACAGCGCCACCACGCAGCTGCTGCTGGCCACCGGTGCCGGCCCCTTCCTGGTGACGGCGCCGAACACGGCGATCACGGCCGACGGCGGCTCGCCGTTGGCCATCACCTGGGCCGTGGCCAACACCAACGTGGCACCGGTGAGCGCGGCCAACGTGAAGATCAGCCTGTCCACCGACAGCGGCCTGACCTACCCGACCGTGCTGGCAGCCAACGTGCCCAACAGCGGCGCGGCGAACCTGCTGATCCCGAACATCAACACAACCACCGCGCGCGTCAAGATCGAAGCCGTCGGCAACGTGTTCTTCGATGTCTCGAACGCCGACTTCACCATCCGCCTGACCGGCGACGTGAACGGCGACGGCCTGGTGGGTTGCGCTGACCTGGCCATCATCCGCGCTGCCTTCGGCACCGTGGTCGGCCAGCCCGGCTTCGACCCGCGCGCCGACGTCAACAACGATGGCATCATCGACATCCGCGACCTGACCTACGTCTCGCAGCGCGTGACGGTCGGCGTGCGCTGCCTGTGACGCACTGAAACGGAGAAGCCCGGCAGCCGCCGGCCCTTCGAGAAAACGCCGCCTTCGGGCGGCGTTTTTGTTTGTCAGGCCTGCTTGCGCGGCGCCGACAACAGCCACAGGCCGGCGAAGGTGAGCGTGCCGTTCAGCACCAACAGTTCCAGCCCGATCTGCCAGCCGCCCAGCCAGCGCTGCTGGTTGGCGTCCAGCACCCAGCACAGCGCCGGCGCGGCCAGCGCGATGTATGGCGCCCAACGATCGCTGGTCTGACGCTTGGCCAGCAGCGCAAACGCGAACAGGCCCAGCAGCGGGCCGTAGGTGTAGCCGGCCAGCTTCAGGATCAAGCCGATCATGCTGGGATCGTCCAGCGCCTTGAAGCCCAGCACCAGCGCCATGAAGAGCGCGGCGAAGAGCAGGTGCACCGTGCGGCGCCAGCGCGTGCGCGTGGCTTCGTCCAGATCCGTGCGCTGCTGGAAGCCGAGCAGGTCGATGCAGGTGCTGCTGGTCAGCGCGGTGAGCGCACCGTCGGCGCTGGGAAACAGCGCCGACACCAGCGCAATCACGAACAGCACCTGCACCCACAGCGGCAGGTAGTTCAGCACCACAGCGGGAAACAGCCGGTCGCCGCTGGCGGCGAGGCCGACCGTGGGCGCGAACAGGTACAAGAGCCCGCCCAGGAACAGGAACACCGAGACCACGGCCAGCAGCACGAAGCCGAGCACCACCAGGTTCTTCTGCGAATCGGGCAGCCGCGCCACCGACAGGCTCTTCTGCATCATCTCCTGGTCCATGCCCGTCATCGCGATGGCGATGAAGGCGCCGGCCAGCAGCTGCTTCGCGAAGTGGTCGCTCGCCTGCCAGTCGGTGTGCCACAGCGTGGCGAGGTCGCGTTCGCGCATCTGCGCCAGCGCCTGTGGCACCGACAGATCCAGCTGCTGCAGCAGGAACACGGTGCACACGAGCAGACCCAGCAGCATGCCGGCGGTCTGCAAGGTGTCGGTGAACACGATCGTGCGCACGCCGCCTTCCACGGTGTACAGCAGGATCATCAGCAGGATCACCGCCGTGGTCAGCCAGAACGGCACGCCGAAGCTCGACAGGATCATGTCCTGCAGCACGTTGACCACCAGGTACAGCCGCGCCGTGGCGCCCAGCGTGCGCGAGACGATGAAGAAGGCCGCGCCGGTGCGCCCGCTGCGCGGCCCCAGGCGCTGGGTCAGGCTGCCGTAGATCGACGTGACGCGCAGCCGGAAGTACAGCGGCAGCAGCACGAACGCGATCACCCCGTAGCCCAGCAGCTGGCCGATGACGATCTGCAGATAACCGAACTGCGTGAGCCCCACCGCGCCCGGCACGCTGATGAAGGTGACGCCCGAAAGCGACGTGCCCACCATCCCGAAAGCCACCAGCGGCCAGGGGCTGGCGCGGCTGCCGATGAAGAAGGCCTCGTTGTCGGCGTGGCGCGAGGTCCACCAGGCCACGCCCAGCAGCAGCGCGAAGTAGCCCAGCACGCAACCCAGCAGCCAGCCGGCGGACATCAGATGAACAGGCCGATCAACATTGCCAGCAGGCTCAGCACCAGCGAACTGGTCAGCGGCACGTACCAGTTGCGCCCACCGGCGCGGAAGCTGAAGTCACCCGGCAGCTTGCCCAGGCCGATCTTGCGCAGCCAGTCGTGCATCACGTTGAACACCAGGCTGGCGAGCAGGAAGACGAGCAGCCAGCGCATCACAAGGTGTGGCTGCGGTCGCCGCGAGCGAAGCCGATCGGGTCGGCCAGGCTGATGCCCTTCGCAAGCCCGATCACCTTGAAGAGTTCGCCCATCTCGTGTTCGGTCAGCAGCTTCTGCGCCGCCGCCACGCTGGGGATGTCGGCGCCCTGCAGCAGATCGAGCAGGCCGCAGTTCATCAGGAAACGCGCCTGCGTCGTGTAGCCGATCACGTCCAGCCCCGCGTCCTGCGCCGCCAGCGCGAGGCCGCTGAAATTCACGTGCGCGGTGATGTCCTTCAGGCCCACGTCGGCCAGCGGGTCCATGTCGGCCTGATGCGCGCGGTGGCACATCAGCGTGCCGCCGCTGCGCTGCGGCAGGTAGTACTCGGCATCGGGGAAACCGTAGTCGATGAAGAAGGCCGCGCCGCGCTGCAGGCGCTCGGCCAGGGTGCGCACGAAAGCTTCGGCCTGCGGGTGGATCTCGGTGACCGTGCCCGGCACGAAAGGCGCGTCGACGGGCGGCCGCAGCGAAGTCCGCCGGTCCGCCCAGGCGAAACGGCCGCCGACTTCGGCGACGCCGCGCTCGGACCAGCCGCGGCCATCGAAGTGCAGCAGCTGCACCGGCATCGCATCCAGCACTTCGTTGCCGACCACCACGCCGTGCATCGCCTCCGGCCAGGCATCGAGCCAGCGCACGCGCGGGCCGAAGGCCTTCAGCCGTTCGGCCTGGGCGGCGCGCAGCGTGCCCGAGAGATCGACGATCGAATAGCGCTGCACACGGTCACCCAGGGCCTGCAGCAGCTGCTCCGCCAGCGCGCCGGAGCCGGCGCCGAACTCGAACACCTCGCACGCGTCCGCGGCATCCAGCACCTGTTCCACTTGCCGCGCCAGCGCCTGTCCGAAGAAGGGCGACAGCTCCGGTGCGGTGACGAAGTCGCTGCCCGACGCTGGCAGACTTCCGAATTGCCGGCTGCCGCGAGCGTAGTAGCCCAGGCCCGGCTCGTACAGCGCGGCGGCCATGAAACGGTCGAAGCCGAGCCAGCCGCCGGAACGGGCGATGAGTGCGCGCAGGTGCGCCGCAAGACTCGGTTCTGGTCGCGCCGATAAACTCTCGGCCCCGGCTGGATGCATCCGCGGCATTGTAGGAACCGTAGGTCTCGCCGCCCCCATGGCCACCATTCCCGCCACCACTCCCATCGCGCTGATCACCGGCGGCGCCCAGCGCATCGGGCGCGCCATCGCTTTGCACCTGGCCGCACGCGGCTGGGGCGTGGCCGTGCACTACCGCCATTCCGACGCCGCCGCCGCGCAGACCGTCGCCGCCGCACGCCAGGCCGGCGCGGTGGCGCAGGCCTTCTCCGCCGACCTGTCCGACGAAGCCCAGTGCAACGCGCTGGTGCCGGCAGTCCGGCAGGCTTTCGGGCGCATCGACGCGGTGGTCAACAACGCCTCGCTGTTCGAACACGACGACGTGGCCGGTTTCAGCGTCAAGGCGATGGAAGCGCACTGGCGCGCCAACACCGCACCGGCCATCCTGCTGGCGCGCGCGCTGCACGCCGCGCTGGAAGACACCGGCCGCACCGGCTGCGTCGTCAACCTGCTCGACCAGAAGCTGTGGAACCCGAACCCCGACTACCTGAGCTACACGCTCAGCAAGGCGGCGCTGCAGTCGGCCACCACCTTGCTGGCGATGGCGCTGGCGCCGCGCTTGCGCGTCTGCGGCGTGGCGCCGGGCGTCACCTTGCTGTCCGGCGCCATGAGCGACAGCGAATTCAAGGCCGCACACCGCATGACGCCGCTGGCGCGCAGTTCCAGCGCCGAAGACGTCGCGGGCGCCGTGCACTTCCTGCTGGAATCACCGGCCATCACCGGGAGTACCCTGTTGGTGGACGGGGGCCAGCACCTGCTGGGCCAGCCGCGCGACGTGATGTTCCTGGCCCGGGAATCGGCCCCCCCCCGAAGCGCCTCCGGCGCTCCCCCCCAGGGGGGCGCCGCCAGCGGCCCGGCGGAGCCGGTTCCGCGGCGGCCGCTTGGACGTGAGGCTTAGTCAGCCATGCAAAGTCTGCTCAACCACCCCTCCCTGATGGATTGCCGGCGCGTGTTTCTGCGCGACTATGCGGTCCACATCGACATCGGCGTGCACGACTTCGAAAAGCAGGGCGCGCAGCGGGTGCTGATCAACGTGGATCTTTACGTACCGCTCATCGTCTCGACACCCCACGCCGATGAACTCGACGAGGTGCTCGACTACGACTTCATCCGCCGCACGGTGGCCGAACGCGTGTCGCGCGGCCACATCCACTTGCAGGAAACGCTGGCCGACGACGTGCTGAGGCTGATGCTGGCGCACCCGAAGGTGCGCGCGGCGCGCGTGTCGACCTCCAAGCCCGACGTGTACCCTGATTGCGCCGACGTGGGCGTCGAAGTCTTTGGCCTGAAAGAGAAGTGAGATGAACGCTCCACACGAGGTTCAGGCGGTCCGCAAGGCGGCCTTCGAGGCCAACAAGCTCAGCAAGCGCCTGCACCGCCAGGTGGGCCAGGCCATCGGCGACTTCAACATGATCGAAGCCGGCGACAAGGTGATGGTGTGCCTGTCGGGCGGCAAGGACAGCTACGCGCTGCTCGACATCCTGCTGGGGCTGCGCGAACGCGCGCCGGTGGCCTTCGACCTGGTCGCCGTCAACCTCGACCAGAAACAGCCCGGCTTCCCGGCCGACGTGCTGCCGGCCTACCTCAAGAGCCGCGGCGTGCCCTTCCATGTCGAGGAGCAGGACACCTACTCGGTGGTGAAGCGGCTGGTCCCCGAGGGCAAGACGATGTGCAGCCTGTGTTCGCGGCTGCGGCGCGGCATCCTGTACCGCGTGGCCGGCGAGTTGGGCGCCACCAAGATCGCGCTCGGCCACCACCGCGACGACATGGTGGTGACGCTGCTGATGAACATGTTCTTCGGCAGCCGTATCAAGGGCATGCCGCCGAAGCTGGTCAGCGACGACGGCAAGAACATCGTGATCCGCCCACTGGCCTACGTCGCCGAGACAGACCTCGAACGCTGGGCCGAGCACCGGCGCTTTCCCATCATTCCGTGCACCTTGTGCGGCAGCCAGGACAACCTGCAGCGCGTGCAGGTGAAGAAGATGATCCGCGAGTGGGAACGCCAGTACCCGGGCCGCATCGACAACATGTTCACCGCGATGGGCAACATCGTGCCCTCGCACATGATGGACCGGAACCTCTACCCCTTCGGCTCTCTCAAAGCCACGGGGGTGGCACACGCCGGCGGGGACATGGCCTTCGACGACGAGCCTTGCGCACCGGCCGCACCGGCCACCGAACCCACCCGCGTGGCCTGGCATCCGCCGACCCCGCGCGACAAGGAGGACTGACCCATGAACCGCATGAACCGCAAGACCTTCATCACCAGCTCGCTGCTGCTCGCCCTGGCCGGCGTGCTGGGCGGCTGCGCCACGGTCAACACGGTCGCCAGCAGCGTGGCCAGTTACGGCGACTGGCCGGCCGAGCGCAGGCCCGGCAGCTATGCCTTCGAACGCCTGCCTTCGCAGCAGGCCCGCGCGGCCGAGGCCGATGCGCTGGAAAGCAGCGCCCGTGCTGCGCTGGAGAAGGCCGGCTTCACGCCGGTGGCCGAGGGCAAGCAGCCCGACGTGCTGGTGCAGGTGGGCGCACGCGACCAGCGCGTGGTCATCTCGCCCTGGGACGACCCGCTGTGGTGGCGCGGCGGCTTCGGCTACTACCGCTACGGGCCGTGGGTGTCGCCGCGCTGGGGCGTGAACATGCGCTACGACCAGTTCCCGCGCTACGAGCGCCAGGTGGCCGTGCTGATCCGCGACCGCGCCAGCGGCAAGCCGCTGTTCGAAACCCGGGCCGTCAGCGACGGCAACTACCGCAGCGACGCCGCCATGCTCGGCGCGATGTTCGAAGCCGCGATGATGGACTTCCCGCGCCTGGGCATGAACCCGCGGCGCGTGGTGGTCGAACTGCCGCCGTCCTGACGCTTCAACCAGGCGGCAGGATGAAGGGCCGCAGATCCTCTTCCCAGCCCTTCAGCGTCTCGCGCGCCTTCTGGCGCTGAGCGGCCGTGGTGCCGTTGTGGATCTGCGCCGCGAAGGCGCAGTTGTAGTCGGTGAGCCGCTGCTGGTAGGCGCGGTAGTCGGCATCCGGCGAGCGTTCGACGCGCTGTGCCAGGCCGCGCAGCGCGGTCAGGCGCGTGCCGGCATCGGCCTTCTCGGTGGCCAGGCGGCGCAGCGTCTGCAGCACGTCGCGCTGGCGGCGCTGGCGTTCGGCCAGCCACAGCTCGGGGTCGAAGGGTGAGGCGGCCACGCCTTCGCGCACCACGCGCTTCTGCGCATCGCCGACGCGGCCGTACAGCCGCTCCACGCGTTCCATCGTGCGTTTGACGGCCGCGTCCTGCCGGTCTTCGGCATCAGGCTGCATGAAGTCGCGCTTCATCTCGGCATTGCCTTTGGCATAGCGCTGTTCGATGTGGCGGAACTGCGCCTCGCCCAGGCCCGGCAGCTGTTCGGCAGCCAGCTGCAGCGCACGCTGCAGCGTGGGCTCCAGCGCCTCTCGCACCTGGGTCTGCCAGCGGCAGGCCTGGGCCGGCGTGGTCGGTTCGATGATCGGGCCTTGCGCGCTGGCCAGCAGCGCCACCAGCTCGGGCAGCTGGGTGCTGCGGTGCCACTCGTGCAGCTTGTCCAGGCTCTGCTTGACGGCGGGCGACTGCTCGCTGCTGAAGTCGACATAACCGTCAAGCCACCACCAGAGCAATTGCGGAGCATTGCCGTAAGCCAGGCGGATGCTGCTGCACCCCGCCAGGGCCGTTAGGCACAGCAGCAGCAGCAAACCGATAATCGAGGTTTTCCTACGAGACGAGCGCATGGCACTGAACGTCGTGATCATGGCCGCGGGCAAGGGGACCCGCATGAAGTCGGCCCTTCCCAAGGTGCTGCACAAGCTGGCCGGTGTAAGCCTGTTGCAGCATGTCCTGAAGGCGGCCGCCGAAACCGGCGCCGATCGCACGGTGGTCATCACCGGCCATGGCGCCGAGCAAGTGGAACATACGGCGAAGGCCACACTGGCGGACGCACGTTTCGTGCGCCAGGAACCGCAGCTGGGCACCGGCCACGCCGTGCAGCAGGCGGTGCCGGCGCTGGACGATCAGCACGCCAGCACGCTGATCCTGAACGGCGACGTGCCGCTGATCCGCCCGGCCACCGCGCGCGCGCTGGTGCAGGCCTGCGGCGGCGAGAAGCTGGCGCTGCTGACGATCACGCTGCCCGACGCCACCGGCTACGGCCGCATCGTGCGCAGCGGCTCGAACGTCAAAGCCATCGTCGAGCACAAGGACGCCACGCCCGAACAGCGCCAGATCCGCGAGGTCTATACCGGCATCATGGCCGCGCCCACCGCGCTGCTGAAGCGCTGGGTGATGGCACTGAAGAACGACAACGCGCAGCGCGAGTTCTACCTGACCGACATCGTCGCGATGGCGGTGGCAGCCGGCGTGCCGGTGGTCACCGCCTCGGCCGGCAGCGAAACCGAGGTTCTGGGCGTCAACAGCCCGGTGCAGCTGGCCGACCTGGAGCGCCGCCACCAGCGCGCGCTGGCCGAACAGCTGATGGAAGCCGGCGTGCGCCTGGCCGACCCGGCGCGTTTCGACGTGCGCGGCGAACTCACCTGCGGCAGCGATGTCGAGATCGACGTGAACTGCGTCTTCGAAGGCCGTGTGCACATCGAGGACGGCGCGCGCATCGGCGCCAACTGCGTGCTGAAGGACACCACGGTGGGCGCCGGCGCGCTGTTGCAGCCCTTCACGCACAGCGACGGCGCCCTGATCGGCGCCGAGGCGCAGATCGGCCCCTTCACGCGCCTGCGCCCCGGCGCCGAGCTCGGCCGCGAGGTGCACCTGGGCAACTTCGTCGAGGTGAAGAACTCGAAGCTGGCGGCCGGCTCGAAGGCCAACCACCTGGCCTACCTGGGCGATGCCGACGTCGGCGAACGCGTGAACTACGGCGCCGGCAGCATCACCGCCAACTACGACGGCGCGAACAAGCACCGCACGCGCATCGGCAACGACGTGCACGTGGGCAGCAACTGCGTGCTGATCGCGCCGATGACGGTGGGCGACGGCGCCACCATCGGCGCCGGCAGCACGCTGTCGAAGAACGCGCCGGCCGGCCAGCTGACGTTTGCGCGGCCGCCGGTGCGCAGCGTCGAAGGCTGGCAACGGCCGAAGAAGGCGCCGAAGAAGCCCTGACGCCCTGCCCTCGGGTGCGCCCCAGCTGGGGCACGCCCGGTCTCGCGGCGCCGCAAGGCGCCGACCATCATCGGCACAGCACCTGTTCAGGGAGTGCCGCATGACCGACCCCGTCCGCTCGTCCGCCGGCAGCATGGCGCTGGCGCAAGCTTCGGCGCCACCGCCGGCGCCCGCCGTGTCTGCCCAGTCCCAGACGACCCAGCAGTCGGTCGCCGACCGCGTGCGGGATCTCACCAGCTACGCCTGGAACGACTGGTCGGTGTCGCGCGACGACCAGACCCAGGTGGTGAACCTGCTGCGCACCGACCCCAACCTCAACGCCACGCTGCGCGACCTGTCGGGTGACGCCAACCTGTTCGGCACCAGCTCGCTCACCGCGGTGGTCAAGCGGGTGGACGACCCCGCGCTGCGCCGCCAGCTGATCGACGTGCTGGCTACGCGCAGCGACGCGGCCAACGCGACCACCGTGCGCGGCGAACTCGACAAGCTGGACACCGCGGTGGTCAGCGGCCTCGGCGGCGGCGGTGGCGTGTCGGTGAACAGCAACCTGTGGCAGGTGCGCTTCAACCTCGTGCGCGGCGGCGTGCCCACCACCGGCCCGGCCTTCGACCGCACGCCTTACGCCGGCCTCGTCAGCAGCGATCCGACGCAGCCCTTCACCGGCGCCGGCGCCAGCGGCGTGGACCCCACGGCGCGTGGCGTGCCGCTGGGCGACCAATGGAACATGCTGACCGGCGACGACGCCACCACGCAGCGCTACAGCAACCCGGTCGGCAGCCTGCCGGGTTACCTGTCCAGCCTGCCGCCCGGTGACCGCGTGCGCCAGGCCGAGCTGTTCCTGCGCCAGCCGATCGCGTCGCCGATGGGCGAGGTGTGGGGCGACCGGCCGCCGACGCGGGCCCAGGTCATCGAGGTGGCCGCGCGCCAGTACAACCTGGACCCGGCGACATTGGGCGCCTTCCTGCTGGCCGAGCAGCGCGACCAGTCGGCGCTGGAAGACGCCAAGGACTACACCGCGGTGGTCAACGCGAACCACAACGGCTCGGTGGGGCTGGGGCAGGTCGTCATCTCCACCGCGCGCAACAGCAACCTGTTCGCCGACACCGTATCGCCCGCGACGCTGCGCCAGGCCGGCAACCCGGCGATCGCGCGCCTGTTGAGTGACGATGCGGTGAGCATCTTCGCGGCCGCGCGTTACCTGCGCCAGACGGCCGACGCCGGCAGCCGCGAGACCATCGCTTCGCTGGACGCGAAGACCCGGGCGCAGAACCCGGGCGCTGCCAGCGTGGCGACCTTGCTGCCCGGCTTCAACCCGGCGGCCTACGCCGGCAACTCGGCCACCTGGCCGGCCGCCAACGTCGTGGCTCTGGGCTCTGAATACACTTCACGCCCATGGGATGGCGCGTGGTTCCAGAACTGGGGCAACTTCGTCGCCGAAGCGCGCAGCGATATCGTGGCCAGCCGCGTCTTTCCTTGACCCGGCCCAGCGCGGCAGCGCTGGCTGTTGTGGCTATCC
>Ga0307515_10020131_pt1 | contig 11932 bp, 3 predicted proteins | sample 17_EM_MG_FD_194513 | JGI IMG/M metagenome (GOLD analysis project Ga0307515, IMG submission 194513) | Populus trichocarpa ectomycorrhiza microbial communities from riparian zone in the Pacific Northwest, United States - 17_EM | ecosystem: Host-associated > Plants > Roots > Unclassified | place...
TAATTACCTTATGGTCGACATTAATTATACCCTCTTCCGTATTCCCTACCACGGCCACCATATATTTAATTAGTCCAGTTATAATCATATTAGTCAAAAATACTTAGCTAGGTAGGGTTTTCGGTATAGAACTATTAAGATTCTTATATTTATATCGCAGTACCTATAGCAAAGCGTAGCTTAGCATATACTCCTTTAAACGTATTTATAGGTTTATATAGCGCCAAGCTGCACTTAGGAACGCTATGGCATGCTAAGATAACCTAGTCCCTTAGGCTGTTCTTATTTTAGTAAGTTTCGGTAAGGCCATATTAGATTTTCTGGAGTTTATTAAAGAGTAGTTAAAGGCACTTTAAATAAGTCTTTATTAGGTTAGAAGCAATAACTCTCTAGAATATAGTCTCTCGCTATTTAGATATATAAAGTTAGCAATTCTTATTAGTTTTAAAGTAAGCTCTAGTAAGCTAAAGCATTATATTAAAGCTATAGTTTTTACCCGCAATATAGTCGTAATAGAATATCGCTGCCTGTCCTTTTAATATGATGGAGAAAGCGTGGTAGTACTAGTGGTATTAAATTCTAACCTTATTGTAACAGTTATAGAAGACCTATAGTTTTACTCCAAGTATATTATATAATTCTCCTCTAAACTTCTTTTCTTTGTCTAAATATACCTTTATTAGATTCGTAACTTCTTATAGTAAAGGCTTACCGGTTGGCTAGGATAGAGGGGGTGGAGGTAATAAAGGGGGTAGCGGAAGAGCACCTCTAGGTAGGAGAGTACCTCCTAGTGGGAGAGTACCTCTAGGTGGGGGATTAGCGTTCTAGGGGTTTTAATACGAATTAAAGTTGCCTTCTAAAGAATATAGGTTAGTTTTAGGTTTCCGTAGTTAACGTATAATCTTAGCTTCCGTCCATACTGGTTCTTCTATACTAATAATAACGGCCTAAATATTACTAGTAATTGGGTTACCGTTCTTAGCAATATATACCCTATTCCTACGGAGGAAGTCTCGAAAATCCCAAATAATATTAACGTTGCTAAGTGCCTAGGTATCAGCAGTCCATCCCATAAAATCCTCCCTAAAGTACTCCTACAGTTGTAAATCGGCGTAGTATTTATTTTAGTAGAATATAATATAGTATAGGAGAAAGCCGTTAACTTATTTTACGGTATAAGTTGTTATATTAAAGGCGAATTCGTCCCAATCTTCATTAATAAGTTTCGCGTGCTTAGCTACCCCTAATGGTAAGGAGTCTTTCCAGTTATTTGGCGTAGCTATGCTTTTAGAGAAAGGAAAGTGTTGTCGGTATAGGGATTGTCGTTTAGTACGCGTTTATGACGTATATTTGCGATTATAGGGCTTAGGACTAGTTCTAGCCTTAAATCACAAAGACTTATAAAGCGTGTTATTCTGCGTAATAGATGCAAGAATCCGTAATCTAAAGGCTCAGGACCAGTTCTGGCCTTTAGATCCTTAGATTCGTAGAAGAGTTCTATTTAAGGTTTAGGACCAGTTCTAACCTTAAAAGACAGCTTCCTTTAGCACAAGTAGCACTAGTACAGTAGCTTGTCTCTTCTTAGTGGAATACCTAGCTATTCTATGGTATAACAGTAAAGTTAACTACTAATTAGTGTTGGTTACATAAGGGGATATTACGTAGCTACGGTTCGTAGATAGTATGATAATTGTTCTATATGTCTTCCATAAGGGAGGGTGAGGAGCTTAAGGCTCCTCGCCACGCTAGTGCCGCGGCGACACGTGACGGTAACTTGCCGCACGTAACGGCAACTTGCTATACGTGACGGCAATATGCCTTATATAGTGACCACTTGCCTTTACTCCCAACAACTCTAAATTCGCATTTCTTAATATTAATTTATAAGCCTACGTTCTATAGTCTCTCTAGGACCTTCTTTATATAAACTTTATACTTAAGTTTGTTATCTAAGTATATAAGGATGTCGTCTAGGTATACCATGCAGAATTTATTAAGGTAGTTAAAAAGAACATTATTTATATACCTTTAGTATATAGCCGGCCCATTTATTAATTTAAAAGGAAGGACTTTATATTTATAGAACCTATAATAGGCACGGAATATTGTTAAATCTTTAGATATAGGGTTTATCCTAATTTAGTAGAAAGCTTAGCGGATATTAAGTTTAGTAAAGATTTTTGCCTAGCTTAGACGTATAAGGGTCTTATTAATTAAAGAAATGGGATACCGATCCTTTTAAGTAATAGCGTTTAGCTTTTAATAGTTAATATAGAAACAAAGGCCTCTATTAGGCTTTTTAATAAATAAAATAGGGGAAGTAAAAGGGGCTTAGCTTAGCTCGATAAACCCTTTATTAAGGTTATTAATTAAGTACTACTTTATTACTTTTAGCTTGTCTATTAATTATTAGTAGAGAGGGCTATATTTTAGCAAGTTATTAGCTTCTAATTAAATCTTATAATTATACGTCTAGTAAGGAAGTAACTTATCTAAAGCCGCTTTCAAGAATGCATTTTTATATCCCGTATAGATAGTAGGGAGGAGGCGTTTAACTAGTTCCTTATTAGTTTCCTTAGCTAGCTATTCTTCCCTCTTATTAATAATCCGGTTAATTTTGTATAAGCTAGTTATAAAGACCTTATTATCCCTCCTGTATATATTAAAGTGGAATGCTATAGCGCTAATTGCCGCGATATCTACTATAGGGGGGTTGCGTAACAATAGGGGTGTATAGGACTTTAGGGGCTTCTAGGGTAAAGGCGTTGTTATTACTCCTTTTAGCTCCTATTGCATCTTTTAGAGGTTATTCCTCATGTCCTATTAGTATGTTCTCTTCTATATTAGTTAAATTTGCGTAATTTAGACGTTATCTACATCGCTATCTATTCTACTGCTGTATGTAGAGTCTTTATTAACTATAGCGCTCTAGAGGAGTATCTTTATTAGTATAAAAGAGTTCCTTCTAGCCTTATGGCGGGCATCTTCTTAAATAAAGGCTAGGTCGCGGTCCCTAACATTCTATTAATAGGTAGAGTCAGCCCTTACAGCTAGTATCTTGCGGTTAGTTTAGATTTCCCTAATAAAGGAAGGTAATTTCGGTCTATCCTCTAGCTAGACGAATTGTCTTTATTGTATATTTAGCTAAATATTAAAATAGGACATCTATTTTCGGCTAAGGATTATATTATAGGACCCTAGGTCTAGGATATAAAAGGGGATACTATACTAGCGTCGTCTGTTAGAAGCGATATATAACTTTAGGACGTAGGTAACTGGCTTACCAGCCTAATCGCTATAGCCTCTTATTTAGACAGGCTTCTCTAGTCTAGTAGCTTTTACATTTAGAAACTTAGCAATATTATTTATATAGGTAGTATTTATAAAGGCAAAGCTATTTGCTTTAGTATTAATAAGGGCGGTTATATTAACATTATATCTATTTTAAGATACTATATATGGAACCATAAAGTGTTTTTGTAACCGACTACCGACACTGTACTGAGATATAAGATCATCGCTTGGAAGGCTCTAAGACAGCGTTAACGCTACCTTATATATTGATTGTAGATCAATATTGCTTGCAGATCACTGTTCCCATTTTAGTTACCTATTACCCCATTATGTCTTATTACCTCCACCTTCTTCATGTATATATAGAGGCTTTAGAGCTACATTCACAATCAAGTTGTTTATTTAATTCTTCGCACTGTAAAGCTTACAGTTATAAGCCCGGATCGCACCACCTGCTAACTAATTAACCTACTACCTTATTTAAGAAGTCACTACTTCTACCTTTACAGTATCTTAAGCTTCTTTATTTATTAAACAAACGGATAACTAACCTTAGTTGACGAATGTACCTAACAGATAAACGAACTGACGAATCAAATTAAAAGTTCGGAACGTCAAAATAAGGTTTTTGCTAAGCCACCAATTGGACCCTGTCTGACCTCATAAATCCTAAAAATAACGACTACTAATAAATTAAAAGTCAACCTTATCCTTAACTAGCCATTTAATTGGACTTAATGGTTCTTTATTATTCAAGACACTGCTAAAACTAATAAGGTATAGCAGTATATTAACCCGTTTAAGAAGAAAGATAAGCTTCTAACGCTAGAACTATTAAAACGGCCTATACTAGCGGACGTACGACCTATAGCTATATTAATAACCCAGCTAGAATAAGACTAATTCGCTATCTATAACTAGCTCTATATTAAGTATAAAGACGATCTTCGAATATACTAGAAGCAAGAGTAGGCTATTAGCGACGTCAGTAACTATATTGTGTGAATGACGTCGGTAGCCTACCTTCCCCTTATTGACGGCCTAGATTCGGTCTATGAACGGCTTAAAGTACTTAAGAAAGCACTTGCCCCTACTACCTTAGGTTAAAAGAATAACGTCCTAATATAATACACGGCTTTAAAAGCCTATAATAAAAAATAGAGTATTGAGAAATGGTTGAATAACTGGCGGAATATCTATAAGCTTGCTGAGTAATTGGATTTACTAGACGTGTAAGGCTTTAGGCCACACTACGACTTTGTTTAAGTAATTTAGCCTATCTCTTCTAGCTTTGTAGGAGCTCTAAAAGTAGACCTTATCCGTAAAGAACGCAAGGACAAAGCTGCACCGTCTATTATTGATCTCATTGAGGAATTCAAGGAGCACTACTGCATGCAGCAAGTATCCTCCGCTACCACTGCTAATAGCTCTGCCTTTGTAACCCTATAAGGCAATTCTAATTTTAATTTAGATTCCAACGTCAATTCTAATTCTAATAGTAATTTAAATTTAAATTTAAAATGGAACAAGGAATGTATATACGGCTTTAAACATCGATTTAGCAGCTGCTACTATATTATTAAGTAGAAGTGCCCTTAAGGATAGAAACCAAACCTAGATATCTAAAAGAAAGTAGAAGAAGCAATCTTATTTATACCTTGGATTAAAAGCGCAGTTAATTAAATTTGAAAAAGGGAATAAGAAGTATAGAATACAGAATCTATAATTAATTTTAATTCTAAAGCCCTACTTTTTAAGACACCTACTAGCTATGCTGCCGCGTTTAGTACTGGTTAATTTCTATTTGAGCTCCAGAATACCTAGATACTTAACCCTAGTGTAGATACCTACGTCTGCAATAACTAAGAAGACTTTACCTTCTCCTACTTAGCTGTAGAAGACTACTACCTAATTGCTAGCGGAAATTTTGAAAAGATTTAAGCCTACGGAACAGTAACCATTACTGTTAATACACTTACTAGGAAGTTAAAAATGAAGCTATCCTATGTAGCACTAGTACCTACTATATTTACAAATATTGTAGCACTATTAAGAGCTACTGATAACGATATCTATTTTGACTTAGGACGAAACTTGCTATACTATCTAGCAACTGGCGAAACAGTATGCTATGCGAAACGACTAGGGGGCTACTAGGCACTGATGCACTGAGAGCCTATAAATACCCTAGATTTAATAACTTAATCGACCTTCTTAATAAGAAGACATTAACTAAGCAGAATGGCCCGTAAACTAGTTGGAGCTATAGCTATAAAATGGCACAAAATACTTGGCCATGCAGAACCTGACGCTATTAAGCAGCTTCCTAAGTACGTTAATGGCGTAGAACTAAACAACGAACAAGCACCGCGTAAAATTGAGTGTAAATTTTGCTTAATATTAAAGTATATATAGCAGATCTCTTAAAGACAAGAATATGAATTCCCAGCCACTTGACCATTTGAGCGAGTAGCATTTAATATTATTACCCTTGGAGAACTAGGGTACAACGGCGATAGATATATAATGTACTTCTATTGCACGTATTCTAAATTTAACTTTATATTTACTGTAAAGAATAAGGATAAAGCTACTGTCCTACTTACTATTTGTAAGACTTACCAGCTAATTAAAATACGATTCTACTAAGATGTTATTTTCTTCTGGAGCGATAATAAACGAGCTTTTGGACAGATAGGAGACACCTTATAGATATGGTGCGCAGACGAAGGTATTACCTTTAAGTGTTGAGCCCCGTATACTGAAGAATAAAATAGTAGAGTAGAACGATCTGGATAAACCCTTATGGAATGATTAAGGGTTATATAGCTAGAAGCTTTCTTACCCCCGTCTTTAGGACTAGAAGCTTTCCTTGCTGCTAGATATGCACTTAATCGAACCCCAAATAAGCAACTAAGGTGGAGAACTCCGTATGAGATCGCCTACGGTAAGCTGCTGTTACTTACCCATATGCACGTATATGGCTATAAGACCTATACGCTGGATAAAAGGGTTAAAAGGGGAGACAAGCTAGCTCCTTGTGCATTAATTGGATATTTAGTCGGCTACGATTTAACTAATATCTATTAAATCTGAATTCTAAGTCTCCCGTAAGGTTATTTAAACTAGAGATATTATATTTAATAAGACCTTATTCTATAACCCCAAGGGTTAAGACATTAACTACCTGCTAAGGGAAGCATTAGAAGACACCCTTTAGACGATTAGTCTACCAGAACCTCTCTTTAAGGATGAATTTAAGGATAAATCTATCCTATATAGACCTACCTTAAATGTAGATTAAACGACTACACCTGAAACGAACGATGCGGTAGAGCCTCGTATAAAGGATATTAAATAGTTACCGACTCCTAGTAGAACGGTATCTCTAAATCTATTAGAAATAAATACCTTACTAGAAGGACTTTAAGACGATATCTTAGAGGCAATTGAAATAACCCCTTCTTAGCTAAGTTCGCCAGAACTATCTAATACAGCTCTATAAGCTAATGAAGTCTTAGCTGAACCTTCTGCCGACTTTATCCTACTAGAAGGATTAAAACGAATTTGACGTCAAGCGTATGTAGCAGCACTAGCCAATCTATTTACCCTATCTGGTTACTACGCTGGATTTGCTATAGGACTAGTAAAGGACATCGACCGAACTAGATCCTTATCTCTATATTAGGACAACCTTCCTCTTAAACTAAAGAATCTTAAAGATCTAAGAAAGCACCCTTTGACTACTGGCTTTTAAAAGGCTATAGAAAAAGAATATAATGACCTAAAACGCTAAGGGACATTTAAGACTGTACTAAAAGCAGAAGCAGGCAACGAGCAGATCCTTTTACTAAAATAGGTCTTTAAATATAAGCTTGACAGCGACGGCTACCTATAAAAGCTTAAAGCTAGACTATGCGTCCGTGGAGACCTGTAGATTACCGAAGAAGAGACCTATATAGCAACCCTAGCTGCTTGAATATTCCGTGCTCTTATGGCTATAGCAGCCGCATTTGACCTGGAAATTCGATAGTATAACGCTGTAAACGTATTTATAAACGCTAAGCTTAGTAAACCAATCTACTGCTACTGCCTAGAAGGATTTAATCAAAACGGACATGTTCTAAAGCTACTTATGGCGCTATATGGATTGAAAATCTCACCACTACTTTAGTATAAAGAGCTTACCAATACACTGGCTAAATTTGGATTAGAACTAGTGCTAGGTACTAACTGCCTATTTACTAACGGACAACTTATTATCTTCTTCTATGTAGATAATATTGCCGTCCTATTTGCTAAGAAGGACCTTTTAAGACTTGAAGAATTTGAAGCAAAATTGCTGTACCGATATGAGATCTGTGCACTAGGAGACCTACAGTGGTTCCTAAGAATTTAAATTGAACGAGATTGACTAAGTCAAAAGCTCTGGCTCTGCTAAGATTCTTATATTAAAAGGATAGCTAATCAATTTAATATTTAACTAGGAAGATTTCCTAAATCTCTACTACCTGCTGAACTGATTCCGTCCGACCAGCAGACGAACCCCTAAAGGATACTAGCCTATTAGCAACGGGTTGGTTCTCTTATACACCTAGCCGTATTTAGAAGACCTGATATTACTAAGACGCATTCTAAGCTGGCTGAATTTCTTACTAATCTAAATTAAGAACACCTTGACGCAGTAAACTAAGCTATTGCTTACTGTCTTGGAATAAAATCTATAGCTATTAAATACTCTGGCGAAGTATTTAGAGCCCATATCTACTTTAGAAACCCTAAAGAAGAAGACGTTACCTTTTATGGAGCATCTAACGCAGCATTTGCGGACCATATAGAAACTAGACGGAGCTCTTAAGGATATCTATTTATTCTATTTGGAGGCCTAATTGACTAAAAAGCAACCCTACAGCGATCTGTTACACGCTCGACTACTAAAGCAGAGCTTCTCTCCCTATCTACTACTGCCGTTAAAATTATCTGGTGGTAACGATTCTTTAAGGCAATAGGCTTTAATTTAGAACGCGATTTTACCATGCTTTGCGACAATATGCAGACTATACAACTCCTAAAATAGGATACACTAAAGCTTGACACCAAGCTTTGATATATTGACGTCTATTAGTACTGGCTAAGACAGGAAGTCTAAGATAAAAAGATTGACGTCTAATAGGTCCCTATAGATAAGATGCCTACTAACGGCCTTACTAAGATCTTACCCCGTCAAAAGTACGAGGCATAGATAAAGCAGTTAAATTTGGTGGATATTTAATATTAGATTACTGTTCCATCTAGCAACTAGTACCTTTGTAATACTTGCAATATCCATAATATTTGCAATATCCGCAACATTTATAATATTCGTAATATGCTATTCTTACCTTATCCGTTTGCTACTCTTAAATTATATCTAAATTTCCTATTTTAGTATAGCTTCTATCTTTATATTATGTTCTACAGCTTTAACTATACCGTTAAATCTGGGGGGGTGTGTAACCGACTACCGACACTGTGCTAAGATATAAGATCACCGCTTGGAAGGCTCTAAGACAGCGTTAACGCCACCCTATATATTGATTGCAGATTAATATTGCTTGCAGATTACTGTTCCCATTTTAGTTACCTATTACCCCATTATATCTTATTACCTTCACCTTCTTTATGTATATATAGAGGCTTTAGAGCTATATTTACAATCAAGTCGTTTATTTAATTCTTCGCACTGCAAAGCTTACAGTTTTCCACCTATTAACTAACTTAAATTAATCTCTTTAAGATTAATAGGGTACCCTAAGGGAGAGTCTTTCCCTAGGGTTCTTCTTTTCCTAACTTATTAGACGTCTCTCTTTCCTCTATCTCCTTAATATCGCCTATATCCTTTAGCTCTAGGTAAGATAAGGCAAAGTAACTATCCTTATCGCAGTTGTAGCATATAACCGTAGCAGGGTCAATTAGGGTATTGCGGCGATTGCTAGTTAAGGGCGTAGTATATAGTAGGTTAGGCGAGGCCCGTAGATATGTAGTAGTAACCACTTTTAGAGCAGGGACTGTAGTAGCTTATCTTCCTACTCTAGCTTCTATAGGTGTAGTTAATGGGTTCTAGGGTCACTTCTACTAATTAAGGCGGGCGTTAATTCGCTTTAGTTCTAAATCTAATAATAGGCAATAAGCCGCGAGTCTTTTATAGTTCGGTAGGTCGTTTAAGGTTACTATAATCTTTCCTTACAGCCTAATTATTAGTTTATCGTATAGGTCCAATTAGTAATTTTTAAGGGGGACTTGGCCTTCTCCTATAAGGTGTAGAAATTAAGTCTAGAATTTGGTAAAGGGCTAGTTCGGTTTTATTATTAGGCGATTATAGTTATACTGGGCATCCTATACTTTATTTAGGTTAACATAGATAGTAGCTAGGTGCTATAGTATCTTATTAATAGATATAAATCGGACAGGGGAATCGTCCTTAAACTTGGCTTAAAGGTGCCGTTAGGCGTCCCCTATAGTTTAACTAAAGAGGTAGAGTATTTTGGCTTCTTTAGAAAGGAAATAGTTATAGTTAACGCGGAGCTTTCCTTATACTTAAATCCTCTAATTTTTAAAGGTAGGGTCTATCCCGTTAGACAGCGGTTAGGGGTTAAGGAGCTTAACGGACTTTAATTACTTTATTATCGTATCCGTACTCTCTAGTATATTATATTTAGTTAAGTAGATAGGATGACTAGGGCTTCTAAAAGGGGGAGCTAAGCTGCTTTATAGGGCCGCAAGGCTGTCTAGGATTTCTTATAGGGTCTCCTATATACTTTAAGCTTAAAGACGGTCAGCTTCCTAATTAGCCGTTAGTGTAACGAAGCCTTATAGGAAATACTACGGTGGACTTATTAATAGGCTGGGTATATAGGTATAGAATAGTCGACAATATAAATATAACTGGTGGAGTGGTTACCTAATAGATTAACTCTAATTATATTCTAAGATTTACTATAAAGAGAAAAACTATCTAGGTAGGGACTATAGTCCTTTAAATATATAACCGTACTTTTAAGAAATCCTTTTTATACGTAAAGTATGTCTTATATATAAGGTACGTAAGTTTCTTTTATTCCTCTTATTTAATACATAGCACGTTATATAACCTTAGCTACTATTTCTCGTTATATAGTTTTATTAGCTTTATTCTAGATTATGCCTTAATTAACTAACTAGCTGCTTCTAACTCCTCTCCTAGTAGTTATAATATTATACTTAAAGCGTCCGTAACACCATTTCCCTCCCTTTTATCTTTATTCTTAAAGACTCTTAATATCTTTAAGTTATTTACTAGAGGTGTAATATTCGTCTAATTAATTTAGTTAATATTATTACTTATTATACCTAAAGCTTCTTCTTTCTTATACGCCCAACGTTATACTCATATTATTGCTGCAATATTATTGCTTAGTAAAATCATACTATCTCCGTGTTCTTATTGTGTAAAAGAGGGGTTAGTCTATATTACGCTAGTAAGTCTATCTTCGCGATAACCGTCCTCTTGCTTAAAGTGCACTAAAGCGAATATTTATTCGTTCTATAACGTTCGCTTTACTTCTAATACTAAGTATACGCGCTCTATTACTTATAATAGTTATCTAGTTCCCTAGTTAATTTGCCTTAGGGTTTTATATTTAATCCACTACTACTTATCTTAATAGTAAGCTATTTTAAGCTCTTACTAAGTTAGAACGTTCTTATAACGCAGAGTAGAAGGCCCTAAATGCCCGTATTGCGGCGTCCGCTTAATTACTCCATCTTAAGGTTTATAAGAAGGTTTATGTTGGGAATAAAGGCAAGTGGTCACTATATGAGGCATATTGCCACCACGTATGGCAAGTTGCCGTTACGTGCGGCAAGTTGCCGTCACGTGCTGCCGCGGCACTAGCGTGGTAAGGAACCTTAAGTTCCTTACCCCTTTCTTTAAGAATTAAAAAGAATAACAATTATTATATTATCTACGAACCGTAGCTACGTGATATCACCTTGTGTAACTAACACTAATTAGTAATTAACTTCACTGTTATACTATAGAGCAGCTAGGTATTCCACTAAGAAGAGACAAGCTACTATACTAGTGCTACTCGTGCTAAAGGAAGCTGTTTTTTGAGGTTAGAACTGGTCCTAAACCTTAAATAGAACTCTTCTATAAATCTAAGGATTTAAAGGCTAGAACTAGTCCTAAGCCTTTCTAAGATTACGGATTCTTACGTCTATTACGCAGAACAACACGCTTTATAAGTCTTCGCGATTTAAGGCTAGAACTGGTCCTAAGCCCTATAATCGCAAATACATATTACAAACGCGTACTAAACAACAAATATATATTACGAACGCGTACTAAACAACAATCCCTACACCAATAACACTTCCCTCCCTCTAAAAATATGGCTACGCCTACTTTAAACAACTGGGAAGACTCCTTACTACTAGGGGTAGCTTTATACGCGAAACTCATTAATAAAAATTAGGACGAATTTACCTTTAATATAATAACTTATACTATAAAATAAGTTAATAGCTTTCTCCTATACCGTATTATATTCTACTAAAGTAGACACTATACCAATATATAGCTATGGAAATATTTTAGGGAGGATTTTATAGGATAGAC
>Ga0307515_10020132_pt1 | contig 11931 bp, 2 predicted proteins | sample 17_EM_MG_FD_194513 | JGI IMG/M metagenome (GOLD analysis project Ga0307515, IMG submission 194513) | Populus trichocarpa ectomycorrhiza microbial communities from riparian zone in the Pacific Northwest, United States - 17_EM | ecosystem: Host-associated > Plants > Roots > Unclassified | place...
GAATAAAATTACTCCAAATGCCACTACCAATCATCGACAGAATAATTTTGTCGGTATATTCCAATGGATAGTTTTTTTTTTTTTTGCTTACATTGTCCATCTATAAAGTCATCAGGTTTTTTTTTACCGATGAAAATTTCGACCAAAAATAAATTACCGACGAGTGGTTTTCTGACGGACGGTTTTTGTCCATGAATCAGTCGGTAAAATATGTATCGACTGAGTGGTAGAGTAAATATTGACAGAATATTCTGTCGGTAAAATTGTTAAATGTAGTGATGATAATAATGTTTTTTTATTATCGACAGATTCACCGATAAACAAAAAATTATTGACAAGAGTTTTCTCGACAAAGCATTTCTATATGTAATCTCGTTGGTAAATTAATTGCCGACAGAATGATAGTATAAATATCGACGGAAAATTCCATTGGTAAATATAAGAATTCTGGTAGTGATCCATGTGCTATTATTCTTTGGATTTGTAGTAATTTTCCATTTATGAGTCAGTTTCTATGAAGTTTAGTATGTGAAGTGAACTACAATAAAATATTAAACTAATCAAATGCCTTAGGAAAATAGAGGATTATTTCAAATAGTGGTCTTGAATTAAAGAATTAGGGCGAAGGATAGTTGAATTAAAGAATTAGGAAGAAGCATAAATTTGTCTTCCAACTGTTACTTGATTATTGATTGGGTCCCCGTAAAAAAACATGAGGTATAAAAAATTTAGTGCCTGTATATGCTTGTATAGTTTTTTTTTTAATCAAGTGACTTTATTTTATTATTTTTATTTTATTTGAGTGTCTTTACCTCGATTGTTTTTCAACAAGTGCAACTACCGGTTTCATGGATTGACTAAGTCAAATGTTGAAAACGTTTCGCCATTTCTTTTAAATGATTTACATTTTATTTTTATTTTTTATTCATTTATGCTAGATTTGTTATTATTGTTATAATTTTTTTTTAGTTTTTCATTCTAGATTTCTTTTTTATTGTATTTTTTTGTTTTTCTAGCTGATTTTTATTTTAATTTAAAAAGAAAAAGAAAAAGAAAAACCTTTAGAAAAGAAATAAAATTTATATAAAATTTCAAAAATATTGAACACATAAAAATTAGAAAAGTATGCCAATGAAGAAAATACACATTTAGCATCATCAAATGTGTTTCATCAATAAATGCATAATATTTGATTTTATACAATATTATTAGATTATCTTTCAAAAATTATAATATTTTGTATCTGGTAATCAGTTTATGATAGGAAAAATAAGTAAAGAGCTAAGAAGAAAACTAATTTATATTGTATTTTATTTCTTACTTTTTAAAATAAAATATAAAACAATTTATAGAAGTAAATAAATAAATAATTATATTGTATTTTAAAAATTATTTTTTCAATAATCTTCTTTGAATTTCTGACCAATCTTTCTTTTATTTATCTATTTTAATTGAAACCAATATAACTTTGACTAAATGCAGTCCTTCATTTCTTGTCTATTAATTAATTGTATTTATTGGAATCTAGTACTTAGCAGAGATGAAGATTAGTGGTGACAAGATTAAAAAAAAAAAGATGGAGATAAAATTATGTTTGATAGTAATATACAAAATTAAGTGATTATCTTTATATCTTGTTTGATTACTGTAGACATAATAGAGTAAAATATGAAAAACTATATTAATTTTACTCTTAAGATGTATAGTTGTCAAACTTATATATTTTAAAAAATAAATAAATATCATTTTCTTTACCTTAGTTTATATTTGAGAGCTGAAATTAATAATATTATAATAACTTTAGTTATAAAACCAAGACTGGTTTAACATTTTGATCCAGAATTGGGTTGACATGGGACCTAAACTGGTTAGAGTTTAAGAGAAAATAAAGGAAGATTGACTTGACCTGGCCCAATAAAAAACTCAAGTCAACCTAGTATACACAGGTAAAAAGCCCATTAATTTTTTCAAAAAATGTTTTTGGTCAAAACAAGGTTAGTTAATTTCTTCGATTATTTTCTTCTAAAACAATTTTAGGTCAACACTCTCTTGACCTATGATTTGAACCTTGCATTGGGTTAACTCCTGAATCCGGTTTCAAAACTATAATAATAACAACTTTTATCTATATGTTGACTTGGATCAACCCATATTGGCCCTCATAACCAGTGACTTAGGCCTTGTCTTGATCGACCATTGAGTCAAGTTTTAAAACTATGATAATAATAATTTTTATTCTTACATTAACCTGGGTTGACAATCCAATTCCATGACTTGGACCTTGTTCCAGGTTGACTCTCAAATAGAGTTTTAAAATTATGATAATAATCACTTTTATTTTTATGTTGACTCGAGTTGACTCTCCTGAAACGAGACTCGAGTCTTGCCCTAGGTTAACATCTGAATTAGGTTTTATAACTACGATAATACTCATTTTTGTCCTTATATTAACCCGAGTCAACGGTTAACCCCACTCATGCCTCGGGCCTTACCCTAGGTCGACACCCGAATCAACTTTTAATATTATGATAATAATCACTTTTACTTTTACGCTAGCTCAGATTAACCCGCCCTTACCCGAGCCTCAACCAAGGGGCTTTGCTCTGGATCGACTCTCGAGTGGGGTTTTAAAACTATGATAATAATTATTTTTATCCTTACAAGTCTTAATTACATAATTTTGAAATAGAGAGATTTTTTCAAATTTCAGGAATAAAAAAGTAAAAAAAATTGTTTTTGTAGACATGTCCTTTTTGTACCTCATTTTTTAAAGTAGAGAAATTCACTTTAAAATTATCCCAAAAACATATTTATTTTTATATTTTTATCTCTTCAATAAAACACATTTATATTTCTATTGTACCCGTTCATTTTATCTTAAACAATAACAAAATGCTATCTTAAATTATTAATAGAATAGAATAAAAATAAAATATAAAATATATTCTTTTATTTCTAAACCCCAGAATAGGATTAAAATGAGAAAGAGAGTAACATCATATTTTAAAGAGACAAACTAAATTTATAACATTTTCATTTTCCTCGAAGAATTATCAATAATGTTTTCCGTTTTGTATATAGTAGCTCTATCACTAGTAAATGTGTATAATAGGGCTCTCCACTGTATTTGCTGCGAATCATCAAAGACCACATAAATTTTCTTGTCTAGCCACATAATTAATTTTGCTAATGAATGCAAGCAAGCTAAAACCAAACTAATAGTGGTTGGTTTAAGTGATCCGGTATTTATTTTATTTAAATAAAGTTTTAAGTTCAAGTCTTGTGAATGAAATATATTATCATTGGAAGAGTTTTATCTCTTAATAGATCGTCCCGGCTCGACTGAATTAACTATTTAGAGTCCAATGAACTTCTAGACATTTTAGATTAAAAAAAAACCAAGAAAAAGTAAGTAAAATTAATGTGATAACGTCTGTTAATTAGTTTTTAATGTTTGGCAAGAGAATCAATATGATGGAAGGCACATTGACCTGCTATCGTATGCTTCAAACATGATTTAACTTTAACCAACATTTCCACCATCACCTTCAAAGAAAACTTAACCAATAATGATGACAAATGAATAAATAAAACACAAAGACAATGGTCGATGTTGGTTAAGGAAGAACAGTCATTATAAGGCCTGTCTTAATTCGTTTGGCTCTTAGTTGTAAATTTCCCCACCTCTCCGTGTGCACATTGCCGGTGTTTGATTTTTTGAAGTCAATGTTGCACGCACATATTCTGCCGACTGTCCCAACATGGTTTGATGGTCTGGTTAAATGTCGAGCAGATTAAAGAGAAAAATGCTCATCACCTGTGCCCTAAAAGCAGAACTAAATGTTGGTCGGTGTCTGATCTTAAAAATATCTGCAAATTCTTGCCCAGAAAGAGAAAAGTAAAAGAACAGAGAGAAAAACAACAACTTTTAATTATAATATACGTGCTGTTGCAAGTGGTCTGTGAAAGTCTGGTAGCCTACGCCTTAATCTGTCACCTTTACAAGGTTTTCTAGGCTTTTTGGACATTAGCTACAAATGGAAAACTGCCAACTTATGTTACAGTAAAAGGAATCTCCACTGTGGGTGGTGACTGTCACTTCACAGCTTGTTCTTGGTGATTTTGATTGATTTGATGCCACTGGTGCATGCACATCAGACCTCACCTAGCGTTTGCAGTATCGGAATCTATGTACTTTACTGGTTTTTTTAATTGTGTAGTTTTTTTATTTAGAAATATATTAAAAAAATATTTTTTTAAAAAATTATTTTTAAAATCATAATATTAAAACCATTCAAAAATATAAAAAAAATTAAATTAAAGAATATTTAAATTTTTCAAAGGCAAGGCCATGCTATCATACCAAACAGGCCTGCTGCTCGAATGATGCGGTCTCATGATAAAAACAATCTTGCAATAATCATATAAAAAGCTGCCGTAAGAAATTAATTAGGAAAATTAATTAACGAGCCAGGCATAAGCCGCGTTGGTAGGAAAGCAGTTGAAATTATATTTTCTAAAAATTTGTAATTTTTTTTATTTAAAATTAATTTTTTTTATTTTTAGATATTAATATCAAAAATATTTTTTAAAAAATAAAAAAAATTAATATATTTTCAAATAAAATTTATCTTAAATCAAATCCGCTGAAACTTGAAAACACCGGAGGATGCGAAATACTTGCTCAAGTAATGTTTGTCCACTGTGCAGAATCTGTTCATGCCATTAATTGAGTTGACGTTTGACAGCCTACTTATCAAAATATCTCATTATTTTAGGCCCAATAAATGAATTACAACAATTGTTCAGCTTGGCCCTCAGAAGCCGAAGGCCCAAACAAGAGAGAGGTCCTCTTGATGTCATGGTGGCCCTCTGTAAAGAAAGTGCTTGTCTAGGAAACTCTTTTTAAATTAATTAATTAAAAGCAACTAAAACGTTTAGCTAAAGCACTGTACACTCACATAATTAGAGTAGATTGTAATAATGATGTCACTTTCACTCAACTTTTTTTTTTCTTTCATTTTATTCTTTTATACTGAGAAGTTTGCTTTAATTGATTTCATATTGGATTTTCAAGGTGTTAAAGAAAAAATTCAGCAATTGATTGATGCTTAATTTGGTTAAATAATTAAAGATTTAGAGACCAAATTTGAGTATGAAATTATTGTTTAGGAACCGTATTGAATGAAACGGAAGAAATGGTTAGCATGTGTGAGTAGGGGGTGTTCATGATTCGGTTTGGACTAAAAAAATCAATCGAACCAAGTTATATTGATTTTAAAAAATACTAACCGGATCGAACCGAAAGCTGGTTCAAACCGAATCAGTTTGGTTTGGTTAAATTTGGTTTTTATCATAAAACTGGGAAACTTAATCCAACAAATAGAGGGCTCAATGATTTGTAACTATTTGTATAGAGTGCTTTCCTTTCTTTCTGAATAGAGCAATCAATATCTAAAAATTCAACAAAGCATGAAGCTAACAAAATCAACAACAAACTTGAATTTATTATGAAGCTAACATTCTTACCCGACAACCATGTTTTCACGTTGCAGCCAACCTTGTAACCTATGATACATTTATATCAGAATTGTTTCGTAACCTAGGAGAACACACACTAACACACATACTTATGAAAGCATGCAAATAAGAAAAAGTTTCAAATCAAATAGCCTCATAAGAGTTCGAAACATTGTTCAGGAGCAAATAAACAAAATCTAAAAAGCAGAACTGAACTCTATCTTGCCTGCTATAGATCTGGATTTGAAGGCAAGTGGGCTTGAAGTCAAAGAAAGAAAGCAACTGGAGTTGAAAGAACAGGGCCTTGCTTATCTATTCTATCCTGTAAGGACGAGATTAGTGAAGATATCTAATTAAAGGAGCTATAAGGATAAAATTTACCTTACCATCTTTTCTTTAATGAAGGAGCCCTCTTCTTCTGCTGCAACTTGCATGAATAAAAAAGGATCGCGACGACTTGCATAGAAGTAAAGAGAGAAGAAAAGCTAGAGAGATGGAGATGTGGGTTTGTGTTTGGCAAGAAGTAAAGAGAGAAGAGAATGCAAAAGCACATACGCAGAATGCAGAGCAGTAGAAAACTTGAAAGGGAAAAGAAGAATGAGTTTTGAGGTGGAGAGGCGGTTTGCAGTTTGCACAAACAACAACTTTTTGTGAGGGTAGGGGAGAGGGGGGTTATGTTAGGGTTAGGTTAATTAACTATTTATAAACCTCTTGCATAGACGACGACTTTTTAGGATTTTTTGGTTGATTCGATTTGGTTTGTCAATTTTAGTTATAAAACCAAAACCGAACTGGACCTGTTAGAATTTATGGTTTTAAAAATTGGTTTAATCAGTTTTTCATCTCGGTTCGGTCTTTTCTGTTAATTGTTCTTCAGTTTTTTCGGTTTTCACGGTTGATTAGTTTTTTTGAACACCGTTATGTGTGAGAAGGGCTGTCACACACGTCGCACACTTGGACGACGCATGTGACAACCTCTGACCTCTATCATCAGCATCTGAACTCCATTGTCAGCCTTCTACAATGTCGTTAGATTCGTCTTGACTTCCTCCTCCTTCCACGACATCACATGTACATGAAGGAAGTTTGGTTTGGCTTTAGTGACCTAATCTTCCTTTTTTTTTTTTTTCTCTTTTCTCTCTCATTCCTTTGATTTTCATGTTTGACTCTCTCCAAGATTGAAAAGTGGTCTATCATTTATTTTTGGATGTCAGCTTTGGTCCTCAATAATTGAATTTAGTTTTTTTTTCCTCATTATCATCCTTTAACATTATGTTGACTGAGAATTGAGTTTTTTAATTTTTTTGTTTGCTTTTCATTACTTTATCTCAGTATTATAACTCAAGTCGCACGCATAGCAAGTTAGCCTAGGTTGACTCGATTGTTTTTGTACTTTTTGTTATTTGATTATTTTTCAAATTCATCTTTCAACATTTAGTTGGTTGAGCATTGAGATTCATGATTTTTTTTTATTAATTTATCTCAGCCTAATAACCTATGATATGCTTACTATGGTCACAAATTTGACAGTCTAACCCTAGTTAACTAGATTTGTTTTTCCTTTTTAAAATTGATTTTATTTTCAATTTTATTCTTTAACATTGGATTGGTAGAGTATAGGGTTTCATAATATTTTTCAATTTGCTCCCCATCAGATTATCACATTCTCATGACAATGGGAGGTTAATTCAATTGGACTCGGGTAAGTTTTTATCCTTTTTTAAAATTGAATGCTTTTTTTTCAATTTTGTCCTTCAACATTTTAGTGATTGAGAATTAAGCTTCATGATTTTTTTTTTATTTTTTTTCTATGGGATTATAACGATCTCATGACTTGAGTTGCAAATTTGGTTATCCGAGGTTAACATAGGTTGATCTAATATGTTGTCATCTAAGTATTTAGAAAAAAAATATCACTCAGTATATCACTATCTCAATATAAAAAAAAAAAGATATTGTTCATTGTGCATCAAATTTTGAATTTATGATACAAAAAAGTTCTTGGTAGAAAACAAACACGTTAGCAATGCTTTGGTATTTTTTTTGTAATGCTAAAAAAATTGATCTGACCTGCAGCGCAGTACAAGTCATTGATCTAGTTTAGTACCTATGAATGCTAAACAAATAATTAGTTAATTCCTTTAGTTTAACTCCATATGGAATTTTGGTATTCTTATCTGTTTTTAATTTAGTTGTTTGTTAGGTAGTGTTTGGTTACTATTCCGGGACAAAAGGGACAAGTCATGGGCCAAAAGGGTCAACTTAAGTTGACCTTAGTCAACAAAAGAATAAAAGTGATTGTTATCATAATTTTAAAACCTGACTCGAAGGTAGACTCGGAGCAAGGTTTGAGTCACGTTTCGAGTTGAGCGTTGACCCCCATTGACCTGGGTTAACATAAGGATAAAATTGGTTATTATCATAATTTTTTTATTTGACTCGGGGTCTTAACCCAAGGCATTGCCCAAGTCATGGATGGAAAGAGTTAACTTGGGTTGACCCGTGTCAACATAAGAATAAAATGGTTATTATGATAATTTTAACATGAGGTTTGACCCAGGACAAGGCCCGGGTCATGGGTTGAAAGGGTTATCCCATGTTAACCTGAGTTAATGTAAGAATAAAAATGGTTATTATTATAGTTTTAAAACTTGACTCGGGGCAAGGCTTAGGTCACGAGTTAGAAAGATCAATGTAATGATAAAAGTTATTATTATCATAGATTTAAAATCCAACTCGAAGGTCGACTCGTAGTAAGGCTCAAGTCACGAGTTGGGAGGGTCAACTAGGGTTAACTCGAGTTAATATATGGATAAAAATAGTTATTATTATAGTTTTAAAACCTCTATCCAGGAATCAACCCAAGGTAAGGCTTGAGTATCGAGTTTAGAGGGTTAACCGATGTTGATCCAAATATTTTTTTAAAAGAAAAGAATTATAGTAACCTTGTTTTGACCAAAAATATTTTTTAAAAAATAGTCAACGGGTTTTTGACTCATGTTTTATCTCGGGTTTTTAATCGGATTAGTTCAAGTCAATCCTTCCTCTATTTTTTCTTAAACCCAGACCGGTTCAGGTCCCAAGTTGACCTACCATATGAATTTGGGTTTTATAAATAGAGTTATTATAATATTAATAATTTCAACACTCAATATAAATTAAAGTAAAAAATTATCTAATTATTTTTAAAAATATGTAAGTAGATAGTAATTCATATTAAGAGTAAATTAGACTTTTTCATATGTTATTTTGTTTTATCCACCATAACTAAACATAATTATATCTGTCTTTTGTTTTTTGCATTGTCTCTTTTGGCTCCTCACTCTCCATATGTTATGTTCCGAGACAGTAACCAAATACTATCTTAGTATTTTGAATAATTTATTTGTGTTCAAAACACCTTTCTTTTCTAGTCAAATTTTCAATATTCCATATCACAAATAAAATCAAAAGCGCATTTTAAAAAAGCAATTAATTTTGAAAACATAAAAAAATAGTTAACTAATCTAGTCAAGAGACTAGCATAATTTTAAAATTTTAAATGACTAGCCTACAAATTATTAAAAACTTTGAGTATTAAATAATAATTATATAGTAATAGTATTAGTGGTATGATAGTGGTAATCAAAGAAGCAGGCTTAACTACAGTGGTATTAGGCCCCGTTTAGCATTGCGATCCAACAATACTTTTAAAATTTTTTATTTTTCTTAGCTTCAAATTAAGTTTTGGTGATTTTGGATCATTTTGATATGCTGATGTCAAAAATAAATAAAATATTATTTTGATGTATTTCCAAGCAATAAACACTTTGTAAAATAACCTCTACCACACTCCCAAACAAGCCCTAAAAATAATAACCACAGTAGCGATAACTACTGTTATGATTAGAAGAAAGTGATTCAAGAAGGAAGAAAAATCATCAACTAACTTGATTAAGCTGAAAAGATAAATATAAGGAGCTCATTAGACATGAGGAAAAACTCAAATCCTAGTTATTTTACTTTTTAAAAATTATTTGCCTAAAATCTATTACAAGGCTATATCTATGATTAAGCTAGACTTCACAAGAAAATGAAAGGAAAAATGCATAATTATTTCTAAAATCATGCTAGAATTAAATTTTTGCCAATAGTAAGCCAAAATTACAAATTACAAATTAAAACTAAAAAAAAAACTAAATCTTAGGGCGAATCTAATATGGATGGTATTGTAGACCTTCTCACATTCCACTATGTACTTTAATAGTAAACAAGGTTTGGCCCTTGCATTTTAATTACCTTTTGTCTTGGTTTACTAAGACATGAAAAAGTAGCAACCATTTATGTTTTCTTATTTCTAGCCTTTGGTTTACTTATTCTTCTCATTTTCATTGTCATTCATTTTCCTATGAAGAAAAAGATAGAGTGGAAGAAGAAATCAAAGTGCTTTATCTGAGATTCCTCGCTTCTTTCGTCCAGTTTCATCATCCCTTTCCTCTTTTTTTTTCTTTCTTAAAAAAGAATAGGCCAGGATAGGAAAAAAGTCAACAATGACATCCCATTAAATCATCCTTCAACAACACGCAAAATGAACTACCATGTAACAACTCAGAAATAAGCCACAAACAACACCCAACTCGAAACCTAGCCCACCTCCAATAAGGGACAACCCGGTCTCCTTCAATTTAGGTGAAGTAGCTTCGAAGTAAATTTCTAAGGTTTTTTTTAGGACTTAAATTTTGGGATTTTAACTATTTTTACTTTATTAATAGTTGGTTTACAATGATTATATTTATTATGATGATAATTGTGGTTTAGTTTGTTCTTTTAGATTCTTGAATGATATTTAACAAAAGGACTATGGGTTTATTTACAAGAGGACAATGTGTGAAGGTGGTGATAAATTTCATTACATTCTTTTCCTAATTTGTTTTTTATAGGTTGATGTTAGTGAAATTATTGAGATGCTTGATCAATGTTGTCGTGGTTTGTTTTAAATAGAAGGTTGATAGGAGAAGAAGAGTAGCTAAAGACAATATACAAAGGTTGAGATTGATTACTTTATTTTTTGGGTTTTGAATATGGTTGTCAGTGAAGATTGATATATTTATACTCTTAAAAACAATATACAAGGAGTGTATACACGTGAGGGAGTGGGTAAGAAATATATATTTCTTGTCAACTAATCAATTTTCATATTCGAAGATGTTGGAAGCAAGCAACAATATGGCACCAAAAAGAGGAGATAATAAAATTGTAACTCAGTTATGCATTATAAATCAGCAGATGGATTGGATGGCTAATAAATTTGGAGATAGGTTTGAGAGGCAATGTGTTAATGATCATGGTGAAGTTCAAAATAGGCCTAGCAAAGAGAATTGAATGTTAAGAGGATTTTTAGGTGAGTTAATACTAATGTGAATGAGTTTCTAGCTGATAATGTAGACATTAGATAACCCATTTTCAACTACTATCCTTAGACGTTAACTATCAAGTATTTGAATTGATGAATAAGCATTTATTGTGTGCTTTGTTTTGTAGGTGGTGTATAAGCTATCATTTATTTTGAGAACTTGACTTAGGAATAAAGGAGCCATTATCATATCCTATTTAACAAAAAAAAAAAAAACTAATGTCAAAAGATAAAATTAAAAAAGAAGATGGTGACTTGCATTAAGACCAGTGACTTAGATCATAAAATCAGAAGCATTATACATGGAAAAATGGTGAAGCATAATCCCCGACACATTTAATGCTAAAGAAAGAAACATGCAAAAAACAAATTCAACAACATAAAAGGATCTAAAATAAAAATTGTAATTAAAATATTGAGGGTAAAAATCAAAATAAAAATCAAAGGGTGACTAAAAGAAAAGTTAGAGTGTTAAATTGAAAAAAAAAAATAACGCCAACAAAAAGGGGAAAATTAAAATAATGAGGAAAATTTTGAAAATAAAAATAATACATCATAAACTAGGATTGAAGGGTGAAGTTCAAAACCAAAAATACTTTTATAAAATGGCTAAGAAAAAATAGAAATTCAAAGAACAAAGATCAAATTAAAAAACAATATTACAAATTGAAATTGAAGGACTAAATTGAAAAGAAATAAAAATTTTACAAAAGGGCTAAGGAAAAAAATAACAAATTTGTTACATTTCCATCCTAAAGACATCAATCTTGTCCAAAGACATTATTTTCAATTTATTACATTTCCATCCTAAAGATTCAATTACTGTTATTATCATTTAATCTGCCTCATACACGCGTGCGTGTACACATACACACACCCCTATGAGGCATGATAAAAGTTATAAGAAAAATATATATTTCTTATAACTTGTATCCTACCTTGTAGGTATATATATATATATATATATATATATATATATATATATATATATATATATATTCTTCTTAAGAAGTGTCTGA
>Ga0307515_10020133_pt1 | contig 11930 bp, 12 predicted proteins | sample 17_EM_MG_FD_194513 | JGI IMG/M metagenome (GOLD analysis project Ga0307515, IMG submission 194513) | Populus trichocarpa ectomycorrhiza microbial communities from riparian zone in the Pacific Northwest, United States - 17_EM | ecosystem: Host-associated > Plants > Roots > Unclassified | place...
AGCGACGCCTCGCTAAGCGGGTCAGGACAGTGGGGGGAAGAGGGAAAGGATCAACCTCGCGATCGGAGGGGGCTGCTCTCGAGGTTCACCGATCACCCCGGAAATAAATCATCGCAAAATCTCTAATATCTGTCTGTCTACTCTTATTGGGGAACACTACCAACACCCTCCTCCTCCTCCTCCTCATAGCGTACGTCGATGGGCCCACAACCCTGCTCGCTCATGGTCTCATCCTCGCCGACTTGCGGAGAGGCATAACCAGATAGAGGGTGTGCGGCGACCCCAGCAAGGGCAGGATGATCCCTGATAACCAGCCTTTCTTCCTCATCCATGACTTCAGGGGTACTGTACGACTCCCTAGTCTCGCTGTACAAAGAGAGAGGATGAGGCGCCGGGGTGGAACTGTCACCTCTCTCCCCAAAAACACTCTCAGACCTCCTGTCTCCTCCGTCCTTCCTCCCCTTCAACTTCGGGCGTTTTGACTTGGTAACCCCCCGCTTGCTCCGAGAAGGTCCTCCTCCTCCTTGCTTCGCAGAAGGATGGTGTTCCAGCAAAACAGGTGTAAGGTCAGGGTCCGCAGCGGCTTTGGCAGCAACGTCGGCCTCCTCCAACGCGTCCAACTCCCACTGTTCCTCCATGAACTCCTTGTATCGTTCACAGAGGGGTCTCCACTTCCTCCCATTCGTAGATGGTTCTCCTTCGACTTTCACCTCGGGAGTGAACCCGAGGATCCTATCGATATCATCTCCAGGGTCGAAGTCGAAGTCAGGACCAACGTTGGCTCTCACCCGGGCATCACCAAACAGTGAAACGAAGGGGTAGTACCCCAACATCCCGTCGTCGTGCGGATTTGGTTTTCTTTCCCTGAGCCCTTCTCTGACTTCCGGGTTCGCGTGCTGGCTACGCTTTGACGGGGCGGTTGGTAGACGACGCAGAGGTAGGTAGGAATAGAGGTCCTGGAAGGCGACTCCATGGCATTCCCCATTAACGAAGAACGCGATGCACGAGTCTGGCAGCGTGGTCAACTGTCGACCGATCACGGTTTTCTGGGAACTCGCCGTGTTGGTGTTACGAGAGACACCCTTTCGAGAACCGGGGGTGTTCTTCACGGTCGCGGATTTGCGCGTCGCAGACCGGGAGGTGGTTTTGTTGGACGCGTTTCCCGTACCTGTTCCTCCCGCATCATCTCCCGCATCCTCCGTCCTAGCCTTCTTCTTGGAATCCATCAACTCCATCATCTCCTTCTCTTGCGGGTATTCCACGCTCTCGAAGTATTCCTGTCCCTTGTACTCAATCGCAATGCGTTCGCGTTTGAGATGTGCGGGGTCTTCGTGGTCCTTACGGTCCGGTTGTCGTCTAGGAGGAAGGGAGATGTAGAGTCCAACAACGTCCCCAGTACGGAACGGTTTAGAGTAGGGCTTGAGTCGCGATAGGTGAACCTTCTCTCCCGTGCTGTCTCGTATACCATACGAGTACCCATCCACGCCGACAGGTCCATTGAGCGAGGCCTCCCTCCGTCCAAACCCAAGCCTGACGTAGGAGCCTTTCGAAGGAGAATTAGAAATCGTTCCGTCGCCAAGATCTCCCCCACCCTGCAGAATCTTGATCTCAAAAAACCACCTGCCCTCTCTCAACGGCGTATTAAATCTGGCAGATCTAAACCCCTTGTCCCCCGCCACGCACAATCCGTCCTGTGAGACCTTCAAAAACGGGCTCCGATCAGACCAAGAGATTCGCGCGCTAGTCGGGGAGTCTTCGATCGTCCGGTGAAGAAGCGCGTTTCCGGGAGGTGTGAGTCCAGCAGGGGTGTAGCGGTACCCCATTCGGTTCGGTGGTACGAGGTCTGCATGGAATAGGTCGGGGGAGTTTGGTACGGGCGTGAAGGCGGGGTGTCGAGAGATTGTGAGGATGGGTCGCGAACCCCGTGGGTCGTCGAGAATGGGAGAGGGCGAAGATTCGTGAAACGCCGTTCCATGTTTTCTTTTCTTCTGTGCCAGTTCCCCCCAGGGTTGTGTAGGGTTGTCTTGTATCGGCGGTGGTGTAAGGTTAAGGGGTGTCGTACCAGCACTGTTGGCGGTCATTCCAACGTTCATTGCGGTTGAAGAGAGAACGAGGTCGGTTTGTTCTGGCCATGTCTAAGCATTTGAATGAAGAGCTCGAAACGAAGATGCGTTGCACGGCAAACCTTTTGTCCAGAAGGGTGAGGTTGCTGTCTCGAGAACGGAGGTGACGGACGTGTAAACGCACGTGACTGATATCTAAGGGGTCCTCCGATCCGCCACCGCCGCCCACAAGGTCATCCTTCCTCCGTCATCTACAGTCATGGCTGCCGCGTTGAGGTCTGTCGGTCAGAATCCGTCATCCAAGTGATACTGACATGGGGGGTTTGTGTATCCTAGACGCATTCAGAAGGTCTGCTCACATCCAGACCCTCACTTGATCCCTGGGCGATTGTGGCTCACTATCTTCGCTACATCTGCATCCTAGGAACTGCGTGATCTCCAGAACAATCCCATCGAGGTAGGTCTGACAACCACCTCACTCATTCACTAACCCGACGATCACGCGCTCCACCGTCCAGGGTCTCTCGGTAACATATGATGATGCCAGTCTCTTCCACTGGAAATGCACAATCAAAGCTGCGGTGAGCTCGCTTTCCTTCCAACACCCTCAAAATCTACATATCTCTCGCTTACTGGGCCAATCACCAGTCCGACAGCCCATATAAGGGCGGAACGTTTCATTTCGCCCTCGATCTGCCCGAAAACTTCCCATTCAAAGCTCCTTCGGTAATACGAGTTCCAGACTCTCTCCCGCCGCTTCGCGCGACGTCTATGTGACATCATGCTCATGCTTATCTTTTTCTTCCTCTTCCTTTTCCCCATCTCGTCACCGATTGCATCGATCCCCATGGTTTGCCTTATCTGCCGCGACCCACAGGTGAAATTCACGACGAAGATCTACCACCCTGGGATCAATGACGAAGGACACATTTGTGTCCCAGTCCTCCGTGACCAGGTATGGGCACTCCTCCTCCTCAACTCGCGGGGTTTTCTTTTCGCTCCCGCTTTCGTGCCGAAATGAGACCTGACAACTAACCCTGATCCCTTGCGCATACACCGATCGCGGACAATATAGTGGAAGCCAACTGTATCTTTGAGTTCTGGTGCGTACCTTCCCGATGCTTCTTTACCGCATACGTCAGGGCACGCTTACTAGTCTGCCGACGTACCACCTTTGACAGTGCTTATCACAATTCAAGATAAGGTCAACAACCCTTCCCCTGACGACCCGTTCGAGCCGGACATTGCCGTGCTATTGAAAAACGACAAGGCAAAGTTTTTAACTACCGCCAAAGAGTGGACCAAGAAGTGCGTCATCATACGTCTGCTATTCTATCATATCCCCGGAAAATTGCTGACGTGTCCCCCGAGATACGCGACATGAATTGAATGCTTCCGCTTTGTTTTCCTATTGTCGTTCCGAGTGGGAGATAAGGAATAACCAGGTTTGAATGAAAACAGCGTGTTAAGAACACGCACAAGCCATGTACAACCACGCTCGGGACTCGCACAATGTACGAATATGATCTCATCTTTCATATCAAACGTGATACATGAAATGGACACACGCACGACTACACGTGGGGCCGCGAGGGGGGGTCTCGCGCTAGCATGATAACAAACAACGGCCATGCCAGATTCATACATCCAATGCTATACCATAATCCCGAGAGACGACCCATGTTATTAATTCCTCAAGGTTCATGACGACCCCAAAACCTTCCGGATTGTTCATATCAACAAAGTCCGTCATCAAGTTATCATCGACTCCTTTCTCTCTCGCCCGGGCGCCAGCGATAGGCAGATATAGCGGTGGAGTGACATGATATACGACATGGGTCGACGGATTCTGGGCCTCAGCGGCATCGTCAGTCACCGATGATACAGATGACTCCTGTACAGGAACGACCTGTCTCTATCCGTCAGCGATCGCACAAAACATAATCTGGGAAGATCGCGCATAAGGGGAGAGCGTAGCTGATTGAATGGAAAGGTCCCCGGACGGAGGATATATGCGCGATGACGCACTGGGTGTATAGCGTTCCGTCCCGAGGTCGAGAGCGAGCAAATGAATGGGCTACAAGGAAGCTCTGGCGACGGCCGTAGCGATACCACGCTCTCATGCTACCTTGTTCTTATCTGGAAAGAGGATCGGTAGAAACGGACGCCACTCACCATATGGGACCTATCGGAAGCAAAATCTGATACGAACACGTCTCCAGGGACGATCCTGAACAAGCTATAGATTCGCACTCTTCCGTATCGGTTCACGGCCAATGATAAAAACCGGGCGAGAAAAGAAGTCAAGGAGGGTCCCAAGTGACGTATGCTCACCTGTGATATTCTGCATCTAGGCCTGATGGGTTCGCGATATATGGGAACGTTTGTTCCAGATAATCTGTAACCGCGGGTTCGGAAAGCGAGTAGGCCGTACAAAAAAGGGGGTAAGACTTTGATTAGCTTTCACTGAGAGAATTGCAAAGACCGCTCGACGAGGGGAACCGTGCGACCGGGTGAGGTTGTTGACCAACCAAGAGGACAATTGTGTGAAACAAATACAAATACCCACCTTGTGCGTCATGGGGAAGATCGAGGGTGGTGTCAAAGTCGTAAATTAAGCTGCCCGTGCGGATACTTTGCCCGTCTTCCGCGTCGTCCTGACCGGACAGAGGCCGGAGGACGAGGACAACGTGATAATCCCAAACGACTGGGATCCCTTCCGCACGGGCCGCTCGCTGGTTCCAAACGGCGACCTGTGTGAACCATGGAGTTTTTTTTCGACGCATCAGCAGGTGGAGGAACAGGATGGATAGAAACCTGCCCCGACCGCTGATGTGTCAGGAGAGAGATCACTTACCGTTTTGGTACCATTCGAGATGAAAACCACACCGAGATCCCACGATTCGCGGAAACCAGGCATCGCCAGAAAAGATTCAGCAAGCAGATAGATGTTCTCTTCGCAATAACAACTTGTGTATGGGACTTGCGGTGGCACAGCAGGGTACGACATAGCCCCGTCACAACCGGTGAATAGAAAGTCCCAGGAACTTCCTTTTCACCGACAAGTTCTCGCAGATTAAAAGTCCACAACTCAGTTCAGTGAGCAGCAACGCTCGGGTTCAGCAGATCCCGGAGATGGCTGGTAATCCGGGGAGGGTCGGAATTGCGATCTGGTCGGACGATCGCGCGTGGGTTTGGGTTGTGGGCGGTGAACGAAATTTGAATCGATTGACCCGATATCAAAAACCACGAGTTCACCCTTCCCACCGTGTTAACTTTGGTTCACCGGTCAGCAAAAAATCTACCGTGATCCGCGCTAGAAGCTACGGAAAAGGTCAAGCCCCAGGGGGCGGCGTGCGAGCATCCACACGAAACGCGACCAGTGGAAGTTTTTCAAAAGTCGCCATCTTTGGGCAATAACATTCGTGCATCGTGGCAAAGTGCATGTTATTGGCTTGGGAAAAGATTAGATAGAAGGAAACTTCCAAATCTCAGGGTCACATTAAATGGGACCTATTGGGAGGATGATCATGAACCCCGCATTGAAACTTCCCCAGGTATGAACCGGATGCTTTAGCCATCTAGATCTCGCAACGAGGCTACACGCCCAGCGCCAGGGTAATTCACCCTCGGTTCAGAGATATACATAGATCTTCGTTGGGTTCCCGGTGTTGTTATCCTTCCTGGGGGCGGCGTGGGGGCGTGTGCAAGCGAAGGACGGGTCCCCGTGTCCGAGAGCAACACCGGGTGGAAACCACATCCACCCGGTAAAACCTATGAACATCACAGCGTTGTTTTAGGATTTCTCCGAAAGCCGGGCAGCCAAAGGGAACACACGGGATGAAGAAGATGCAAGATCGATTACCCTCTGGTAGATATGTGGTGGTACTAATTTTACAATGATGTGTTGTGGATATTCAACTAGAGTAACAGTTGCTCCCAGGAGCCTAACAACCCAATCACTGCAACCCGCGCGTCGTCGTCGTTGTCATAGGATTCGTGGAAAGGAATGACTCGAAGGTGGGGGGTATGAAGCCATGCAAAGAGGAAGGAAAGGATGCGCGATTATCACAAGATGATCGAGTGTGTTTTTCCCGGGTACTGCCCCCGCTACAGCGCTAGTGCGGGGACTTGGGAAATGAGAGTGAGAGAGAGAGCAAAAGCGATGAACTGGAAGAGAAGAAAATCATCAGAAACGAGGAGTATCTCGGAGACGGAAGAGGGTACTGACGGTGGTGGGTATTTGAATTAGGCAAGTTCGGATCAGGGACTTGAGAGAGAACATTTCACGTGTGGCTGACACCCCTTCAAGACGAAGGGTAGCCGTGCTTGACGTCGAGGCCGAGGGCTACAGGGCCCAAAGCTTGCGTCAACTTCTTCCTCAACAGAATCTCTTCCAGCTCGGGGGAAGATCTGTCTTGGCTGAAGGTGTAGAAGATCGGTTTCACCGCGTTAGACGGCTGCTGAGGGTTTGCCAAAGCAATGGGTCGTCTGGGCTCCGGGGAATGGATGGTGTTGGGGGTGGACGACGATTGCCTCGGGGCCTGGGTATGAGCAGGAGTGCCCGCGGTGTACTGGTCGAAGGATGATGGGATCGGCCGGGGATATTTGGATGGTGGTGCGGGGGGTGGGTAACGCTGGAGGGCGTTGTTGTTCGTGAAGGGGTGGATGGCGTGTGGGTCGAAAGATTTGAGAGCACTTGACTGAGCCATTGGGAGTTTGGAGGGGATGTATGGGGGATGTTGAGGATGCTCGAACCAAATGTCCTCTCGCTCTTTATAGGCGGACGCGGAAGAGACCGAGGAAACGCCATGGATGGCCCCCTCCAGTAAATCATAAGCGACCCATTGTTTTGGCGCAAAATGGCAACCCCCTCCTCTCTTCGCGCTAAGCCGGCGCAGCGGGCCTGGCATAGGAAACAAGGGAAGATCCGATTCTTACTCGCGGGTGGATCTTCCCCTTCTCACCCTGGGTGAAGACATCACATGGACCAGATCCCTCTCGTCATTCCGTCCGGTACATTTCATTTCAAAGCGTAAAAACTGCTCGGTGGGTGCTATGTGTAATAAACAGACCCTCGTGGGGCTGGACCACCCTAAGGACCCAGCTGGTGACGGCCTCACGGTGTTGGGCCATAGGTTCCGCCCTGACTGACATCGGTCGGCGGCCCGACAACGGACAGGCGAATGCTTTGTACGCCGCTTTTTCAATTTTACCCCAGCATTATTCCCTCGCGCTTCGATGCGGGGTACACACTCTGAACTGAAATCAACGTATGTAAATGACACAAGTGGGGTCAGAACGCCTTAATTGACACATCCAAAGCTCCGGACGATAAGGCCAAAGGCGCTGTCCACGCCCCCCCCCCCCCCCTCTCTCTCGTACGGCATGCCTCGCTGGAAGTGAATCAACGTTAACCATGGATGATCATCACGACGTCCTCCAGCGCACTTTTTTACGTCGATTTTACGACATACGGCCCGAATACACATGCAACCCCCACACGAACTCTCTTTTCTCTCAAACGCGGTCATCCTCCCTCAATCGTGCGATGAAGCCGAATCTGGTCTGTTAGCCCGATTGTATATCTTCCGCAGGCAGCCCTCCCATCATCCCGGTAATAATACAATGACGGATGTGTTGACAACACCCTCGAACGTTGCGATCCATTCATTCGCGTCACAGCTGCGTGAACCTTGATGCGGGTTCGATATCTCTCCAGTGACTATTGAGACCGAGGTACATAAAAAGCGAACCGGGTAAGCGCGTACTTGATGCTTTCCAACTTGGCAAACCACATATCCCATCAAATAGAAGGCTGGAGAAATACCGGGGATAGCACTCCAACCCATCCTGGAACAGTACACGCGACCGCGCCTCTTGCGGACCACCCGACACGGCATGTTTGATGTTTGTGAGGTTTTTCCTTTACATGTCCAGTATGCATCCACCTACGATCACGGAGAACACCACGAGGATGTCGTACCGGTTGTCTCTCTCTGGTAGGGATACGAGGGTACGATCTGACCCTAGGCCGACGCAAGGTGGGGTATTAACAGCATATGGAGTGAGAGGAGCGATGTTGGAGAGAACGAGGGACCTGCTGACCAGGGCAAAGGCGGGTATCATTGATTGAAATGCCATAACATGAGAAGAAAAAGCAAGGGCGGACTCCCCCGCAGACACAACATTGGGTAACATGTTTCCCGTGGAGACGTACGGGGGCTGTACGTGGTCGCGAAGGTTCATAAGATGAGTTTTCTGGTTCGGGTAGAATGAAACGTTTTCAAGACATCTCGTTATAACCAAGAGCTCGGGGACGGTCATGAGATCGTTGTTGGTTTGATAAGGGAAGGGGGGAACGGATATGCGAGTAAAGTAGATGTGATTGAGACCGCCCTGATGAAATCCAAACTACCCCAGGTTGCGCCTCCCCCCTCCCCAAACCACACTCCCCTCTACTGGACGTCTGGTGCACCCTAAGCACACGTCACCATCGACGTAGCACTCGTAGACAAGATGCAGTGGCGAGGATCGAAGGACGCGGTATAGTGGATGAAAGGAGGCATTTGTTTTTTATTCTTTTACCTCACCGCGCTCGTCACGCTTCCACCGCCGCCTTATCCCTTTCATCGCATTCCTCCCCCCCTCCTTCCATCCCCCACACTCTCACAATCCCACCTAAAATCCACGATGGCAACAGTACAAGCCAACGGTCACGCAAGCTCCTCTACGATGTCCCCAGAACCGCGCGATAATTACTTGAACGGCTCATCTGTGAGCGGGAGCCAATACGGTGGTGAAAACGGACATCATCAGTGAGCATGCGTTTCGGAGAAGATGAAAAACAAAGGCCGTTCTGTCTGCTTTCCGCATTTTTACCTCTCTCGTGGCACCACCGTGCATTCGAAATCCCCAGCACATATTTAGTTTTGAGGTGGTTAAAACCGTGCGGTGGCAGCCTGTGTTGGATGTGTGCGTGTGTGCGTGCGTGTGGCGTGCCCTCACCCTACCTTCGTCTCATCTCAAGGCCACTCGAACTCGGAACGCGCCCCGTTTTTTGATACCAACTATCCCCCCCCCTCTTACCCCATCCTGACGAACTCCTTACATAGGCCCTCTTTCCAAGCTCAAACGGATACCATTGTGAACCATTTGTATCACACAGGTTTCCAAAACGGCGTACGTGACTCTCACGTTCCTCCTATGCATTTCCTCATATGCTACTTTGATACTCACGCGGACCTTGATGCCATAGAACTATGCCGACACGGTATTAGTGAGTCTCCGAAAGATCTCAAAACAACTCTCCCAGCGTTTAACGAACGCGAACATCAGCACGTCTTCCAACATACATACGGCCTACATGCCATAATACTTTCCCGTTCCCCTTTCCTTGCTCACTTGATGTCCACCACCCCTCCGACAGGTGGACAAAGAGTAATTTACGTGCCGCTAGACCACGAACCCGAAGTCACTCAGGAGGTAAGCTCCTTTTTTCACCCTGTTCTGTTTTACAATTGCGCACCTATTCTGATCCTACCTCGTAGGGCTTCGCTATCGGTAGCTTTCATTTTGAATGTTTTGAATGCTCACTGATCTGATCACTTTCCCTTCCTCCCTCCTTTCCCAGCGCTTGGCTATCTCTACTCTCCGGTTTCTCTCAACCTCATCCGGCCGGAGAATGCCCGGGGGGTGTTAGCGGCCGGTTGTTTGCTGGGAGCGATGCAAGATCTATGTGAATACTCTTATGAAGTATGCCGGCAGTCGATTACCCCGACGACTATCAACGAGTGGCTCGAATTTGTCGAGTCAGTCAGCTACACCACATCCCAAAATGGATCTGCTTCCCCACCGGTGAACGGACAGTCCATCACATCGACCACGAGCGTGTTTGGTCCGTACGCGCAGAGATTACGACATGACGTGTTGGAATACCTGGTGGTGACTCTACCCGCCGCACTTAATATTCATCAACGTGGGCCGGCCAACGGAACTGTTTCACCCTCTCCAGAGTCCCCCTCCCCGTCGTCGAAGCAGAGTTCCGGACGCGAGGCATTGTTGGAGATATTCTCGCGGGTGTCGTTTGACGTGTTCAAGGCCGCAGTCGAGTCGCCAACTTTCCAAATTGGTAAGCGTTTTATGTTATGTTGCCTTGCAGTGAAACTGATCACGTCATTCGCCAGGCTCGGACCAAGCTCGCTTCAAGTTTGCTAAAGATGCAATTGAAGTGAGGAAGAAGGCGGGGGTATCACGTGGAGCGGGTTCAGAAGAGACGGTTGTGTTGGCGTTCGGGGGAGGCAGCGGGAACGCTGGTGCGAGCGCCGTTCACATCACGCGCAAGTTGCGCAAAAAGCCACTGTGGAAGATCAATGCATGAAGTCGGGGGCTCACAAGCGCGCATTCGTCTCCTGTGGTTACCGATCCCGCTCTCGTCATGATATTGTTTTGTTCTGTTTTTTTTTTCTCTCCTTCTCCCCTCCGTTCACGTTAGATAGGTTTTGATATTGTCCTCTCCAACGACGGAGTCGGCCGCTGGAAGTTGTTCTGGCAGGTGCGGGTTCTTTGCAACAAACGCAAAAATATCGATCTCGGGTGTTGGTAGCATCCCCAGCGGGTTGATCTTGAGTGGTATTACGTGGTCTAGGGTGTGGGCGGGTTCCGTTGGCAAGTTCTTTCTGGAAAATCAAAGGGGCGTTCTCATCGTTACAAGCCGTTACGCAAGTATTCTCCTCGACGATGGATACGAGAACAACGATCCTGACAACTCCTCTGGGTTTCTTTTGGCGTGTTCACCGCACGATCTGTTCTGCCTCCTCGGGTGGTTGGAACACCCTCCAAAGGATTTTTTTGTTTTTCTTCCGCAGTTGGCATAGATTTGGTGTGGGTTTCGCTATCATTTCATTTCCTTGGTGAACGGAAGTGTGATGGTCGGTTTCCTCTGGATTGCGTACTATAAAAGCGCGTGCGCACGGTGGTTCATTCCTTCCGAAATTTCATTGAATCAAGGACTAGGGTGAACAACTTCCACGCCACCATCGATTTCGGTCTACTGATTCGCCATAGCCACCGTGCTGGTCGGTCGGCGGTTATCGATATCTTTGAGGGAAGGAAGCAATCGTGCACACCACCGCCCTACTACAGTACAACACATCGCCCCGGATGTTGAAGATGGAACTACACCCGGTCCTGTGGTTGTGTGATCCATATGATCTCTCCATCTTCTCCCCCCCCCGGGTTCCCCTTCCTTTGCTTTTCCTCCCTTTGCAACCGCAGTCGTCTAATCCTTTTTATACCCCTCCCCCCCTCCATCCCTTCTCGCAAAACACATGAAGGCTTTGTAAAGATTTTCCCGCCTTGTCAATCCTACACAGAAAACCCAAAAAAGCAATGACAGACCCGCCCGTGTATGAAGTGTTCTTTACGGGCAAGGACGACCCTCGGGACGGTTGTATAGTCATAGGGGAGGACACAAAGCCAATCTTTTATCGGTTCGAGACGCCACCTTCTCATGTAGGGAATCCGAGAACAACCGTGAGTCTCTTTTTTTTTTTTGCCTTTTTTTCTTCGACGGTCCCTTGATTTAATTTACCCTTTGTTGGATAACCTCTTCGACTCTTTGTCCCTCCCTTCTTCTTCTCTCTCTTTCCTGTCTCTCTCTCTCTCTCTCACACACACACACACGAAAGGTCTATCGAAATGCAGGAGAGATCGTCGCTTGTATGGATTGGACAGCCGTCGGGTACCAACTCGGAGTCCTCACCGTCGCAAACCGTCAATCACCCATGACACGGTTCGTGATGCATGGATCGACCGACAAGTACGTCCTGGTTTTAGACTTTTTGGGCCGTGGGGGGGGGGGGGGGG
>Ga0307515_10020134_pt1 | contig 11929 bp, 12 predicted proteins | sample 17_EM_MG_FD_194513 | JGI IMG/M metagenome (GOLD analysis project Ga0307515, IMG submission 194513) | Populus trichocarpa ectomycorrhiza microbial communities from riparian zone in the Pacific Northwest, United States - 17_EM | ecosystem: Host-associated > Plants > Roots > Unclassified | place...
CAACAAGTCAGTAAAGCTTTGAATCAACGGTATATAATCTCTGGATACGAGGACAACACAATTCGAATCTGGAATGCGAACCTCAGGGCTCGAGAAGTGTTCCGACAAGTGAGGCCTTAGGTGCTATATATGGTTGGGGTCAACCAGCGAGGCAAAGCAAGGCCCCTTGGTCCCTTCTTCGATACCCCTTCTTCGATACTCTGGTCTGCAAGAATGGGTTTCTAGTCCATGTTTTGTATTCGACGTCCAGCACTGAGTTTCCCAGCCGCGCAGCTTCTATTCTCCGTTGCCACCTTGCTTGTAAACCTTGAGGGCCTCTGCTGCTCCTGATCTGGGGTGCAGCGGTTTCGCGTAGACGGTCCCACTGTAATCGCGCGTCGACAACCACGTACTCGTATTCCTTCCCTGTTCCTGACGGTATAACCACGTTTCCACTTCCTCTTCCTCTTCCAGAGGTGACGCAGAGTTGATGTAGGAAAGGAGCCTATGGAAGGGGCACTGTCTGGTCAACGAGATCACTTGTACGTACTGTCCCTGCTGGCGAAGGCGGTTGGGTACTCGGGCAGTGTAGATAGCAACTGCGAGTCCTTTCAACATAAAGGAATGGTTGTTGATTAGGACGTGTTCTTGGAGAAGTCGTCAGATATTCGAGGTGTGTCGCGTACCAGCAATCCTAGTCGTGTCTTTCATACTCACTACCACACCTCCTCGGTTCTCCTTCCTGATACCTTCGGCAATCATGGAAAACTAGCAATCGGCATCGAACGAACGCTCTCCACTTCACCACCAGCCGCCGTCGCTCTTCATTTTCCTCAGTGTAACCCCCTCTCCACTACTCGTTTCGCTCATTTATCCAACTCGGGGGGTTTTTGATCCTTTGCTCGCCCTGGTCCGACGATGTATTTTCGATCAAATCTCAAATCTTGCCCCATAGCAATCTGACCAAGGACGTTCTGCGGCTCGCCCACCTAAAATCATCACTCTATCACGTCCTACTTGTTTTTCTGTTAGAGGTGCGCTTCGCAGCCCATATCCGTTGTTTACACTCTTATACTTCAGCGTATGTATTCGCTCTAGTTCTTGTCCGTCCCCTCCAATCCACTTCTTCTCATCTATTCTTCCTTTGTAAAACCTGCACGCTTAGTTGGACCGTCCGGCCTCAAACTCCATTTCACAATGTGTGTCCTACTGCCTTACTCACTTGTCATCTCCCTCTCTCTGATTGTCCGCGCCCCCCCTATCCTCATTTCTATTGGTCTCCATTTTTCGTCTTCCCGTCGATAGCGAGTTCTGTTCACCGTGCTGACTCGGTTTATTAAACATGGGTCCTCCCGCGAGTGTGGTGCTATTGTACTTGCATACTATGTGCTGATCATGATAGTATTCAACCCTCGTACGCTTCTTTCTCTCTGCTCTTGGGCACGTTATAAATACTTTGTGTGAGGTACCCTTTATGCAATCCAGCCAATTCCGAGATTCTAGCCGTTGAATCTTGATTGGAAGTACGAATGGACTAGTCGGGTTTACCTCTGAAATTACAGTGTCACATCCTGGGTGCAAAGTATTCTAACTATCACAACCGCAAATCTCGTCTCTTTGCAAATGAAGAAGTTACGCAGTTAGAGCACAATTCAGAAAGGTTCTTTTATACGGAGTTGCCATCCAAACCAATGCTCCAGACAATGCCACTAGTCACAACTATCAAAGATCACTTTGCACCCATAACACTACACGAAGCACCAGAATGACTATGACATTGAATTGGCACACACCCACTACTTGCTTTCCTCTTCAACATTGGTGACTGGTCCCTTCAGGTTCAGGGAATCACGATATGCCCGCAGGACATTGGCGACACGCTGAGCATCGGCAACAGGCAAGTCCTAAAAAGAGTTCAGCAATGCACCTTCTCCACTCCCAATGAATATAGATTAATTAAACACACCGAATTTTGAGCCAGAGCGTCAACTATGATCCCACGATCGCGGTTAGCATGAACAATCCAAGGGTTTATGGCCACGAAAACAGCTTTTTTGATGGGGTCTTTACTCCATGCATTCCATGCCTGTATTGGAGAACTAGCCAGTCTGTTCCGAGCCACTTGAATATCATTCTTTGACAACACCGGCTTTGGGAGGGCGAGAAAGTATTCCTGCAGGGCCATTTAGATCTCTGTAATGGTGGACAGGAGTAGACATACCTGAATGAGGAACCTTTGGTAGCCTTTGGCAAGCTGTGAAACGATAGCGCGATCGCTTTCCTCCACACCGGTCCATGCTTGTTCAATCTCGTTCACCGAAGACCAGATCTCCACTGACTTACAATAGAGTGAGTTTTTAGTACAATATCTCCGCCTTTGACCTACATTGTAGCCATTAAAATATGGTCCATGCCAATCATCACCCAAATCCAAAAGATATTCCAAAATAACCGGAATTTTCTTCAGTTCTCCAACAGTGCGAAGCTCAAGTGGACAGCCAAATAGAATTATTTGGCCACTGGGAGAGCCTGACTTAGATCCAGGATTTCGATAGTAGATTGATGAGAACCGAATTGGTGATTGGTGATTAGCAAACTCGATTGCCTCTGTGTGGCAGTTTGCATCAACAAGAGACTTGATATTCTTGGCTGATGCCCAGATTGTTGAATTACAAGTGCTTGATATATATATATATTCCTGCCAATGGAGTAAGTCGTCAGAGCTTCTGGGTCCAATGCTCTTAGGCATACCGAATGTAGTTTGCAAATGACTCCATCACCATACCTACGTCTCGCACAGCAGTCCAATATTGAGTCCCATGTTCCTGTGTTTCCCATTCAATCAAGACTCAGACGAACGGCACTGGTTTGACCTTAATTCTGTCCGGGATTGAGCTTAGGAATTGCTCTCGGCTTTTCCGTTGCTGATGTACTGTACGACGATATGCCAAATCTAGAAAAACTGCATCAGGTTGCCCTGGTGGTCACCCTTCCTTGGTTCACCTTGCTCGTAATACTCCTCGAATGCTTCCTCTGATTTCTGTGATTTCATATATTTCTGAAGTTCCAGTTTTGCTTTTTGAGCCCGACCCAAAGAAAATAAATCGGATAGGCCTTTTTGGACACTGATATCGACAGATTCAATATCAAGCCAATCTTTGTATGAAGTCGCTGTGGCAGCTTGAGCAGAGTCGACATTCTCTGCTGATTCGAGTTTGTCAAATTCAATATCCAGGTCGCGAATACTCGTTTCCTGATGGAGAGCTTTGAGTCTCATAATTTAGAATCAAGATCCCATCACTCACGGCCTTGATGATGGAATTTCCCATGGTTTGCATTTGATCTTTTAGTATTTTCAGCCCTTCTATTCGAGCGTGCAATTCTGCCGTTGATTTTATTCTCCAAGTTCAATCGCCCACCATTGGATTCGAACCTTCTCGAGTACCATCCAAAACCTTCTCGAGCGCACAATGCCATAATAATTTTTGTTCAGATAGAAGAGGCGCCCCTTTAAGCAACTCTTGAAGGCCCGAAATCCTTTCTGGACAATCAGTGCCAGATTCGTCAACTATGTTCCCATCAGCATACGTTTGTTGTTCCAATTCCACTCTGATGATCGATTTAGTAGGAATTACGCAAGGCAGGCAGCAAGAAAACCGGACACCTTCCGCGCATGAATGCCTCAAACCACTTGAGTCGTGCAGTCTCCTCATTGGCAAGGGGTAGAATGGGTCTTCGTTCGGCCATCACTGGGAAGGATAGACTTCAATGCCTGTTTCAGAGTGTTAGTTGAGTACGGTGGGTGGGATCAACGTGGGAGGTGGGCAGGTTCAACATGGGTGCCAATATCCACCCAGATCGTAACCGTTAGATGCCTAACAAAGACTGCGATTGTATTTCAGGTGCAGCACCTGGGTGGCTGAGGCCCTGAAAGCGATCGTGCCACCTACAGGGGACACTCCTGCCACACAAACCATCTCGGGTCTGTCCTACGTCCACCATGGCGCAAATACAGTTAATCAAGGCCCCAGATCTCAGGCGGTGGGTTTTGGATCGTTTCCATAACATGTTTATGTAATTGTTGTTCCAAGCAACTAATGTCGTCGATCGTGTAGGAAAGGAAAGGAAAGGTCAGATCGGAAATCAAACCCGGAACATCCTATTTCTAGAAGGGGGCGTTGGCACTACGCTACCGAGCCGGGAGGTGGAGGAATCATCAACTCCAACAGGTTGATCAACTAGCGTCATATATAATGTAATACACTCACGCAACCCTGCTTCTTTTACAAGTCGGAGATGTGACGGTGACCTCCACGATATTGCATTATCACCTTGCGGGAGTTCGATGGGAAAGCTGTCTACTCAACTCCATCGATTTTGAATATTCTGTTACTTCTGGGTCTAAAAACTATACGCCACAGCACTATCACTCCTTCTTAGACCGCTAACTCCGCATGTAAGATGGCCTGCAAGCACCCGTGAATGGTTTGTGAGGCTCGGGGAAGGAACTCCATCACGAAAGCCGAATGAGTGATAAGTGATATGGTATACTCGTCGCAACAAAGGCCATTGAGTTGGAGGAGTACTGCTTTCGTGCTAATTCTCCTAGGATGTATCTCACCCCTTGTATTTTACTGTAATGCCCGTGCTGGTTGGCTGTTTTCATCGCTTGCTGGCCTGTTTATGCTATTTTTATTTTTATTTTTATTTTTATTTTTATTTTTATTTTTATTTTTATTTTTATTTTTTTGGCTGGAGGAAAGGCAGGGATGCACTCGACGCTCAAAGCCTAATGAAATTGTTTCGTCGCATTGACACATTTGACAGGCCCAGGGTGGCAGCTGACTTCGGGACGGGGTGACCGGTGTTGGTTTTGAGGCTGGGTGGCAGCTGTTACTACTATGCTCGCGGACTATATTTGCTGCGGCTCCTATTTGGTTGGCCAGGAATTACTTAAACCCTTCGTATCCGTCTCTTTCCGAATAAAGGGAATCGAAGGACTTGTGCAATGAGAGAACAAGTATTCATTCCAACTTCCAACTCTTCCCCCTTCCCCTATTTCGATGGAACACTGTTTTCTTTTCGTGTGGGGTGTCCACGGCAACAATATTTTTTGGCTTACCTGCTCGTCACTGAATCGATACACACGGCCTGACGTCCTTAACGTGCATCTCCACAGGACCTGTAATATTCTTGTAGTAAGTGTAGATGTGTTTGATACATCCATTGATCAATATCTCGAGACACACAAGAGTCGATACCGGGACGCCGGTGATTGCCACGAGCAACAATTCTGCTCCAAATTACGGTCCGGGAATTTGGCCGAGTTGGAGTGCGTGTACTAGGCACGCACGACACTAACCTGTAGACGTAATGTGGCTTGAGGTTCTGCGTGATCGATGAGTAAAGGTGGCCTAACGGGGAGTCAAAGCCCGGTCTCTGCCTATGCAGGAGCAGGGCTGTAACCCCCGAGCCACTGGATCAACAATAGGTAAAAAATCACCATTCATAATTATACACAACATTGCGTTTCGTTATCCATTGCTTCCTTCCGTCGGTCAGCTCCAGGCTCGCGCACACTGAGGAGGATGGGGCAGCCGCAAGGGCTCAATGTCACTGGGAGGGCCTGCCGAGAACGCAATAGAAGGATAATGAGCATTGTCTACAACGGGAATTACACTACCTGCGCCCCCTCCATGATACGTTCGATGCCGGATTCGACAGATTCCTCAGATTCTTGCTCAAGGGTTCCCGCCGGCCCGCCGGAAGGCGGAGCTTTTCATGTCATGTCCAGAAAGACGGATAGTAATGCACAGACGGGGAGTTCTTCGTGCGCAGTGTTCGCCGTCGGTTTCAAACTTAGGTATTGGCAATCCTGTGGCTCAAGTGCGGGTGCGCATTCGATACAGCGGTGGGCGACTTCACAGGTCCAATAAGGGCATTGAACAGTGGCTGAACGGCGGAGTCGCCTGCATCAGCATCGAGCGTGGGCAGCAGCAGGCCATCGACAAAGAAAATAATATCTCAAGTCAACCATGACCCGGCGTTTTTCATACTTATACCCGACAACCCAAAAAAAATATTGGTGCCCAGTTGTCGACATATAAAGGCGCTCCTTCGGTCCAACGACAGCGCACGGAGCAGAGCTGAGAAACATCTCGTCCGTTCGTGCCTTCCAAGGCGCTCTGTTGTGGACATCATACGTCGCTGAACGCCTCAGCTCAGAGGAATGAGAGAAACCTGAGCTGTTGAGCATGGCGCGAGCCGTCTTGGTGAGGCGCACACCAATGGTATGCATGGCAATAACGTTTTGCAGGGGAATATTCAAACCTTCGTCCACTAGCCCTTCGTCAAGTCAGACCCAGGATACAGCGTGTGGGTTCATTTGGACAGAAATCGCCACCGTCTTCCAATATTTTCCCTTAAAAACCCGATGTACAATGGAGTACTCGTCATGCGACAGTAACTCAAACAGCATCTGGGTCGGTCTATCAATCTCAGGGTGTTCATCATATACGCATTTCTACCATTACAGTCACGGAGCCAGAGCACGAGGTGGGAGGTTAAAACAACTCCGTGATTCGCACCATGTACGGCTATGGAATGCACAAAACACAGGGACACATCACTCAGGAGTTCTGGTGACGATACAGGTGCACAGTCGACCGTGTTGCACCGGACACCATGGAGGCTGGGTGGAACCCAACGCTCATAATATCAAGGGCCAGCGTTCCAGACGGTTCGCTGCGCGCGCTACTGTGAGATGACAACCTTGCCATATACAAAGCGCAGTTAAGAGCAGGACGAGAAGTGACTGTAAATAGACTTACGAATAAGCGTGATCAATCAAAACAAAAGAAAATCCATCTCCGAGCTTAGCCAACTCCTCCCTCGTTGGCTTAACACCTGAGCAGAACCAAGGATAGAACATCGGTACAACGATGTATTCCCCGTTAATAGTGAAACTAATGACCTTGAGGTTTGGGAAAAGGTTCTGATGTGCCACGAAAAATGAACGGACATATTCGCTGCACGAACTATTGGGGCCATGCCGAGGGTCTGGTCGTAGGATGTGCAGTGTGGTCAAATTCTCGTGAGGGTCGGCCGATATCTCATCCTTGATAGTGGCGACCCGCATCCAACTCGGATCGACAGAGAAGCAGGAAAGCAGGGGGAAATATCGAAAGAAGTTCAGCGGAATTTCGATGTAGAGGAGGCGATGGCCTCCGACGACCAGCCCTAAATCTCCTGGGACAAGCTGGAGGAATTCCAGTTTCTTTCCGTGCTCGAAGAAGAATATTTCCAGTTCTTCTAGCCAAATAGTTGATTCCACGCTGATCTCCAGCCATACGAGGGATGGTAAATCCCACTGAGCAATACAATGGGCGGTAATCCATGATGCAAAGGAGAGTGAACGGAGCCTTGGAAGTGTTAGGATTACCTGCTCAGTAAAACGCCTCCAAAACCTTCGCAATCGGAGGTGCTCGAGCATCGAAAAAAAGGAGCACACATCTGGGAAACGGCCAAATTGGACTATTTCTCCAAGATCTGCCCATGCGCACATTCGCAAATGGTCTGGGAGGGCCCTGAGTATGTCCGCAGAGGTCTCAAGGTTGCCATGTATACCCCGTGGCTGCCCGCAAATGCAAAAGGACTCTAGGTTTGGGCAAAGGAGGATGACATCTCGCAGACCCCTAAGATAGGGAGCACGCGGGCTCAATGTGTCGGCCGGCGAGGCTGTGACGGTAATCTTCCTTGTCCAAGCACCCGCTGGTGCGCCATCTGGCCGGCGCTTGGTTGAGAGAGAGTGTTGGAGTAGCGACAGGTGAGACGTCCGAACGTCTTTGACGACGATGTGTTGATAGAGCAGTGCCTCGGCCACAGCTCTGAGTGCTCGGCAGACTCTAGGTGGCGACACACCAGGGTATCAGTCTTGGATGAATATCGTACAATCACTTTACGTGCCTGCAAATAGCCAACAGATCTCTCAACGACCCGGACGCGAACAGACGGCCAGGCTGGAAGAGGACTATGGGATTGATCTGGGAAGACAGCTCTGCGTTCTCTGGTGCCGATAATGCGACTGTGGATATGATATTCTCCCAAAGCTCTACGGGAAGGTGAGCGAGATAGTCCATCTACACTAGCAACAAGTCAGTAATGCTTTGAATCGCGAATGCAGAGTTGCTTACTCTCCCGATGGGCGGTATATAAACTCTTGATCCGATGATAACACAACTCGAATCTGAAATGCGAACCTCAAGGCTCGCTAATTGTTCCGACAAGTGGCCCACACCTTGCGTCACTTGTTCGCAGGCCTTGGGTGTCGACGTTCAAGTGCTTGCAACGCTATGGTTAGGATCAACCAGCGAGGCAAAGCAAAGCCCACTTAGTCTCTTCTTCGATGCTCCTTCTTCGATACTCTGGTCTGCAAGAATGGCTTTTTTTGTTCACATTTTGTAATCGACGTCCAGCATTGAGTTTCCTAGCCGTGGCAATGACGTTTTGCAAGGGGAATATTCAAACCTTCGTCCACTGCCTTAGCATCCCAACAGATATTAGCCCTTCGTCAAGTCAGACCCAGGATACAGCGTGCGGGTTCATTTGGACGGAAACCAACGCCGTCTTCAAATCTTTTCCCTTTCTAAAAAATCAATGTGCGATGAAGTACTCTTTTTTTCAAATCACATGACAGTGACTCAAACAGCATCTGGGTCGGCATATCAATCTTGAGGGCTTCATTATATGCGCATTCCTGCCTTTCGGTAGGAAGCCAAAACAATCCCGTGATTCATATCAGACTCACGGAATGCACAAAACACAGGGACACATTATTCAGGAGTTCTAGTAATACTTTAATTGCACAAATGATCGCGCTGCATTTGCCGCCACGGAGGCCGGTGGTCCCAAAACCGGCAAACTTCCCTGAAACTGACAATCAGAATGGACTGTGCATCATTATCGTTTCTTATAATAGGTTACATATACGTTTGAGTACCTTTACCAATAGTTAACCCAGCACTCATGATGTCAAGGGCCAGAGTTCCCAACGGTTCGCTGCTTGCGCTGCTCTGTGGTGTCAATCTTGCCATATACAAGGCGCAGTTAACGGAAGGACGAGAAGTGATTGCAAATAGACTTACGAGTAAGCATGACCAATCAAAACACAAGAAAATCCATCTCCGAGCTTAGTCAATTCCTCCCTCGCTGGCCTAACACCGGAACAAAACCAAGGATAGAACATCGGTACAACGATGTATTCCCCATTAATGGTGAAACTAATGACCTTGAGTTTTGGGAAGAGGTCCTGATGGGCCACGAAAAATGAACGGACATATTCGCTGCACGAATTATTGGGGCCATGCCGAGGGTCTGGTCGTAGGATGTGCAGTGTGGTTAAATTCTCGTGAGGGACGGCCGGTATCTCACCCTTGACAGTGCCGAGCCGCATCCAACTTGGATCGACAGAAAAGCAGGACAGCAGGGGAAAATATCGAAAGAAGTTCAAGGGAATTTCGATGTAGTAGAGACGATGGGCCCCGAGGGTCGGCCGTAAATCTCCTGGAACAAGCTGGAGGAATTCCAGTTTCTTTCCGTGCTCGAAGAAGAATGATTCCAGTTCTTCCAGCCAAACGGCAGATTCCACGCTGATCTCAAGCCATACCAGGGATGGTAAATCCCACTGAGAAACGCGATGGATGGTAATCCATGATGTAAAGGAGAGTGAACGGAGCCTTGGGAGTGTTAAGATTACCTGCTCAGCGTCATAACCCCAAAACCTTCGCAATCGGAGATGCTCGAGCATCGAAAAAAAAGAGCACACCTCTCGAAAAAGGTTAAAATAGACTATTTCTCCGAGATCTGCCCATGCGCACATTCGCAAATGGTCCGGGAGAGCCTTGAGCATGTCCCCAGTGGTTTCAGGGTTGTCATGTAGACTCCATGGCTGCCCACAAATACAAAAGGACTCTAGGTTTGGACAAAGGAGGATGACATCTCGCAGACCCCTAAGATAGGGGGCACGCAGGTCCAATGTGTCGGGCAGCGACGCTGTGACGGTGATCTTCCTAGTCCAAGCACCCGCTGGTGCGCCATCTGGCCGGCGCTTAGTTGAGAGAGAGTGTTGGAGTAGCGACAGATGAGACGTCTGAGTGTCTTTGATGACGATGTGTTGATAGAGCAGTGCCTCAGCCACATTTCTGAGTGCTCGGCAGACTCTAGATGGCGACACACCAGGATATCAGTCTTGGATGAATACTGTACAATCACTTTACGTGCCTACAAATAGCCAACAAATCTCTCAACGACCCGGACTCGAACAGGCGGCCAGGCTGGAAGAGGATTATGGGATTGACCTGAGAAGATAGCTCTACGTTCTCTGGTGCCGATAATGCAACTGTGGATATGATATTCTCCCAAAGCTCCACGGGAAGGTGAGCGAGATAGTCCATCTATACCAGCAACAAGTCAGTAATGCTTTGAATCGCGAATATAATGCAGAACCTCAAGGTTCGCTACATGTGGCCCACACCTCGCGTTATTTGGTCACCGGCCTTAGGTGTCAATGTTCAAGTGTTTGCGACGCTATGGTTGGGATTAACCAGTGAGGCAAAGCGAGGCAAAGCAAGGCTAACTTGGTTCCTTCTCCGATACGGTGATCTGCAAGAATTGGAATTTTAGTCCATATTTCGTATTCGACTTCCAGCATTGAATGTCCTAGCCATGGCAATGACGATTTGCAGGGGAATATTCGAGCCTTCGTCCACTTCCTTGGCATACCGACAAACATTAGCCTGTACAATATCAGCCCTTCGTCGAGTCAGACCCCGGATACCTTTCAACAAGCTCCCTGCTCACCGTGTCCCTACTCTATGGACTCTGTACCGTGGAATTTTGAGGAGCGCTCCCTCTGAACCTGTGCGTTCGACGTCCTGAATGGAAGTGATGTCCTAAAGTATGAGTAGATTCTTTGGCGAGTACGAGTACTTTTCCGACGTAGGCGCCATGTCCAAAGCCCCAGAAAATGTAGAGAACATTTAGCGATGTTTTACAAGGTAATGAGACCACTCTTGCCACCTCTAAGAAAACCGAAATCTGATTACCATCTAGTGGCACGAATACTTTCTCGCAGCCAGAGCTGGAGATCATTACAAACGTAAAATTCTTGAGCGTTGGTCGAAAATATTAGAATTCAAAAGGAAAAAAGAGGATTGGGAACGTGTCTATACGCGAGAAATGGTTATTCCCGACGATTTCCTTGTAATTGGAAGCACTGACCATCACCCTCAGGTATGGATAGACAAAATGCGCAATCGAGCCATCATGACTGGTGGATATCTGCGACCTACCTGGTTCAACAAACCCCTTCCGCGGCTGAGCCCTCAACCTATACATATCACTATGATGATCGCGTCCCGCCGGAAGGCAAGAACCTCGAGAACAGTGCGCTTCGAGCAGTACAGCGAATGGAAGGAGGACATGAAGTCCGAAGCAAGATTCGAACGTCTTTTACAGGAAGAACTACCACCCGAACAAGCCCAACAGTTTCAAATGATCTTTCAGGACCGTGAATGGAGTACGTGCTCAATTTTCCTTTCAGTTCTAGTTCTAGTTCTTATGTGGCTTTGGCTTTGGCTACCCCTATAACGGCACTCTCTGATCATAAACACGCACAGTGACGAACCTAGATGGGTTCTTACGCACACTGCAACATTCATTTGAGATCGACGAGGAGCGTGCTCGTTCGGTGTTCTCACCCGAGATGATTGATATGGTCAAGCGAGCACGACGGTGTAAAGTCGAGAACAAGACTCGTGAGAGGCAAAGAGAAAGGCGAGGCGAGATCCTAATGAGGACTCTGAAGAGAATGCGAAAGCGGCCCCCTCCTCATGTTGCGGTTAAGATGTCCGCAGAACAGCTTCGAGATGACGCGATCATGCGTGAGGTCAGT
>Ga0307515_10020135_pt1 | contig 11929 bp, 3 predicted proteins | sample 17_EM_MG_FD_194513 | JGI IMG/M metagenome (GOLD analysis project Ga0307515, IMG submission 194513) | Populus trichocarpa ectomycorrhiza microbial communities from riparian zone in the Pacific Northwest, United States - 17_EM | ecosystem: Host-associated > Plants > Roots > Unclassified | place...
GCGGCACCGCGAAGCTCTCCGCCGGCGGCGGGGTGCTGAACGCGATCGCCAGAGGTGCGGTCATCGCCTCGACCGAGCCCGCGGTCATGTGGGATTCCCGCACCGTGCCCGCCGCATCGGCTAGAGCGGCCGCTACCGACGCGCGGCAGACGCCGCAGGTCTCGACGCACGCCGGTGCCGGCGACGGCGCCCAGGTGGCGCCGGTCGACGTCGAGCTCTCCGGCACCAGCCTCGTGCTGCGCCCGGACGCCGAGTTGCTGAAGGACGCGTCGTTCCCGCTCTACGTCGACCCGGCATGGTCGATCTACAAGGGCAAATGGGCGTACGCGACGAACAACGGGTCGAACAACACCGACTACTCGTCGGCCCGGGTCGGCCTCAACCCCGACACCGGCGCGCTGTACCGGTCGTTCTTCCATTTCTCGACCACCGCCAACGGCGTCTCGCTGGCCAAGAAGCACATCGAGTCGGCCCGGGTCGAGATGAACCTCGACCACTCCTGGTCCTGCGACAGCACGGTCACGTCGATGTACTGGACCTCGGCCATCAACGCCACGATGAAGGCCAGCTGGTCGGCGATGAAGCTGTCGCGCTTCCTGGACACCGCCTCCGGCCACGCCAACGAGGCCGGCGGTTGCTCCAACGTTCAGGGCGACATGAAGATGAACTTCGCCGCCACCGCGGTGACCACGCTGGCGCAGGACGCGGCCAAGGGCAGCTGGAGCACGATCGCGGTCGGCTTCACCGCCCGGGCTGCGGACGGCTCCGGCGAGTCGACGCAGAACCGGTGGAAGAAGTTCTACCCGAACAGCGCGCGGCTGTTCGTCGACTATGACACCCCACCCGCCACCCCGAACAACCTGCAGACGGCCGGGGTGGCCTGCGGCTCCGGCGTGCTGACCGTCGGCACGCTGACCCCGACGCTGTCCGCGGTCTTCCCGGACGCCGACAAGTCCGACTCGCTGACCGGCGTCTTCGAATGGATCGAGGTCCCGGCGGCCGGCATCGGCTCGGTGACCGCCACGTCGCCCGCCCGCAAGACGCCACCGGCGAACAAGACGTCGGTCACCCCGGGCGCGCGAGCTACCAGCGCCGCGGTCACCGCGGTCAAGGACAAGACGTACGCGTTCCGCGCCAAGGGCATCGACAAGTCGCCGTACTCGATATCGAGTGCCTGGTCGGGCTGGTGTCAGTTCAAGGTGGACACCACCGTCCCGAACGTGTCCGCGACCATGCTCATCGTGCCGACCGGGCCGGGCAAGCCGGGCCGGGCCAGGATCTCCTCGACCTCGACCGACGTGACCAAGTTCCAGTACGGCTGGGACGCCGCCACCAAGGTCGTGACCGCCACCGGCACCAACCCGAAGTACGCCGACGTGGACTTGACCGCCCCCAAGTTCGGCATGAACGTGCTGTTCATCAAGGCGATCGATGCCACCCTGAACGAGGGCAACGGCTCGTACGAGTTCCAGGTCGGCCGCCCGTCCATCCCGACCGCCCGCTGGGGCCTGGAGGCCTATCCGGGTGTCACCCAGGCGAACGCGCTCGCCGACCGGGTACCGGCGCCGACCGACTCCCCGCTCACCGCGGCCAACGTGACCTGGGCCGGTGACGTCCGGTTGGCCGGTGGCCAGACCGCCACCTTCAACGGCACCTCGTCCGCCGCCACCACGGCGTCCGCGCTGGTCAACACGACCAGCTCGTTCACGGTCGCGGCCTGGGTGCGGCTCGGCGTGCTGCCCACCGGCAGCGACATGAAGTTCGCTACCCAGGACGGCCCCGACGCGGCCGGCTTCGAACTGGGTGTGCGCCGCATCGGCAGCCCGCTCGTCCCGTACTGGTCGTTGGTCATGAAGGACACCAGCGCGCAGACGAGCGCGAGCCTCGCGGCCGTTTCGCCGACCGCCATCACCGCGGCGGACGTGGGGCGCTGGACGCACGTCGCCGGCACGTTCGACGCGGCCGAGAAGAAGCTGAAGCTGTACGTCGACGGGACGCTCGTCGCCAGCGTCGACCGGACCGGCACGCCGTGGTCGGCAACCGGCAAGTTCGCGGTCGGCCGCGGCTTCGCCAACGCCGCCGTCGGCAGCTTCTTCAACGGCTCGATCGCCGACGTGCAGGTCTTCGACCGGGTCCTGGAGCCGCAGGACTTCACCGGGCAGCTGGCCGACGAGCCGGCGTCCAGCGGGTTCGACGAGCCCGGCATCCTCGCCCCGATCGAGGTCGGCGACTGGGACTTCCAGGCCGCGTACCCCTGCTTCCTCGCCAATCTTCGGGACACCTGTGAGGCCCCGGACACGACGACGGCGTGGGGCCGGTGGCTGGCGCTGACCCGGGGCGCCGAAGTCGGCGCCGGGCACTCGGCCAGCGAGCCGGGCCTGTGGCTGGACAAGCGCTACTTCCCGGACGACGAGGGCAACTTCACCGAGACCACCGACGAGTACGGCCGGAGCGCGATCAAGACCGGCATCACCGCGCCGGACGCCGACGGCAACGAGTTCACCCAGTGGGAGGACAAGCCGGTGCTGCGTACCGACCAGTCCTTCACGGTCTCGGCCTGGGTGATGCCGGAGGACGGCATCGACGGCACCGGCGGCCGGGCGATCATCGCGCAGCGCGGCACCCACCAGAGCGCGTTCTGGCTCAAGTACAACCCGGCCACCGGCAAGTGGGAGTTCCTGATCAGCCAGCAGGACGCTCTCGACTCGCCGACCCAATGGGTGGAGTCCGTGTCGGACGTGCAGACCGGCGTGTGGACCCAGGTCACCGGCGTCTACGACACCAGGCTCAAGCAGCTGCGGCTGTACGTCAACGGCAAGCTCGACAACACCAAGGCACTGGCCTACGCGCCGTTCAGCGCGACCGGGTCGCTGACGGTAGGGCACGCCCTCTGGCAGGACCAGCTGGCCGACCAGTGGTGGGGCGGCATCGACGACATCGAGGTCTACCAGGGTGCGGCGACGGCCGCGGGAGAGTCCGCACGCTACGACACGCAGGCCGGCACCGTGTCCGGCTCCAACTCGCTCGGTGCGGGCGAGACGCTGCTCGGGGGCGAGTCCTTGCACTCCAGCGACGGCACCTGGTTCTTGCGGATGCAGGTCGACGGCAACTTCGTCCTTTACCAGAACGGTACGGCGATCTGGTCGACCGGCACCCATAACCACCCGGGCGCCAAAGTGATCATGCAGACCGACGGCAACCTGGTCGTCTACGACGCGAACGGCACCACGCCGCTCTGGGCCTCCAACACGTACCTGTCGGCCGCCGACCGGCTCGTGCTCTACGACGACGGCGATCTTGTCTTGCTCGATCCGGACAACCAGGTCATCTGGCGGCGATGAACGTCATGTCGATTCACGGGGGACGAGGAATGTACGCACGACGCTCAAGACTGTTGTTGAGATCGATGGTCGCCGCCACGCTGGTTACGCTGTCCTGCGCCGTTCCGGCGCAGGCGGCGCCGCCTGCCGCGCCGCCCGCCGCGCCGCCGGCCGTGAAACTGGACCACGACGGCGGCCCGGCGACCGGCAAGGCGTGGACGCAGAAGAAGGTCAAGGACAATCCGGTGACCCGGCCGGCGTGGCCCGGGGCGGCCACGGCCCGGGTCGACCTGAGCCGGACCCACCGGGCCAAGGCCAAGGACCTGCCGATCTGGGTCAGCGGCGACCGGCTGACCGATCTGGACGTTCAGGTGGTCGACCGGGCCAAGGTCCCGGCCGCCTGGCGGGACGGCATGATGATGCGGGTGAGCGCGCCGAGCGGCGCGAGCACCGGCGCCGCCCAGGTGTCGGTGGACTACCGGCAGTTCCAGGACGCGTACGGCGCGGACTGGGCGTCCCGGCTGAAGCTGTGGAAGGTGCCGCAGTGCGCGCTGACCACGCCCGACGCGACGTCCTGCCGGTCGGTGGCGCTGCCGACGGCCAAGGACCCGGCGGCGGGCACCGTGTCGGCGACGGTGAGCGTCGAGCCGGCCGCCACCGGCTCGTTCGTGGCGTTGGCCGCGGCGGCGTCCGGCCCGAGCGGCGACTTCAGCGCGACCAGCCTGGCGCCGTCGTCGACCTGGTCGTCCGGCGGCAACGCGGGTGACTTCTCGTGGAGCTACCCGGTGCGGACACCGCCCGCGACGGGGCCGTCGCCGCGCATCTCGCTGGCCTACTCGTCGTCGGCGGTGGATGGCCGGTCCGAGGTGACAAACAACCAGCCGTCCTGGATCGGTGAGGGCTTTGACTACTCGCCCGGCTACATCGAGCGCCGGTACGTGCCCTGCGCCGACGATTCCAAGAACGGCGCGAACAGCACGAAGGCCAGCGGTGACCAGTGCTGGCGGTCGGACAACGCGACGATGAGCCTCGGCAGCCACGGCGGTGAGCTGGTTTTCCAGACCGGCAAGGGCTGGCACAGCCGGACCGAGGACGGCTCGAAGATCGAGAAGCTGACCGGCGCCACGAACGGCGACTCCGGCGACTCCGTCGATGGCGTGGGTGAGCACTGGCGGGTCACCACGACCGACGGCACGCAGTACTACTTCGGGCTGGACGATCTGCCCGGCGAGACCACCGGCACCAACTCGACGCTGACCGCGCCGGTCTTCGGCAACCACACCGGCGAGCCCTGCCACCAGTCCACGTTCGCCGCCTCCGACTGCGTGCAGGCCTGGCGGTGGAACCTGGACTACGTCGTCGACGTGCGCGGTAACACCATGTCGTACAGGTACGGCAAGGAGACCAACAAGTACGCGCAGAACGGCACCGACGCCGACGACGTCACCTACGACCGGGCCGGCTACCTGACCCGGATCGACTACGGCACCTACGACCGCACCCTGGCCACGCACGGCGTGACCGAGCGCAACACCACCCCGTACGCGCAGGTGGTCTTCGACACCGACATGCGGTGCTTCACCAACTGCGGCAGCGAGTCCTCCCCGACGACCGCGAACTGGAAGGACACCCCGTGGGACCAGGAGTGCAAGGCGAGCGCCACCTCCTGCCCGGGTAACTATTCGCCGACCTTCTGGACCGCCAAGCGGCTCAAGAAGATCACCACCCGGGTGTGGGACACGACCAAGACGACGCCGGCGTGGCAGGACGTCGAGTCGTGGACACTGACCCACACGTTCTCGGCGACCGCCGACTCGACCCACACCGGCCTGTGGCTGGAGCGGATCGACCACAGCGGCCTGGTCGGCACCGCGATCGCCATGCCGCCGGTGACGTTCGAGGCGGTCTCGCTGGCCAACCGGGTGTTGACCGAGAACGGCACCACCGACAACTGGCTGCGGATCTCCAGCATCGTCACCGAGACCGGCGCCCGGATCAAGGTCGACTACTCGGGGCCCGAGTGCACCGCGGCGATGGTGGCGAACCTGGCGCCCGAGTCCAACACCCACCGGTGCTATCCGGTGAAGGTGGTCGACTCAAGTGACCCGGCGGGGGAGGCCCTGCTCACCGAGTGGTGGCACAAGTACGTGGTGCTGCACGTTGCCGAGGACGATCTGCAGACCCCGACCGGGCATCCGTCGCCGACCAAGCACACCCGCTACACCTACGTGGGCACGCCGGCCTGGCACTACGCCGACGACGACGGACTGTCCAAGCCCGACCGCAAGACGTGGGCGCAGTGGCGCGGCTACGCCGAGGTGGACACCCAGATCGGCGACGAGGTCAACACTCGTACGCTCACCGCCACCAAGTTCCTGCGCGGTATGCACGGCGACCGGGCGGCCCCGAGCGGCGGTACCCGCAGTGTCACGGTGCCGGCGTCGTACGGTTCCGAGACCGTCTACGACGAGGACCAGTTCGCCGGACAGGTCCGGGAGCAGACCGTCTACAACGGCGTCGACACCAAGCCGGTCTCCCGGACGGTGAACGTGCCCTGGCGGTCGGCCGCGACCGCCAGCCGGACCATCAACGGCGACACGGTCGAGTCCCGTTTCGTCAACACGCAGGTCAGCTACGCACAGACCGCGCTCGGCGTGGACGGCAGCCGCGGCTGGCGCACCACCGCCGGACGCAAGAACATCGACCAGACGTACGGGACGGTCAACTGGACGCAGGACGACGGCGACGTCAGCAAGACCGATGACGAGAAGTGCGTGACGTACACGTACAACCGGAACACCACCAAGAACCTGGTGAACCTGGTCAGCCGGACCACGACCACGGCACTGGCCTGTGGCAAGTCGCCCACGACCGTGGACGACGTGATCAGTGACGGGCGGAACTACTTCGACGGTGCCACCAGCCTCACCACCGTCCCGAAGTTCGGCTCGGCGACGAAGAACGAGGAGATGGACGACTGGACGGCGGGGTCCGGCACGGTGTGGCAGACGGTGTCGCAGAACACCTACGACTTCACCGGCCGTTCCAAGACCAGCACCGACATCAAGGGCGGTGTCACCGAGACCACCTACACCCCGGAGGTCGGCGGCCCGGTCCTCACGGTGAGCACCAAGAACCCGATGGGCTGGACGGCGACGGCGGGATCCAACCCGTACTGGGGGCTGAAGACCAAGGAGACCGACGCCAACAACAAGCTCACCACCGACATCGACTACGACGCGTTCGGCCGGGTCCTGCGGGCCTGGCAGCTCGGCTGGAGCCGGGCGGCCAACCCGGCCAAGCCGTCGGCGCAGTACGAGTACTCGTTCGCCCCGAACCGGGACGCCTACCCGTACGTCAAGACGCAGACGCTGAACGACGACGGCAACTACGTCACCTCGTACCAGATCCTCGATGCCCTGATGCGGTCGCGGCAGTCCCAGACGATCTCGCAGGGTGGCGGGGGCGACCGGGTCGTCACCGACACGATCTACGACGAGTTTGGCCGGGCGGCCACTACCTACGGCGCGCACTCCGAGCCGGGCGCGCCGTCCGGGACCCTCTGGTGGGAGCCGGAGTGGTCGGTGCCGGCGGTCAGCAGGAACGTCTACGACCGGGCCGGTCGGGCCACCAACGCCATCTTCCTCAGCGGTGACGGGGTGACCAACCTGGTCGAGAAGTGGCGCACGACGACCTCCTACGAGGGCGACCTCACCAAGGTCACCCCGCCGCAGGGCGGCACACCCACGACCACCGTCGAGGACACCGACGATCACATCGTGGCGCTGCGGCAGCACACCACGGCGGCCGGCGTCGCCGGCGCCTACCTCGAGACGAAGTACACGTACAACCGCAAGGATCAGCAGACCAAGGTCGCCGACACCGCCGGCAACGAGTGGACCAACGCCTACGACACCCAGGGCCGGCTGATCCACACCACCGACCCCGACAAGGGCACCAACTCGACGGCCTACAACCAGTACGACGAGGTGGAGAGCACCACCGACGCCCGCGGCGAGAAAATCTTCTACACGTACGACGCGATGGGGCGCAAGCGCACCGAACGCGACGACTCGGACACCGGGGCCCTGCGTGCGGAGTGGCGCTACGACAGCACCTACGGCGGTCAGACCGGCTTCCGCGGGCAGGTCACCCAGTCCATCCGCTACGAGCCGGCCGGGTCGGCGAACGCCTACAAGTGGCAGGTCCGCGCGTTCAACGAGCGGTACCAGCCGACCGGGGTCAACTACGTGATTCCGACGGCGGAGACCGGTCTCGACGGCACCTACATCTACGCGTACGGGTACAGCGACGTGACCGGCACGCAGACCTCGATCTCGTACCCGGCCGCCGGTGGCCTGGTCACCGAGCAGGTCACCACCGACTACGACGCGGCGACCGGGATGCCGGTCCGGCTCGACACCAGCCTGACCGGGTCGGCCGGCACCATGGCCACCACCTCGTACACCGCGTACGGCGAGCGGTCCGGCTCGATCTACAAGGTGCCGGGCGGCAACTGGGCCCAGGACGTCGTCTACCGCGACGAGGGCACCCGGCGGGTCACCCGCACCACGATCGGCCGCGAGACGGTGGCCGGCACGGTCTCCGACCGTAACTACACCTACGACCCGGTCGGCAACATCCTCTCCGCCGAAGAGAAGCCGCAGGTCGGCGCGGCCGACAAGCAGTGTTTCCGGACCGACGCCCTGGGCCGGCTCGCCACCGCGTGGACGCCCCGGCCCGAGGTGGACTGCAAGGCGACCGATCCGAACCTGACCGACCTGGCCGGCCCGGCGCCGTACTGGACGGACTGGACGTTCGACACCATCGGCAACCGGCTGAGCGAGACCAGCCACGCGGCGGCCGGAAACACCGCGCTGTCGTACGGCGTCCCGAGCACCACCCACAAGGTCAACTCGATGACCACGACCGCTCCGGGCCAGGCGGCGACCACTACCCGGTACGGGTACGACCTCAGCGGCAACATGAACTGCCGTCCCACGGTGGGCAGCACCAGCAACGACTGTGACACCAAGGCGAACAGCCAGACCCTGGGCTGGGACGCCGAGGGTGAATTGACGACGGTCACGGCCGGCGGCAGCACCATCGAGTCGAACGTGTACGACGCCGACGGCACCCGACTGGTCCGGCGGGACACCACCGGCACCACGATCTACCTGCCCGCACAGGAGATCCGTAAGGAGGGCTCGGTCGTCACCGGGACCCGGTACTACAGCCTCGGCGGCACGGTCTGCGCGTCCCGGCGGGCATCCTCCGCGATCACGGACCTGACCTGGCTGTTCTCCGACCACCAGGGCACCCAGCAGATCGCGGTCAACGCCGGCACGCAGGCGGTGACGATCCGCAGGCAAACCCCGTACGGCGGGGCTCGCGGCGCCGCCACGGCCTGGGTCAACGAGAAGGGCTTCGTCGGCGGCGACAACGATCCGACCGGCCTGGTCAACATCGGTGCCCGGCAGTACGACGCGATACTGGGCCGGTTCATCTCGGTCGACCCGATCATGGACCTGGCCGATCCGAACCAGTGGAACGCCTACGCCTACGCCTACAACAGCCCGGTCAGCCACGCCGACCCGACCGGCGAGGACCCGTGTCCGGGCGGCGGTGGCGGTTGCTACTACGACGGCACCACCACCGACCACGATGGCGTCACCAAGGCCCAGATGGACAAGGGCATGGAACTGAGCGACAAGTACGTGAAGGAGATCAAACAGCAGAAGGAGTCCGAGAGCCGGGTCGAGGCCGCCGCCAACCAGCAGCAGGAGGCTGAGCGCGCCCGCAAGCAGAAGGAGTGCCAGGCCAGCTTCTGGTGCCGAACGGGCAAGGCAGCCGGGAACGGCGTCAAAGCCGCCGGCACTTGGGCCATGGACCACCGCGGGACGCTCGCGACGGTGGGGGCTGCGATTGGTTGTTTCATTCCGGCTGTAGGCTGGGCAGCTTGTGCCGGACTCCAGGCCGCTGCCTACGCAATCCGTACTCAGCAAACGATCAGCGAAGAGGGAGGTTTCGAGAAGAACAAGACCGAGATCTTGGTCGACGGCGTAGTTACGGCCGGGACAATGGGACTCGGTGGAGCTTACCGGATGGCGAGATTTGGTACCGTCAATGGCGTCAAGGGTATTCCCCTCTTCGGGGCAGGCAGGAAGCCGGCACTCGAGAAAGCTCAGACCGTGGGTTGGAATCAGCTCCAAACGATGGTGAAAATCAAGGGGAAGAATGCTCCAATGGCTGGAACATTCCAAGCCCTTTCATGGACGATTCCGACTGTGGCCGCGAAGCAGATAACTGATCCAGCGACTAGCGTCTCTGACTTCTTTGTGAAGTTTCTCTGAATGATCTCTCGGGCAATGCCGGTCGCCGGCGGCGAAGCTGAGAGGGGCGAAAATTCGTTATCGTCATTTGACGACTTCGGTGGGGCGAGTCACGGATCATTTCTAGGGGGCATGAACTTGGTATTGCGCGCACATTTCTGGAATACCCTGCTGGCTGCCCTGATGGTGATGTTTGCGTCCCTCTGCACCGCGGTGGCTGTGTCAGGTGTCGATTCGGGCAGCACGGCTACCGTGCTGATCTTCGCTGTGATGGCGATCCTATTCTGGGTCGGGGCGGCCCGTGCCGTTGTGTTGGGTGTGAAAATCCGCTCGGATTCCATCGTGGCGCGTGGGTTGGGTCGCACAACCGTGATTCGCTTCGAGGAGATGGATCGGGTTGAGGTCGACGGGCTCATCAACGGCGCTGCCTCGCTGGGTGGGGCCATCACGCCGGTGGTGTACTGGCGGCGTCCCGAGGACTCCGAGATTCGGCGCACCGAGTTGAACATGCTTGGCGGATACGTTCTCGGAAGTCGCCGTCCTACGCGGATGGAACGCAATGCAGTCAAGATCCAGGAGCATCTTTCTCTATGGCGCGAACAGAAAGAGGATCCCACGTAGCTCAGCGCGGTCCGGGCCGAGGCGCAGGACTGCCGCCGCGCCGGACCGCTCAGCTACGTGGGCATGCTCGCTGGCTCAGCCTGGGCCGCGACCAGCCGGGCGCCGGCCACGCTGTCGCGGGCAGCGGTCCAAAGGGGATCCACCGGGGCGATGGACTTCATGGCCGCGCACGCCGACGTGGGTGTGATGTTCACCGAGAGGGCGGGGCCGCGGTTGAGTTGCCCGGTTGGATCATGATGAATGGGTGAATCTGCGCCGTCCAGCCAGCGCCCGGGCACTCGCGGTGGTTTTCGCGGCGTTAATGGTGGGATTCGCCGGTTATCTGGTGAGCCTGCAGGTCACTGTCGACGGCTCGGTGTCCGGGCGGCTCTACATCGGGGCGGCCTCGCTGATCGCGCTGCTCATTGCGGCCGGCTTTCTCTGGTACGCGTCGCAGCGGTTCCAGGTCGGCGTCGACCGGGACGGCTGGACCGTGCGGATCGGCCGGTACCGGCGTGACCTGCGATGGGCCGAGATCTCGGCGGTGGTGATCGAGAACCGGGAAATCGAGGGGCGGGGTCACTGGGTGGTTCCCGCGCTCTACCTCGTGCCTGAACCGGGCGTCAGCCTGGACGCCCCAAGCGACCTGCGGGCCACCGTGGACGGGCGGCCGGCGGTGCGGCTGTTCGACCTGGCCGAGCCGAAGATCGAGGAGAAGCAGTTTGTCCGCGACCTCGCGAGCTTGGCCGGTGACCGCCTGGAAGTCCGGGTTTACCGCCTCAGTCTGGTGCTGCTGAGCGAAAACGCCCGGGAACGGCTAAACGGAGATGCCGGCGAGCGGCTGACCGGCGGGATAGCTCTCCCCGCCTTCCCGCCCGGCGCGGAGGGTCCGCGGACGCAGCGCTGGATGAACCGGCGGCGCTTCCTGCTGTTCGTAGGCTGGTACCTGTTCGCGGTTGTCCCTGCTCTGCTGCTCACCGGCATCGCGGCCCGGCAACACGAGCTGCTCGGCGCCGCGGTCGCGGTGCTGGGCCTGCTCGCGGTCGTCGCCGCATACGCCCAGTTCGTCACGCTGTTCAGCCATGCCGCCATCCTCGTCGACACCGAGTTGGCGATCTCCGGCACGGAACTGGTGTGGGTGGTCGGCGACCGCACCCGCCGCGACGACATGCACGACGGCAAAGCCGTCGTGCTGCCGCCGGGGGCGAAACGGGGCTACGGCAAGGCGTGGCTGCTCGGCTTCCCGCACGCCGTGGTGCTGCTCGGCGATCCGCGGACCGGACGGCTTCGCGATCACAACGACCTGCGCGCCGTGTCGGCCGTGCTGCGTGAGTCACCTCATGAGGCCGACCGGGCCGCCGCGCGGGACGTCGACAGCCTGGCCGTGCAGTCCCAGGTCGGAAACCCGGCGGAGCCGGGCGATGCCGGAAACGCCGGCCTGTGGATTTCGCTGACCAAGACCGGCCGCGTCCTGGCCTGGGCCGTCGTCGTGGGCTCCGTCCTGCTGGCCGGCGGCTGGATGCTGGAGAGCACCCGGTACCTGGGCGGCGTGGTGATCTTCCTCAGCGTTCCCCTGGCCACCGGATGGGCGGCATACGCGCTCTACCGGGTATTCGCGCTGCTCGGCGCGGCGTGGCAAGCGGTCCGGAAGATATGAGCTGCTGGGCCTACCCGATC
>Ga0307515_10020136_pt1 | contig 11929 bp, 13 predicted proteins | sample 17_EM_MG_FD_194513 | JGI IMG/M metagenome (GOLD analysis project Ga0307515, IMG submission 194513) | Populus trichocarpa ectomycorrhiza microbial communities from riparian zone in the Pacific Northwest, United States - 17_EM | ecosystem: Host-associated > Plants > Roots > Unclassified | place...
ATTTTACACCCACCAGTAATCGTCACCATCTGAACTCCGCCACTCTAACCGTATCATCTGTGCCTCGGACATGGTGAAACCTGGACCATCGTTGCTCCGGATGAACAATTTCATCAAGCTGCCTCACTCTCGCTCTTGCTGGTATGTAGTCCGTCTCAACACCTTCCTCCTCTAGCTCCATTGATTTTGTAGCCAATGCAGCGTAGTATTGCTCGTCATGATAGCCCTCCCTTGTCCTGAACATATGCATAAGTGATATAGCCTCACGCCGAATCGTCCGCTCTCTGCAAAATCTCGCGATTGTGAAAAGAACACAGTTGACGATCAAGTCAAATGAATATTGCCAAGCTGGATTTTGTACTTTTCTATAAAGAATTACGTCTCTCTCAAGATCAAGTACTTCTTGGAAAACAGAGGTGAGGTGGTCGCAGGAGCAGTTGTCCGTGTCGAGGCTCACCGCAATGGTAATGTCGAAGGCTTTGGTCAAGGCAACTAGATCGGTCAGTAAAAGCTTAATACGGATTAATTCGAAAGATCTGATCTCGTCTCCGTAGAGATCGTGAGACTATTAGAATGAAAAAGTTATCTCTTCCCCACTACTTACTAAGTGATTTTGCTGCAGCTTGTTCGCGCTTGTTGGTCGATAACATAATTCTCTCATAAAGATCAGAAAAGGCGGAGCGCCACCGAGAGAGCTCCAACGAACACTGCCCTTGCTGGACCGCGAACGCGTATGGATCTGCTACTTGAGGCTCGGGAGACTGGTCTTTCCTGGGTGAAACTGACAAAGCAGACACCCCTTCTTCGAGAATTTGAAAGTCCGAGTTTGTAGAAATTCGGCCATCTCCGGCAAGTTCAGCAACTTCACGAATAGAGTGAACAATTCTCCTGAACATGAGCATGGCGTAACGATGAGCGTCCCTCATTGTTTCAAATTTATGGGGCATGTGTGCCATCGTTTCATCGCCTTCATGTCGAAGCCTAGCATGTTCTGACGCCGGTCTTGGATCAAGGTATGCTGAGACCTGACAATTGAAAAAGTTGGCAGCCTGGATGATGTCGTCTTCAATCAAATGACTTGCTGGGGATGCGATTCCAATCTCGAGGGGGTTCTTGTAGGGGTGTTGGACGAGCCACTGCTCAAGAAGTTTCTGCCCGCTGATGGCTGCTCAAAATATTAGTACTACAAATCCTGACAGGTTCGAAGGGGCTGAAAGCTACTGGGCTGTCACCACTTCCTGAGACAAAAGGCCAAAGAAGTCATGACGGCCCCTAAGAACGTTCCCAGACTCTCTGATCTTACAAGAAATATCCCAAATTGACACGAGAATAAAACGTACCATGGGCGTGAGCAGAAGCCGTGTTCCCCACAAGACTTTCAAAACAACACACCAAAATACAGCCTATTAGGGCCTTCCTGCTGTCTCCGGCCTTTTCCAGGGCATTCCTCATCTCTTGAAGCGCTTTTTGATATTGCTTGTACGCAAACTCGGTCTGCTGGGCGACGATGGCACGATGAGATGTATCTGTATCGGTATTGTGTAAAAGCTTCTTCGAGGTGCTCATAGCGGCCAGGGCCATAACCACCTTCTGCGTAAACGGCTCCTCGACACAGGCCTGTAAAATGAGGCGATGCCAGAATGAGCTGTCGAACCAGCCTTCGAGCTCTGCTGCTGTTTCGTTCTGGAAAGTCCTGAAGTAGCGTTCTTCGGTCTCATCTGCGAACTTTAGTGGCGAGGAAGGGACAACCATTAGTTTGGGCCGCGCGTAAGGCCCGGCCAGGACTTGGGAATAGTTCGGTCTTTCTACTATTGCTGTTGAGGGTATGACCAAAATTTTCGGGTTTACGTTCTTTTTCGGAGGAGGCGGATAGCCATCGCACTTGATACCGAATTGGATGCACCGTAGGCAATTTGCTGTTTAGCAGTGAAGTCAGCGATTTACGTGATAAAGATTGTTCAGATGCTGCTGCTGTTGCCGCCTCGTGGAATGACCATGGCAGATCACACAAAGAGTCATGGGGTCTCATTTCCACTACCTACGCCGATTCTCATCGCATTTGACCCGCCGCTTCCTTCATTGTTCAAGTTGGTTAGCAAGCTGTCTTCTCCCCCTTCTCCTGCCTGGCTTCATACTTGCAACAGAAACAGCCCGTCCTGGTCTTCTTGGTGCCACGCCGCGTGTGAACCTTCCTGAATAATTCCTGCCCGAGACCAAACCCTATCTGCGGTTTGCTGGTCATAGTAGCCATCCTCGACGTCTGGCGCAAAATGTCGTGGGTGAGAGGAGCATGTCGTGAAGTGGACGTTGTCTATTTATGATAACGCAGCTACGATCTACTCGGTAGGTTAAAAATGTCGGAGCCTTGTTCTTCCTGCAGATAATGCTCCGTTATCTGATTGTTGATTGGAGCCCTCGTAAAAGTATCCATGTTTTTATCCCCACCACAAACGCCCGTGGTAAGGTCGGGGAAAGCCAACTTGACGAAGGCGGCCGGATTACTGAGAACTCGAATTGAGTTCGAACCTAGAAAAGGCTCTCTGGTAAAGGTTGTAAAACGCTGTCAGGAGTTGTGAACCATCGAAGGTGTGGGTGAAGTTCTACTGAAGCATCTAATGTATCCTGGCCACGGCGTCTGCCCGGTAAGCGAGAGCTCGGCAATCCCGAGACCATTTCAGGGGTGTCACGTGTTTCGAGGTGTGCTTAATTACCATGATCCCAACATACTTAGTTAACACTTTCACAGGAAAGCAGGTGAGGGTCTTGCGAAGGGCCTTTACGCTCGGAGGATTAAAGGCATGTCGCTCACTGCCATGCCAGACTAAAGTTCCAACGCCGGGTGAATCCCATCCAACCAAAGATGTTCCCGGCCAAACACCATTCCCATGTAAACCGAAGACTCTACATCGCCATCATCTCCCTCTACCGTCCTTCTAAGATTCCAAATGTGACCATTCAGGGATGGTCTTGATCTGCTGCCACATGTACTTCTCCAACTTGTTGGCCAACTTGGCATACGGGGTAGTATCATTATTGTACTTTCTGCAGTTGTCGAACATCAGCTTCGCATCTCTGATGAAGTCTTCAGGCGTTGCGTAATTGTCGGCTTCTAGCTTGACCTCCATGGTGGACAGATCCATGGGTTCCTTGATCACTTCGTAGTAGTCGGCCACATCGTCCTTGTTAACGGGCGTCAAGAAGGGCCAGGAGGATTGGTGATTTTGCATATCGTTTAAGAGGTGCAGAAGTTGGCTGTGGTTAGGGCCATGACGAGGCTGTCTAGCCAGCTCGTCCATATCACGGGACCAGCCAGATGCCCGAATGGCTGGAATAGACATCGGATCGATCTTGCAGATGCCATTCTTCCACTCCCTTGGTGGTTGGTGGACTTGGTGACTCTTGCTGAAAGCCCTAATCTTGGCGTGTACGGCTTCCTTTTGCTTGAGTAACATGCGGCCCATCTCAAGATACCTCACTCGTGGAAGCATCGAACATTGCATTATTGTTCCGCCCTCATAATCCTTAATATAGCCCATCCAAACTGGTTTGTCGAGAGTGATATCCTTGGTGAAGCCTTGCTTCTTGAAGTACCCGATGGCATAGTTGTCAGCATAGGTAAGAAAATGCATAACGTCGGAAGTTGCCTTGACATAATCTTTCAAGTGGGACATGAGATGTGCTCCATAGCCCTTTACCTGTTGGTCAGAGGAAATGGCACAGAAGACGATCTCAGCGAACTTGCGACCTTTGAAGGGGCGGTATGTGATTCCTCCAACGACCTCAAGGGGCTTTTTGACAATAGCCATTGACAAATGTGTGCGATCGTACACCAGGCGGGCTATGTAGTCCTTGGGCATCTTGGGAAGCTGCTTCTGAAAGATACATTTGAGTCCTGTAAGGATAATAAGACTCTCTCGTTGGTTGTCATTGTTGACCACGCGGAATTCGATCTCGCCATTTCGTTCCTCGATAACTGCGGGCTTCTCAGGGAAAGGAATTGCTGGAGCCTTGCTTATCTTTGGCGTTGGCTCTGGCGAGTCGCTGCTTGTCTTGATTCTCTTTCTATCGGAGGGGGTGTTTGGTTCTTCCGTCGCCTTTCGCTTGGAAGCTGGGCAAGATTTAGCAGGGCGGGGTGATGCTAAAGCGGGTCGTGAACTCACAGTTCTCTTTTATTGGGCCCATTCTGGTGGGCGTGCTGGGTGTCCGCGTGGCGAAGTAAGTGCTCGATGCTACCGTGTTCTCCTCTTCGATCCCTTCGCCCGACTGACCAGAGGCGTCACTGTTGTACTTGCGGGTACGACGTGTTGGGCTTAGATCGCTCCAATACCTCCCAGGCCTCTCAAATCGTAGCTTCTTGGGAGTGGCCATGTTAGCTGACACTGAACAAGAATGTGACGTATAACGATAGGTGACTGTCATAATGTTGATTGAAGACTTACCAGCTAACCTCTAGATGCCACGCAGGACCAGAGTCGTGCCTGCCCCTCTGGATGCTGTGAAGTTGCGTCGTGGTTTAATTAGGTTGTGAGTGATGTCTGAAAGATGGGGTAAGGGCAAGTGCCGCCGCTTCAGGCAACGTTGTCAGCCTCACTCACCCAGAACTGTCGGAGCTCTTTTCGCCGACGCTACTCCATTTTTAGACCCCTGTCGAAGAGAAGGCCAGCGAGGCCAAATCCGCGTGCACCTTCAAAACTCAAAGCTCGACTATCGCACCTTCCAACACAACCTCCATTTTCCTCCACGCAGGAATCGAACCCATTCGAAGCTTATGGAGTCACCATTGCATCAGGTCTGGGAGAGTGCCGTTGGCAACCCCTTCGTACCAACTGTTGGAAAAGGCAGCCACTTCTTCCTGGGCTTCACGTTATTGACGATTGGACTTCTGCTCAGTGGCCTTTTCGGCCTCAGTACGTCCTCCCTATTTTAATTGATGGAACCATAGCTGATTCCCGTGATAGACCGGTCCATCGCCAACATCGGAGCTCTTGGAATACCTGCTTCGTTAGCCATTGCGTAAGATGAAGCATGCTGCTATTCTCCTGCTTTCACTGATATTCTGCAGGTTCGGTGCGGTCTACATGATCTGTGCAGTCGGCGTTTATGTATAAGATCTCGATTCCCACGAATTTCTTTCCATCGCATAGAATTGTACACTAGTTGGAGCATATAAAAGCAAGGCGTTGAGATTCTCCCACTGTTGGAAGAATTATTCAAGCTCCATATCAAGACGAACAAGCACAAGACCAAGTGATTTTAACTGCCGCAGAATTCTCCTCTCCTTTCGATCGTCCCTTGTCACCTACTTCTACAATGTCTACAATCGGCGAGCTGGATCATGGCGTGCCTATCTTCAAAGCTGTGTCGAGTTCCGCCAGACAGCTATTCCAACTCCTTAACTGCATACGTTTTGCACCAAAGGCTCAGGTGCAGATCAGCAATGAAGGACTTCGGTTCGCGGTAGAGGAATCGAGAGTGATGCAAGGTATGTTTGCTGGGCGAGCAAATTATGGCTCAAATAGTAATGTGCTCAGGTATTGTCTTTCTCGATAAAGCACTCTTCACCACCTTCAATTGTACTCTTCCGGAACCGGAGCTTTCTGACGATGACCCTGATCCTGCCACGGCCGACCTTCCAAACTTCTCTATCTCTCTCTCCGCTCTCCTCGAGACTCTTCAAATCTTTGGTGCAGCAGATATTACCACTGCTCGATTCTCAAAGCCCGATAGCGATGCTTACGGGAGCAATATCCGTCCAGGCCGTCCAAACGCTTTCAGCAACCAAGCTCTTGGCATGGCAGGAGTGTGTCGACTGTCCTACGCTGGCATCGGATCACCCTTCAGTATCATTCTTGAAGAATCAGGGGTGACGACGACATGCAACCTCAACACATATGAACCAGAAGGTGCGGAGGAGATCCCATTTCAACGAGATGCTATGCAAGTGAAGATCATAATGCAAGCACGTTGGCTTTTCGATGCCGTCTCTGAACTTTCGTCGACATCGCCCAGTCGGTTGGATATCACAGCTCATACAGGCGCTCCGTATCTAAGCCTCTCCGCTGCTGGGCCACTTGGCAGTGCTAGTGTTGAATTTGCCAAGGGCAGAGACCTGTTGGAGACCTTCACCGTGGCTGAAAAGTGGACGCAGAGCTACAAATTTGACATGATCAAGGCGGCTGCAGAAGCTATGAGATTGGCGAGCAAGGTCAGCGTCAGGGGTGATGAACAAGGTGTTTTGAGCTTGCAGTTTATGGTTGAGGTTGAGGGGGGTGGAATTAGCTTCGTTGATTTCAGATTTGTTCCCTTTATCCGCGACGAGGATGAGGAAGATGAGGGTAGCAGCCAGGAGGAAGAAGAAGATTACGAGGATGAAGATGCTTGAAACAAATATCTGACCTCGCCCAGTATTTTTTCTTCCAATTATAGCTGCTATGCTTCCAAGAGCTTCCTATGCCCAATGTCGCAATCCAGCAGGTAATTTGCTCTCACAATATTTGCATATTACACCAAGGGAGTTCAGATCGCTAGACAGTCTTTGGTTCTTCCCTCACAGTCTAGACCAAGTCTTAGTGGCGTTGCAGATGTGATAAATGCAGTTCCACAAAAAATCATCCCTATTATGCTCTTTTGAAAAAAGGTCGAGCCAACTGCCCAGGAAGTTTCGGATAGCTGTAACGTTCCGGATTCTTGGAGACAAGAAGAGTAGACACAGGGTGGTTTTTTTTATGGAGTCTAGACGAATTAGTTGAGGGGATGCGAAACCACTCACAGCAGCTACCCTAACGCAAAGTCAAATATCATCCGAAAAGAGGGAAGAAGAGGCGGACGAAAAGTATCATAGAAATCATATCCAAGAGCTCATAGTTCTTTCCCACTTTCCAGATGTGGATACGCCTTCGTTCTGAAACCCGAAACGTACCCAAACGGCAGCAACTCATCCACAGTTGCGGTCCTCAACCCTTCCCCATCCTTAATGATCACCTTTATATCAGGATAGTAATCAAACATGAGCTGACGGCAGCGCCCACAGGGGGTAATTACGCCTCGCTGGTCGTTTGCTACGGCCACGACGTGTGTCAGCTTTGCTCCATCTCCAATTCCTGGGCTTGAAGCAGATGCCACTCCTGCCGCCTAGCTCAATGTCAGCGCAGTTTGAGGAGAAATATTGAGTTTGAGGGTGTATACTGATGCGTTTGCAAATGCGACATTCTCTGCACAGGGGCCGCCTGAGAAATGGAAGACATTGATTCCGGTGAAGACTCGCCCGTCAGAGCAGAGAGTCACGCACCCGACAGTATGATCTGTTATCCTTCGCTCGGCTGTGCCTCTGGGAACAGCATCGATGACTGCGTTTGCAGCATCTATGAGCGAGTTCTCGGCTGGAGTGAGTGGCATCTTGAGGGGATTTGCGGCCAACAGCGTGCAGATCACGGAATCAAATGTTCCAATTTATGCAGGCACTTGGAATCCGAAGAGTCGTGATTCATTTCTTATTTACACAGTGTGCTAGCATGAGTTTAGGCAGCATCCTGAGTCATCACCGCACTGTCCCCACTATCCGCCCGTCACATTGAAAATTGAGCCTTCCTTTTGTAGAACTTGCACAAGTCAGTACGTTATACAGCGAGGCTTCAGAAGAAATGTAGACAGCTTACAGTTTGATATCACAGTCCTCCGCCAATGTTCCTCCATCCTCACGTACAACCACCCCTAGCTCTGCTTCTGGCGCTTGTGTGGTGGTTCCTCTTCATTGTCGGACCATATTGCGTCGTTGTCTTTCTCGGCGAAGTAGATTGGGTTGTCCGGATTCCAGTCAGCTTCTTCTTCCTCCTCCTCCTCTTCGGTTAATGGTCGTTGCGTGCTCGTCGGTGTAGTTGCAAGAGTCGTCAAAGTCAAAGCCGGGTTTGTGGTTGGTGTAGAATCAGACTGTATCGGTCGAGTAGATGGGCTTGTCAATGGTGTCGAGGTGTCCCCAAAGACCAGCTTCTCCAAGTGGTAGTTTTCGACGATCTGGGGACATGTATAGATGAGGGAACCCGTAGCTGTATCAAGCTCAAGCTTCGGTCGGAACGGAAACGGAGGGTTCTTGAGCCATTTCGCGAGTTGAGGATCGTTCTCGAGCTCTTTTTTCACCTGCTTGAGGGCGAGTATCCGAGATTCGATGCAAGCAGCGAGGCGCTGGTATGGAGGGGTTGGTCCTTGTTGGAGCTCATGAACTGCCTTCTTCTGTGGTTGTGCTCTTGGTGAGGGTCTCCAGGTAACGGAGATATGTCTCTTTGGTAGTCGTAGTGGTCTTGATGATCCTCTCCAGAATCCGTCCTGATGTTTGAAGCTCAGGATGCGTGCAACCAATTCTCCGCCAAGTGCAGGGGTTTGACTTGGAAGACAGTTCTTCCAGATCTCTTCCCGCAGCTCCGGGGGGAGCGTGGGGAAGCCTGGGAAGGTGGTAGCCATAGCTCGTGGTTGATGTACCGAACGTACGTGGGGGAATGTATTGTGGGTTTGTGTAGCGTGCGTAGTAGTAAAGTACGAGATGTGTTCCGGCAATGAGGCGCACTAGCGAGCGTCGTTGCAAGTGCAAAGTATACAAGGCATCAGGAACAATGCTCAGAATTTCATTGTGATTGCTCCACGGGAACAATCACGTTTTTGTACGAGCGCGGTTGTGGTCTGGACTGTGTTATACTGGGACCGAGCTAAGGTTAACTCGTAAATTGAACCAGACGCAAGCAACTCCACCAAAGAATACATTATTCGAAGGAATTCTCATAGTTCGAACTATTACGAGAACATTCACAATTCCGCAATTCTGTTACGTTACAGCAGGAGTGATATGCAGCTAGGACATGGCAGCTAAGCTAAAACAGAGAACAAAGCTTCAAAGGAGATTTGCCCAAGCTTGACATCACAAACTACATATAGCACAAGCAAGTGGTATACTTCACGCTCTCTTACTGAATAAGAATGAATTTTCAAATCTCCAGCTGACACCTTTTAAGGGAAATATAAGCATATTCTGTGAAGCTGGAGTGCCATGACACGTCATACCACTTCGAAAATAGGAGATAGGAGTCTGATAATCTGGGGACGGCCCGTCCCGCTGCACGGTCCACCTTCCCGACCCTATTTCATCGTTTCTTCTGGCTTTCTTTGGAGTTTCCCTCCCTCAAATATTGATCTGCTACTTTGAAGCTTGGGAGACAAGGACCCTAACATTCCTTTAAATTGCTTGAGCTTGCATCAACCACAATTAACGGGAAGGCAGAATGAGGTCCAAGATCAAGCATGCCCTTTAAAACAAAATTGATTACTGTTAGTGTCCAAATCAGCCGCGACTATCCATACGCAACCCATGTAGCGAGTTTCTCGCCACTTCTATTACCCCAAATGCCTTCTTAGACCCTTCGCTGTCATGCGTAACACCCCTATTTTGGACCCCCTGTTCTGTCTCGCCCTTCATTGACCTCCCCTTGGATCCCACGTGAAAAGTCTCAATACTTTCTATTACATCAAACCCCGAGTTTCGAGCACTCTGCTCAAGCCGTTCTAATAGTATTGGGCGTGGAGAGAAAGTGGTGGGGGACAATTGATCTTCTTGTGGCTCGTCGGCTTCGAAGTTGAAGAACATGCGTACAATAGATGAGGATGTTGTAACTTTCGATCCTGGAGGTAGGAGTCATCGGTCAGTTGTGTTGTGTATAGTGGATTTAGTGCGACTTCCTTGATCCAGAGAGTGAATGGGGCAAGTGCCTCTAGAAAAGAATTAATTTGTGATCCTTTGATTTGACATCGGACTTACAAGTAACGTCTATGATTCTGGGCAATGTGCCCACCACTACCGTCTCTGGACCGCCATCAATGGTTATTCTCTTTGTAATCTTGTGAAAAAATAAACATACAATACGAGAGGGCCGCCCAAAGTTGTAATCTGCCACAGCATTCTCTTTGTGAATGTAGGATTCATGTCTCGAAATTGATCTTAAATAGGACTTGGTCTGCATTTCATCGCTATGATTGAGTATTGCCAGATATCGTAGGTTGCAATATATGCAATAATAAAGTCGGCAAACGCATTGAAGGCTGTGAATTGTTAGCTGCAGCAGATCCTCCGTCCAGAGCTACTTGCCTCCCGATAAATATCCAACACCTGAAGTTGCCACAATTACAGGCTGACAAATGGCCGAGCCTTCTTCTGGTGGTCCGTCCCAAGCATAATGGAGATATAACAACCGATTTGAAAGTCGGTAAGGATTGGGACCACATTCAAGAACTATTTCGAGCATCATAGTGACGTTTATGAGGAGATGATGAACCATGCTGCCGATGAGGAAGAATCGAACTTTGTCGTTCCATCTCCCAAAGATCTTGTAGAGGAACCACATCATACCAGTCCGCGCGAGAGTGGTTGACGCAATGACTATCATTGATCAGAGAGATGTTCTAGTTCAAGTAGAGAACCTACTCAATATTGGGGAGCCACCTGCCACTTAAGAGCTTCGGAGAACAGTGGACGGCTGAGGAAATAAAAATGCCTCCCAAAGCCAGCATTGTAGGATTTCTGCAGGCATGCCATGTGAGCAACGTCGAGAACCTAGAGTGTATTCTTAGCATCCACCAGATTCAGAGACGCAGTGGACAAAGCCATGTAGCAGCGAAGTGACAGTCTTCAAAACGCCAAATTCGATCTGTAGCTTCAACTTTGGAAAAATGAAGTGATACCCAACCCTTGGCGGAATATCGGAAGATAAGACATAGCCCGGTGATGGCCGTAGATATCCAGCAAGTAAGAACAATACCGGCCGTTGTGAGGTTTAGAAGTTAGATAGTCCCATTTACGCTAGGTCATTGTGAGTTACCTAGTTTGTAAGAAACTTCCCACGGTCAACGTCTGCTTCTATCAGAACAGGAACATCCATCTTTAGTCAGAAAGAATAGTTTAACCCGGTTCAAAATTGCCATATGACGGGGATACGGCAGAAGGCGAAGTGTCAACTGCTATATCGCGTCCTCTGTCTTGGCTTGTTGGTCGCAAGCAATGCACGGGCCGCAGATGGCGATCAACCGTAAGCCACACTTTGCCCGCCACGCCACAGGTGAGGCATTGAGCAATTTCCCGGATCATTCGCTGGTGGGTGAAGAGCATGGGAGACAAGATTGAGGTGTTGCGGGGGCGGCGTGGCCCATCAATCATCTACTTCTACAGTATCGTGCTCCCGCCTACGAATACCCCTTAGATTGGGTTACTCCAGGGGACCGAGCGCAAGGATTATCCATTCCCGACGATTTCCAGTGGTAGATTCCAGATCCGCCCCCCCAAAGACTTCTTCTTGAGGTGTCCTGGCCATTCAGCTACAGTATCTTCCCCAGAAATATCGTTCATCCGCGGCATCCATTCCTCGGGTAGCCCGAATGCCTTCCTTTCTGTTTTCCTCGACGACCCCATCATCGCTGACTGGTCCTCAAATTTGAGATTGTGGTCGCGAGGCAAGAATCCTGTTGTTGTGACCAAGGCATCCTGTGTCAACGGCGCAATGTGGGCGGGAACTTGTTTGGTTGCGTTCAGCTCATGAGCAACTTTTTCGTTGAAAGGACTTGACATCAGTGGATGACATCCCCCGGAATAACCCAATTATTCCAAGACCAGGGGCGGCGAGCAGTGCATCGTTGCCAGCTTTTGAAAGAAGAGTTGCGCTTCAATGCGATTGATTAAGCTTTGTGACAACCATTTAAGTGTAAAAAAGGGCAAGCGGTCTGCGAAGACGGGATAACTCATTCGGGCCGGACAAAAACCAGGTCAGAGGTGTTGGTGTTCCCTCCTATTTTGATCATCGATGATGAACCCACGGAGGTAACCTCCTGTCAGCCACCGGAAAAAAATCCTTGAATTGCAGGAACCATCGGCTGTTGCACAGAACCAAATTCTAGTCAA
>Ga0307515_10020138_pt1 | contig 11927 bp, 16 predicted proteins | sample 17_EM_MG_FD_194513 | JGI IMG/M metagenome (GOLD analysis project Ga0307515, IMG submission 194513) | Populus trichocarpa ectomycorrhiza microbial communities from riparian zone in the Pacific Northwest, United States - 17_EM | ecosystem: Host-associated > Plants > Roots > Unclassified | place...
ACCTGGACGACCGCGAACGTGCTTCGGACTCAGGTTGAGCTCAAGCGTCACCCAGGGTAGCCTCACCCGTTACTCTGGTGCCGTCGGCTTCAGTGCTCCTGACTACGCCGTCGCTATCTGCAGCTTGGGCAATGGATCTACTTTCACGGCCAGTTACTACCACCGTGTGAGCCCTGTGTGGTATTTGTGGTAAGTTTTGCAGTTCATCGCCGTCTTGCTCTCTGCCTTACTCAGACCTTCGCCTAGAGAGATATTGATGTCGCCACAGAAGACCAAGACCTGTTGAATACGGCACTGACCCTGAGTTCCACCTTTGGCAACAGGCAAAAGGTGGCAATGAAAGGAGCTTGAAGGCTGCTGGCTCCGAGAAGAAAAGGTCACAAGTCGTCGTGGACGAAACCAAGTACGAGGAAGCAGATGCGACTGAGTGATTCTTTGTATGATACAAACGCACACTCGGATAATATGTACATACATGTTATAGATTGAAAACAGGCAATCGGTTGAAAACAGCAATACGTGATGCGGCAGCGGGATTGCTCAGCTTCCGACCTGGATCATTTGATCAAAGTGTATGATTCCAGTTGGCTTTTACTGAATGGCAAAACAGGATGACTGGCCTGTTTTCGACCTGCCTTCCCCCTGCTACAGGAGATCTACGTGAGTTCTTTGGTCAAAAATCAATCGGGTCATTTTCTACGGTGACTGTGCCAACTCTGATACGACACGCTAAGCTAGCTGAGTGTATGAATGACATCGGACAACGCAGTGAATACCTCCCAGGCGTTCTCAAGAGTCAAAGCCGGTGAGCCAAGCCGCAAGTATGCGTCATCTACGATCTTTCTAAAATCATCACCAACCCAGTCTTCCCTTGGGCCAGTTTCCTCGATGGCCAGCGCACGCATCACCTGTACTGCCTCTGAGGGAACCGGGATTTTGCATTGAACGCCAAGAAACTCAGACGGATTGGAAAAAGCATTCATGGGCACATGGCCTGAAGGCATGTTCTTGTTCTTTTGGCTTCGAACCCGGTGGTTGTTCCAGTACATCTTGAATTCGTCAAGCTTGGCTTGAACGAGTGGCGGGAACACCCAATAGAACAGGTCCCTAAATGATAGATATGTAACATGAAGCAAATAGAAATGTAGAGCGAAACCTACTTGTGCCATGGGACCATGACGTTATAATGATGACCATGACCCCGTAAGAGATGCACCTTAACGTCGTGCCCTATTTTCTCCCGCAGCCAGCGCCAGAAACCTTCAATAGTTGTATTGTGTACACTCTTGAGGGCCATAAAAGGCGGGAATTGAATCGGGTCTAACTCGGGAGCAAAATTCCCGCTATAGGGGTCAGCCTTGAAAGTTCCTTCAACGATTGGTTCGAATGATGTGGCGTACCGGAGTGCAATCTGAATCGATTGCATTAACCCTGTCTCAGTCCCTTTATCTGCTGTCAGCTGAATTGGAATCCCTTCGGTGGCCATGTCAGGTGCGGTTTTCCAACATCTTGGAAAAACGTACCCCCCTGTTCTTCTGCCAGATCAAGGTAAAGATGGGCCACCGGACCCAGAGTCCGACAGTTGGGGACACAAACGAGTTTCAGGACCATACTGGTCCATTTATCTTTGAACCCGTAGATTGGGATACCGATTTCACCCATGCGTAAGGCCTGTTCGGACAATTTTTCATGGCCATCTGCAGAAATTTCATGAAATGGTCCAGCCGAGTGGAGGGGAGTACGAGGTATCCGTGGCTTATTGTGTCCTGGGAACCGTTTATCAAAACCATCAGGGAACTGTTCGTGCATGATTGTGCGAACAGTATCTCTGGTTATGGTTTCAGACAAAGTTGTTGGATATGAGAAGTTGCTGGATGACGTGCCTTGGTATCGCGAGGCCCTTATCCTTAAGTATATCTTTAATGTAGGATGGGCCATTTGTCTGTGCCGGGTTCTTGAGAACCTCACTTATCACAGCTCTCGTGGCAACCTGGAGTGTTGGAGGTTTGCGGACTGAGATGACATCAAACTTTCGTTCTAATTCATTCAACTTTGACTTCCTAAAAAATGAATTAGCTTGAGCACTTGAGGCGAAACAACGGGGCATTGTATGATACCCAATATGGAGGTTGTGTTCGATTCCGAGTCGAGCAATTTTCTGGGCCCTAGACAATCCTTCACGTGCATACTGCTCAAGGGATTTCTTAAGCACATTGTCAGGAGGATCTGACCCAAGTATCAGCACTTGCGAGGGGTGGGACAGTAACCGGGTTCCTCACAGTTTTTCTCCCCATAACCATTTTTCCCTTTCTCGTTATTGTTAACCATAGGGTGGTTAGACCGTCCACAGAAAGTCCGAATTGGAGGGGAGGAGAATTGGATCAGTGTCGTGGCGGTTGGAAGATGTTGGGATTTATTCCCGCGGATTGCGTGCCGCTCCGTTGGTTTCCGGACAAATATCGACCATTGCGACTGTTGAGCGTTGCTTCAAAATAGAATAACATACTGATTACCACAAACGCAAGTTCATCAAAGATACAATAAAGAGAAATAAATAGATTGCGAGAAGGCGTTGAGGTGAAGGCGTCATTCTCTGCAGACAACGTGTGTTGGGTAACTGTGCACGTTATCCGCCCGCGTTTTTCGGTGGCCGTCGAATGGCAATATGGCTCAGAAGTCATCCCCCAGCCTCGCAAACGCTTTGGAAGCATGCCCCCGCGTTCGCGATCGATTCACGACGAGTCTACCGCCCTCGCGAGCCCTCAGCACCCCCCCCGACTTTCCTGCCCCTCACTCCGAGTCTCGATCACAGCATTTCCGCTTTGGGAATGATCGCGTTCCCACGCTTGCTACACCCGGTTTTCGAACCACTTTGCATCGAGTCTGGGCCCTGGCCTTCTTTCTTTCTTTCCTATGATGTCAGGATGACATCACCCCCTTTTCCTGGTTCATATTTTTCCAGTGTAGCTACCTCTGTATATAAAGGCTAGAGTAGTACCGAGCAAATCAATCCTGTTGGAGGCGAGCTCCCCAGGCCCAGTTTTCGTGTCCCCTAGTCCGAGTTCACTAGAGGCCGTGTCCTCCCTCGTCGTTGCTATTGTTGTCCCCCTCGTCGTCTCGTTGTCCCGATCGTTGTTCCCCTCGTCGTCGCCGTCGTTTTGCACTCGTTGTCCCCTCGTTGTCCCCGTCGTTTAGCGCTCGTTTCGCGCGTTGTTCCCGTCGTCTCGCGCTCGTTTTGCCCGTTTTCCCGATCGTTGTATTCCCTCGTTTGGCCCGTGCGCCCTCGTTGTTCTTGCTTGTTTGGCCCGTGTGCCCCCCATTGTCTCGCACCTCTGAGACAAGGCTGACCCTGGTCACGAACCCCCCCTGGTCTTCCCTCGTCGCACTCGGCCCCGGGAAGTATCAGATTAACGTGTACCGAGAATTTGTTTCCTAATCTCATTGAGGATTTGCGTTGAATGTCAGGCAGTGTAGCGAGGTGATATTGTCTGCCATTTATCTACGTTACGGTAAAATGAATGCACAGGTGTTAAGAATGGGAGTGTGGGACATTAAACGAACATGATGGTGATAGCAAGGGTGATAAAAATTAAAAAGGGTCATAGTGTGAAGTGGATGTAGGTGCGGTTACTGAATGCTACCTTAGGATGGGGAATCGTTATCTATCTCGGACCCACTCTCCTGTCCATCTTTCCCAGGTCCTGGAGAGCAGGGAGGTCCTTCATCAGTGGGGAGGTTCTCAAGTCTTAATTTCTTGCAAACTGGACCACAGGCATGGTCACCGAGGAATGTCTGAATTCCTGCGACACCGTGGTCTCCAATTCCTGAATCCCTGCGATGCACGTGTTAATGAAAAACTCAATGGTGCATGTTCAAACCCCTACCCCGTTGCTGTGTGCGTCATTACATCAAACAGAACAAGACCTTCAATGCCAGGTGATATTTGTGCCGATGTGCCTTTGTGAGGGAGGTGAGCGATTAGTCATTGGGCTGGAATTGAACATGCCTTGGATATCAGCGAAGACAACAGAATGGTGACTGTAAATGTACGCAAAGTGCACAAATGCACATATGGTTGCACCGACCAGATCGCCATGGTGGTTGGGGTGGGCAAGAGTGCCACTCCATTTCGTCACTGACATTGGTCGTCGCTTCTCAACGATCCATGCCCACGGGGTTGGTGTCGTACCATCATCCCCCTGACCAGCAATCTTGGTTGGCTCAACCTCAGTACCGAGGTAAGCATTGACGAAATGGAGGTCTGTCAGGTCCAAGCGCAAGGATTTAGTATGCTTCAAATTATCATTTGGATGGTAACGGAGTGTATTATACCCAGGTAAATTGAGGTAACTGCATTGAGCTTTGCGTGTTCATAGAATTTGCTCAAGAACCACTGGCCCTGGGCAATCCTACGGAGTTCCATTTTTAGTTCCACTTGGTTTTCCAAAGCACTGGCCGTGTCGTCCAAACTGGTCTCCTCAACTCTAAAGAAGGACTTAGCAACGTAGCCAATTCCGTTTAAAGTCAGCTTGAGCAAGAGTTAGATTGTAAACAGGGCAATCACACACTTAGGTACGTACCTCATGGACCCGTTTCATGGCACCACGTGCTATCTCCTGTTTCCCAATAAAACCGGACACGATCTTGTCCACAGAGGTGAATGTGACATTCCCATCAGCGGCACCCGGGGAGCATTCAGCCTTGACCAACTGAATGGGAACTTGTTTTTGGATAGCTAATCGATCTTGGAGGGTACCAGCCGCTGCCACCGGACTGAAATGAGACGTAAAGTGTGCTGGATAAACATTTGTCAGTTGCGTGTCAGAACACAATGTACACACTCACCCGAACCAGAACGGATCCTCTTCGCAGTGCCAGTGATTCCCCCTTTCCTACGCTTTGAACCTAATACAGAAAATTCATCTTCATCGGAGTTGAACGCATCTGCACGGGATTTAACCTAGGAACCCATGAGCCAACTGTGGAATGGGTTCAACCATTACAAAACCCAAACCCACGGCGCTCATGTTAACGTTGATTTCAAGGTGAAGCGTTGGACCCTTCACACCCTTCCACAGTGAGATTGTTTTACTCAGCCATAGTTCACGGCGCGCAGGATGGTTATAGTGGTCATAGAAGTCCCCAAGGCTCATTGTACCCGTGCTTTTCTCTAGCAGGCGATTACCACAGAATCGGAAGGACACGTCGGAACTGATGGCAGGGTTAGTGGCACCCACACAACACAAAGTTACCGTGCTTACAGGATCAGTTTTTCCGGGTTGCTCTTAACCCATTCTGCGTTGATCGTCTCCAAAAATTCGGCCAGGAGGTCTATCACAGAAGTAAGGATCGGCACCACGATAGTAATCGAATGTCATACCTGGCATTAACACCGATCTCGCCTTTGGGACTGCCTGCCCACCAAGTGCCGGGTCAGGGGTTTTGGAATTACTGCGACAGACCTATCAAACAGGATGTCAGCCAGTCCTTGTGATTAAGATGGGGAGATGGCGGCTTACATTATACATGATGGTTATCATCTTCTCCATGAAAGGATTCCCGCTGACCGAACGAGGTTTAAGAAGGGTGGGAACAATTGTTGTTGTTGATGGTGTGAAGTGCTTGAGTCGAGATCGTGCTGCAAAAACACGCTGTTCCGATGCGGAAGAGACATTTGGTAGTAGAGCCATGGATTCTTCTCCTGAAAAATGAGGACCAACAAGAACTGTGCGAGACTTCTGTAAGATAGCTGCTGCACCCGCTCACGAAACAAACAAACCCACCATCAGTAGAGGAAGTTGCCCATGCTACGCAAACTTGGTTCAGACAAGTGGTCTTGGACGTGTTTGGTGAGGTGCCAAGGTGGGGAGCAGAGATGCCGCAATGCATACACTGTTTCCAGTTCTGAGTGGGTATAATATGAGTGCACATATAACAGGAATCGTAGACCACTTGCCTGTGTTTGGATGTAGTTTGGGTGCTCGGGGTCAACACCTAACGCCTGGAGGGCCGTACAGCGTTTACACGCCGAATCCACAGGAAGGGCTGGGAAGTCGGTTGCACAGAGCGGACACAATGGCATTGCGTGCCAGGGGGACTGAGGGAAGGGGGAAAAGGAGTGTGGTGAGCGGTGCACGGCAGGCGGCTTGGGGAACCTCGAAGTTTTCACAATACCTTTATAGATGTCCCAATGGTCCGTGCATTACACGCGACGGACACGAGGAAGGTTATCCGGCCCAATGGGATTGTGTCCTGCTGCTCAACCCAACAAAACGAGGCTGCAAAAGATAAAATCCCCCTTGTGGCCACCGCGTACCTTTGGGCGTGTTGGGGGTGGGTGTGAAAACGACACTCCACGTAAAACGAAATCGATACAGGGCGCTCCGTGCCTCTATGTCCACGGGGCCCGGCCAAACAGAAATAACGTGTACCTGGGGCAGATAGGCAGATAAATGGAACGGCGTGTTCACGAACGGTGGTGGGTAGGTCATTGCGGAGGAAGTGTGAGGGTCGGCCGGGAACTAGCCGAGGTTCTGATCGCTCATGTGGATCCGAGCCACGGCCATACCGCATCATACCATACAAGCCGAGGATAGCGACGGCGTAGTCAGGAGCACTGAAGCCGACGGCACCAGAGTAACGGGTGAGGCTACCCTGGGTGACGCTTGAGCTCAACCTGAGTCCGAAGCACGTTCGCGGTCGTCCAGGTTTGGGTAAGAGTGAAACTGTGGAGGTTGTACATGGTCTCGATGTCGCTGGTGATAGCGGCACAAATACCAGAGACTGGTCTCCGAGGGCCGAAGTGGACGTGCCCTCGATTGCCGATGCTGGTATGTTCAGATCGGCGATGCCGGTAGATGTTGTCGGAGCGTGAACATGGGCACGAGGACACAAGACTGAAGGAGGAATCGGGGGAGCCTCAAATAAGGCCTTCGGCTTCTTGTCTTTCTGTTGGATGGAAACCGTCGTAGTGGGGATATTCGGTGGTGTTGACGGGGATAAGACTGCACCGCTGTTCTCGGACGCGATCGTGAGGTGGCAGATGTAGCGGCGACACGCTTGTGAGTTGGTGCAGTAACGGCCGTGTTGTTGAGTGTGGACGCGTCTGTCTCTAGGAAGTCAATCGCTGGTGTACGGTAGGTCTTGAGGACTTCTACGATCCGGCAGAGCGGCACCACGTCTTCCATGATTGCCTTTTCTGCGCCGACGAGCATGGTCCTTCTCGTGTTCCTTTTCGTCCCTCCCGATCACCCCGTCGTTGGGGACCGGGGTAAAGGAGAACTGATCCAGGGAGCGGGCAACGGTGACATTGAGGGTGGGGAGGAAGGAAGTTCCCGAGTTCTCATCCTGGAAAGGCATCACGAACACGCGAACGAACTACCGAACCCGAACGTGTCAGACGCAACGACGGAACAGAAGCGCCAGCGACGCGAACGAGTGATGGAATCTCACATACCGAATGGGTTCATCAAGTCCCTCGTGCCCGATGATCTGGTTGATGGTGTAGGGTCATGGCGAGACGGAGGGTCCGGTCACAGCCGACAAAGGGGCTAGCAGCACGTAGCAACCTGACAGTCGTTGGTGTATGACCGTGTTAAGTGGAGGAAAAATAAAGATCGGTCTGGTCGGACTCACCACCCCCGTCCCAACTCGCATACTACCTCCCAGTGTACTGGCAATCCAGACTGCTACAGCCCTACAACATCACTCAACCCCGGCGGGCGAACTGGAGCCGTGGCCAATTCATCCGTGGAGCAGATGCTCACCATTCCTCCCTGGCGATTGATGGAAGCACTTTCCCTTGCAGTATGAAGGTTCATACCACAGAATAGGGCCGCCGATGGTGTAACATGTTTTGCAGGGGCTGGGGACCATGGTACGTGTCGGAAGGTGTCGGAGTTGATGTAGAAAAACTGTGGAATTAGCCGAGGTTCTCGATCACTCGCGCGGATTGAGCCGTGGCCATCCCGCATACCCTAGACGTCTATCTCCAACTGGCCGCCTACTACAAGTCTCCACTCTCTGTTGCTTTGTCTACATTCGGCTGGCAGCTCCCTCTCCGGCCTTCTGCATATTTCATCCGGGGTTACGTTGAACTAGCAACTTGTCAACATCTCCATGCTGGTCCGTGGTGCCACATCCTTGTTGCCTCCATACATCCGACTTCTCGAACTCGGCCACCTCCTGTTTGAGACTGTCCTGCGTGAATCTGGCCTCCTTCAGTGTTTACTTCTACACAGCCAACCTCTCGAGGTCGACCGCCAGATCTTAAGCTTGTGCTATCCGACCTTCACTACCCACTACGCAGATATTGGCACCGTGCTCGAGCAGCTGTCGTATGCAACTGGGGTTTCACTGTACGACCGCCCAGTGCAAAGGAGTCAACCCGTCATTAAATATTTGCTCTTGGCATTCACGTTCGCCCCATGCACCAGCAGGACTTTCATGCTCAACCCATCGTGCTGGTACGCCGCCCACATTATGGCCGTACGGATCTCGTTCGCACTCACGGAACATCAATGTGGAAGCTGAGGTTATTCAAGTCGTTGCGTTAAATGTTGTCGTCCCTCCGGTCATCCAAGTGACCCACCTCATCGGGGGCGTGTGGAACTGGTTAAGGGGAGCTAGTTGGATCAAGCGCATCGCGGGGTCACGTCGCATGGAGGTCAAGAATCCCCCCGCGGGTACTCCGCCCGATCTCATGCCGCAGGAGCAAAGGCAACAAATGGAAGACCCGCACTCTGATAACTAAATCACAGAAAACTTACCTAGCCACCTTCTCTAGCGTACTCGTATTACATTTAGCGTACAATTGTTGAATTCTTACAAACACGATCTTCAGGAAAACGATGAATCCCCGTGTGTTCTGAGTATTCACCGATGTCAACAGGCTCCCGCCGGGCCGTTAGTCGCTGGCCGCGACACGCTGATCCGCTCCCACCATCATGACCACGTTCAACGACCTTCCGCTCGAGCTATTGCCGGGCATCGTACAGAATGTCGTGAAACCTGAGGACCTAGCTTCATTTTGTCTCGTCAGCAAGGCATTCTGCGAGTTCACGCGACCTTTCCTTTACCATACTGTCGTCGTTTCCCCCCGGTACCACAGGCCCTGGGAGAAGGTAATGCAACACAACCAAAAGCCCTCCTATCTGACACCCAAACATATCTAACCAACATTATTAATAAAGGTTACCAACCTGTTCCGTACGCTATCGTCTTCCCCAGAACTGGCCAAGCACGTTCGGAAGCTAGGTGACGCCATCTGTCCGATGAATCTGCGTCGGTTCTTACAATCCGTTGGCGACCAGAAATCCGGGATTTTCCCAATGGGCTAGATAACGATCAACTGAGCAGTCTCATTGACTCCTGCCTCCGCGGAATCGCAAACACCATCAACCTACGATCTTGTACCTGGACGCAAGAAGGATTAAGCTCTAACATCCTCCTTGCAATACTTAAGCATCAACCGCTACAGGAACTGAAGATCAACGGTCACCACTACGGGCACTATGACCATACGATCCTTCCCCAATTTACGAGCGTAAGGCGGATCGAGTTGATTGCGCCCAGCATACCTGTCTTAGATGTCCTACCGGCGTGGCTGAAGTCCCTTGATGATCCGCTGCAGAGTCTATCATTTGTGCGTGCGGTAAGTACGGCTCTTGGCACTCACCGTACCAAATTTCTGAGCCAAAGTCGAATCAGGGTGTTTCTGCCGTCACGGATGCGCTTCTGGAAAAAATCTCCGAAGATTTGTTTGGTCTCGACGAACTTCACTTGGAAGGCTGCCAGACGGTGACGCATGAAGGGCTTGTGAAGGCATTGCAGTGCAACAAGAACGGAATCAAAAGACTCAGTATTGAGAGCATTTCCCGCCTACTTGTGCGTCCTCACCGTTCGCTCTGGAGTGGCATTGATTAGATTTCCGAAGGACCTACCAGAGTTTGGTCGGCAGTCCCGGAATGCGCAACTGTTAAATCGGCTGACGTCTCTGACCATCACTGTCAACATTCCCTTCTGGATCTCTGGATGGGCGAAGGAAATACCCTCGTTGGTCTCCTCGTCGCCATTGGAGTACTTTCAGATCTACAGCACCACCATGATCGAGGACAAGGAAGCTCAATTGGACGACCTTATCACAACTCTCATCTCGGTCCATGGATCACGCCTAAAACGCCTTTCAGTTCATCGCCTGCCTATCACTTGGAAGGCATTGGATGAAGCTTGTACCGGATTTACGAACTTGAAACAGCTGTCTGTTGTTGTTGAGCGGGGTGACCTGGTGGGTTCTTAGCCGAGGACCTGTCACGGCGTACGTTAACAAGGTCCAGGAGTTCATTGGGAATTCGCTATCGAAGGTTACCAGACTCCAGGCAATCCACATTTATTTTACGGCCCCGCGAGTGAGAAGGAAAAAAATCATCCAGGTCTCTACCAGGGAAGTGTTGCAGATCGTGAACCAATGCAGTCCAACGCTCACACAAATTGGATGTGCTAGCCAGGTCTGGCAGGTGAGTTGGGTAACGTCCGTTTCGGCGAACCTTACACAAAGTTAGGTTGTAAGGAGTGTCACACATCAGCCAACGATTGTGGAGCTGGCACAATGGGAACGGCCGGATATCCCTGACCCGTTCCGTGTCGTGTGAGGATGGTATACTTACAGATTGACCAGTGTATAGTGCCCGCCACCGAGGATTGTACTTTACGTCGTGTACTTTAAATCGCCGGTGACCCGACCGCTCTCTGCCGCCGAACGGGCTGCAAACACGCCCTCAAAAATCATGCTATAATCGCCACCATTCCTCATGGAGCGCCAATAAACTAGTAGAGGCCCGCCGGACAAGAATGCCAGAGTGGTAACTTTCTGGCATCGGTGAATTGTTGCCCCAACCCCATCATCATTCAGTTCCAACGGTGACCGTACTGCTTTGTGTCCTTTCTCTCCGTTCCCAAATGAACGTGGGCCCAGATCACGAGGAGTTTCGGCGTGGCCGCTGGGAAATCGGCTTACAAACGCCCCATACTAAACGCGAGTCACCGCGCTCTAGCGCTCGTCCCGCGAGAATCAGCGAAGCCTCAATCTGGTTGAGCTGGAATCGATGACAACCTTGAATGTGCAAACGGCCCCCGACCAGGTACCTCGCGCAGCATGGTGACGTCAGGTCTCTCTTGGGAAAACCCGAATTGGGGTTCTTTCTACTACCGATGCCTGCTCCACACTCTCTTTGGAACATTCACTCACTTCAGGCTGAATAGTTTTAAATCCTTCGTCAGACGGCCCCGGTCAATGGTCGATTTGATTCTTCGCTTGTGGATTCTCTCTGTGCACCGACTGAAAGGCGTCGACGATGTATAATCACTGTTCAACCCGTTATTGTTGCACGTCGACGCACGTGGGTGGTCATCACCTCGAGCAGACTGTTCGCCTCTGAATGCCTTTGATTCGTTGCGATCACCTCGCATTTCTGCAAGGGAAGGTATTATATAATACACGCCACCCCTGTTTTGGCGTACACAGGGACGGGAGCTCATCGCGGTGTTCCACTCTGGTTCTGAACTCCACAAGGGTTGCGATTCGATCCGCTAAGTACTTGACGTCGCTTGCGAGGGTTGGGTACATACACCGTCACCCCAGGCGTGGACGTGACCGGGAAGGGGTCCTCTGGAATCTGGCAATTACCGAGTTCTCGTCTCACCGCGCGCTCTCCACGCTGTACAGCTCCACAAACGTTGCAAATTGTATGTCTTGCCTCACTTCGTAGTTGACGTTGAACCTTACTCACCGCCGACCCTGATCCCCAGTGAAAAACCGGGCGAGCGGGAGCGAGCCTGGTTGATCACTGGCGAACCCGGACGAAACGTGGCATTATCGATCTAGGCCCAACGACCCGGATCTAACCGAAGCCGCGTGATCTTAATTAGTA
>Ga0307515_10020139_pt1 | contig 11927 bp, 8 predicted proteins | sample 17_EM_MG_FD_194513 | JGI IMG/M metagenome (GOLD analysis project Ga0307515, IMG submission 194513) | Populus trichocarpa ectomycorrhiza microbial communities from riparian zone in the Pacific Northwest, United States - 17_EM | ecosystem: Host-associated > Plants > Roots > Unclassified | place...
ACGACCAGGGTGACGAGCAGGAGGGCGGTGCATGTGCTTCGCATGGCGCCCGGAACATGGCGCAACTGCGGGGCCCCCGCAAGACGCCCGCCCGCCCAGCAGCGATGGGGCTATGATGCCCGGGCGGGCGGTCGAGCTCGCGCCTCGCCATGCCCGGCACCGACGATCTCCAGGGCGCCGACCCCGGCGCAAGCCGCAGCTCCCTGGTGATCAGCGAGACCGGCGGCTCGGGCGGCGTGTTCACCGGCGTGCCGTTCAAGCGCCGGTTCGTCGCTCCGGCCATCGTGCTCGGCATCGCCGAGCTGATCTTCATCGCGTACCCGCTCGGCATCGCGTTCGACCTCGCCGGGCTCGGCGGCGACACGCTGCTGCGCACCGCGGTGCCGGTCGGGGTCGGCGCGGTCGTGGTCTGGCTCGCGGCGATCACCGCGTGGCTGTTGCCGCTGTGGTCGGCGATCGCGGCGCGGCGCCACGGCGAGCGGGTCCACAAGGAGCTCGCCGCCCGGGCCTATCGCATCACGCTCAATGGCCCGGTGCGGGTGCTGCTGCTGCGCACGGGGCTGTGGTCCTCGGCGGCGGCGCTGACCGGGCTGTTCCTGCACATCTTCCGCGACTGGCCGATCGAGCGGATCGCCGAGATCACCGCGCTCGCGACCGTCCATGCCTACATCCTGAGCTGCGTCCGCGCGGTGTGGTGGGCCCAGATCCTCGGCCAGATCAGCGCGCGGCTGTTCGCCGCCGGCTCGCCGCTCAAGCGGTTCGACGACAGCCACTTCCGGCGGTTCATGCTGGTCGCGATGATCGTCGCCGGCGGCGTGCTCGCCGCGCAGGCCGCGTTCGCCTACTACTTCGTGCCGATCACGTTCGCGCAGTACCTGCAGTTCGAGACCTACGTCGCGGTCGCGTCGCTGGCCGGTGTGACCGGCTGGCTGGTGTTCGCCCGGCTGATGACCCGCGATCTGCGGCGCTACCTCGCGGCGTCGCGCAACGAGGTCGTCACCGGCGCACCGCCGGCCGCGGTGATCTACCGCCGCGCCCAGGCGCTGCCCTACCGGTTCGCGGTGATGACGATCGGGGTCTGGCTGGTGATCGCGATCGTCGGCGCGCTGGTCGCCCGGCTCCACCTGGGGTTCGAGCTCGACGACACGATCATCCTGGCGACCGCGATGATCGTGCTCGCGGTCGCCGGCGCGATCTACGAGCAGCTGTGGCACCGCGACGTGCTGCGCCCGCTGCTCGCCCACCTGACCCAGCGCTACCGCGTGCCGGTGCGCAGCATCGCGCCGTCGATGTCGCTGCGCTCGAAGCTGCTGTTGTCGTTCGGCGGCGTCGTGCTGCTGGCGTGCGGCATGGCGCTGCTCTGGGGCTTCGTCCAGTACAAGAACCTGGCGACCGACGCCGCCGGCCAGCAGTCGCGGCTGGGGCTGCAGTGGATGCACTCCGAGCTCCAGCGCGACCTCGGCAACGACCCGGTGCCGCCGGCGCCCGATACGGTGCGCAACGCGCTGCGCCGGGTCGCCGCCGCCGCCCCCGAGGCGCCGGTCATGTACTACCTCGACGACGAGGCCGACCTGCTCGCGGTCGGCGGCGGGCCGATGGGCGCGCCGCGGCCGCCGTGGTACGTGCGCTACCAGCTGCAGCGCAGCACCCAGGAGCTGATCGCGTTCCACCGGGCCGAGCTCACCGGCCGCGCCCAGCGCCTGGTGCTGAACTGGCGCGGCGCGCCGTACCGCATGGGCTCGGTCGCGGTGTTCTACCCGAGCTATCGCGGCCGCGGCCAGTCGATGGTGCGGCCGCTCAAGGAGCTGCTGGTGTTCTTCCTGGTGCTGTTCGGCGCGTGCGGCGGGATCGTCACGCTCACCGTCACCCAGTTCGTGTCGCCGATCCGCCGGCTCGAGCAGCGCGCCGATGCGATGGCGCGGGGCGAGCTCGCCGATCCGGTGATCGTCGGCGGCGAGGGCGACGAGATCGGCCGGTTGACCCTGGCGCTCGAGGAGATGCGCCGCGCGCTGCGCGACAAGCTGCGCTCGACCGAGGAGGTCAACCTCGACCTCGAGCGCGCGGTCCAGATGCGCACCGCCGACCTCGCGCGCAAGAACCGCGAGCTGGCCGAGACCCTCGACAAGCTGACCCGCGCGCAGGAGCAGCTGGTCCGGTCCGAGAAGCTCGCCTCGATCGGCCAGCTGGTCGCCGGCATCGCCCACGAGATCAACAACCCGGTCAACGCGATCGTCAACACGGTCGGCCCGCTCGAGCAGGCGATCGACGACATCGACTCGAGCGATCCGGTCGCGCGCGGCGAGGCGGCGCGCGACGTCCGCGAGATGGTTCGCGTCGTCCAGCGCGGCGCGCAGCGCACCAAGGCGATCGTCACCGCGCTCCACAACTACTCGCGGACCGATGACGAGAGCGTGGTCGACTTCGACATCGACCGCTCGATCGACGACTCGCTCGAGCTGCTCCGCCACCTGCTCAAGGACAAGACCGTCACCAAGCGCTACGGCGACGTCGGCCGGGTCCGCGGCCACGCCGGCCAGGTCAACCAGGTGTTCATGAACCTCTTGACCAACGCGGCCCAGGCGCTGTCGGGCCGGCTCGACGCGACCATCACGATCGAGACCACCGGCGACGCCGACTCGGTCGAGGTCAAGATCAAGGACAACGGCCAGGGCATCTCGCCCGACGTCCTGCCGCGGATCTGGGACCCGTTCTTCACCACCAAGGACGTCGGCGAGGGCACAGGCCTGGGCCTGTCGATCGTCCACGAGCTGGTCGAGCGCCACGGCGGGACGATCGAGTGCCAGACCACGGTCGGCGCCGGCACGGTGTTCACGGTCGTGCTGCCGCGCCAGATCCCGGTCGCGCTCAAGGCGCGCAACAAGGGCGCCACGCTGCTGTCGCGCTCTGGCTGACGCGCGATCGCCGTCGCATGGGACGGCGCTGCGGAGGTCCCATGGGACGGCCGCGGCGCGTCCGGCTCGGCGGTGGCCGGTCGCGCGGAGTTGCCGCCGCGGCGCTCGCGGCACATCGGGTGCACACGGCTCTCGCCATGCATTCAACGAGGTGTGCGATGAAGCTCGAGCGAAGAGGTCCCGTCCTGGCAGCGATCGCGGCCGCGTGCATCGCGGCGGCGGGCTGCTGCGACGGGACGACGGTCAACGGTTCGATGGTGATCCCGATACCCCACGTCGACGTGTGCCAGGGGTTCTCCCACGGCATCAGCCTGACCTTGCCCTGCGCGCCGAGAGACGCGGGTGCAGATGGCTTCTGCCACTACGTGATCTCGACCTCCGACTCCAGTGTCCTGTCGATCTTCGACAGCGTCTGGAATGTCCCGGTCAACACCACGACCCACACCGGCGGGATCTCGACGGTCGGCGGCAACACCGGCACCGTCACGATCTTCGTCGACGAGAGCCCGGCGGGCACCCACGAGGCTGTCGGCACCGCCACCGTCGTCCCGCAAGCCTGCTTTTGATCCACAGGAGAAACCCATGATGATTCGAACCTCGCGGGTGGTCACTCCCGCAGTCATGTTCACACTGACCATGTCGTCGTTCGCGATTCCGGCGTTCGCCGACACCGACTACAATGGCGATGGCCGGGCCGACCTGGCGCTGTATCGCGCCGACGGCAAGTGGACGTCGGTGCCGGTGCTCGCCGCCAGCGGCGACGGCGGCTGGACCGCGTTCAACGCGACCGCGCCGAGCTGGGCCAACGAGCCCGGCGTGATCGCCGTGCCGGGAGACTACAACCGCGACGGCAAGACCGACCTGGCGTTCTATCGCCCCGATGGCAGGTGGTCGGCGACGCCGGTGCTGCTGAGCGACGGCAAGGGTGGCTGGACAGCGGTCGAGAAGGCCACGCCGAGCTGGGCCAACCAGGCCGGCGTGATCGCGGTCGCCGGCGACTATAACGGCGACGGCGCGACCGACCTGGCGTTCTATCGCCCCGACGGCAGCTGGCGCGCGACCCCGGTGCTGTTGAGCGATGGCAAGGGCGGCTGGACAGCGGTCAGCACCGAGACCCCGAGCTGGGCCAGCCAGGCCGGCGTCACCGCGATCGCCGGCGACTTCAACGGCGACCGCCGCACCGATCTGGTGTTCATCCGCCCCGACGGCGGCTGGCGCTCGACGCCGGTGCTGCTCGCCACCGGCGCCGGCGGCTGGACCGCGGTCGCTGCCGCCACGCCGAGCTGGGCCAACCAGCCGGGGGGCAAGGCGCTCGCGGGCGACTTCAACGGCGACCACCGCACCGACCTGGCGTTCTACCGGCCCGACGGCGAGTGGCAGGTCACGCCGCTGTTGCTCGCGACCGGCACCGGCGGCTGGGCCGCAACCACCGCGGCAACCCCGAGCTGGGCCAACGCGCGCGGCGTGGTCGCGGTCGCCGGTGACTTCAACCTCGACGGCCGCACCGATCTGGCGTTCTACAACCCGGGCAGCACCTGGGCCACCACGCCGATCCTGACGAGCAACGGCGACGGCGGATTCAAGGCGTACAACACCGCCACCCCGCTGTGGGCCAACCAGCTCGGGATCATCGCGGTCGCCGGCGACTACAACCACGACGGCCGGTCCGACCTGGCGTTCCTGCGTCCGGGCGGCGGCTGGACCACCACGCCGTCGCTGCTGAGCGATGGCAAGGGCGGCTGGATCTCGGTGTCGAGCGCGACGCCGAGCTGGGCCCAGCTGTCGGACATCCAGGTCGCGCACGACCGCAGTGGCCTGCCGGTGCTCGCGCACCGCACGACGATCAGCGACAGCGGCGATCCGGGCTACGACCAGACCCAGGCCCAGGAGGACGCATGGCATCACCGGTTCCAGTCGTGGGCCAACTTCTTCCTGCTGCTGCTCCGGATCGCCGACTACGCGCAGTTCGTGATCGAGAGCGGGCTGACCGGCGACTACGACGGGGCGATCCGCAACGCCGACAGCAACACCCAGGCCAGCGCGTACCTGTCGCTGAGCCACAAGGTCAACGACAACGAGGTCAACGGCCGGCTCGTGATCCTCGACGCTAGCCTGCGGCTCGACGGCGGCGCGGTGTGCAGCGACGTGGTGGTGCCGGTCGGCGTGCTCCCGGTCCACGCCACCAGCAACAGCCACTTCCACGCCACGGGCACGACCACCCGCGACATCAGCATCCTGGGCCTGTTCTCGGGCACCGTGGACGTCTCGTTCAGCTTCACGCTCGAGACCACGCACTACAACGGCCTGAGCGGGACGATCGACATCGACGCCCCGTGGCCGTGCAGCAACCAGCACCTCGCGTTCGACTTCGTGCGCCGGCCGCTGTGACCGCCGCCCCGGTGGGACGGCCTCACGCAGGCGGGCGGGTCCGGGTCGCAAGAAAAATGCGACATCGCGCCGCTCGGTGTTCTGTCCCCGGTGGAACGCGGGACGCGGGCACCATGGCGGCAGGACCTCTCGAACGACGAGCGCTCGCGCGGTGGAGCGACAGCACGATCTCGACCTCGAGCCCGCTGCCGCTCCGCGCCGCGGCGCCCGCCGGGCGGCTGTCGATCGTGTTCCCGACCGCGTTGGCGGCCGCGTTCCCGGTCGCCGCCGGCCCGGTCGTGGTCGGCCGGCGCGGCGCGTGCGAGGTCCGGCACCCGACGGTGTCGCGCGCGCACCTCGCGATCACCTGGAGCGACCGCGCCGCGGCCTACCTGGCGCACGACCTCGGCAGCCACAACGGCTCGGCGCTCGACGGTGCGCCGCTCGGGCCGGAGCCGCGCGCGCTGGCCGACGGCAGCGTGCTCCGGCTCGGCGACGTGCTGGCGATCTGGGAGTCCAGCGCTGCGCTCGGGGTGCCCGGCGCCGAGGACGCCGACACGTGCGACGCGATCCCGGGCCGGGCCGTCGCCGTCCAGGCGCTGCGCGCCGCGATCGCCCGCGCCGCCGCCGATCCATCGCCGGTGCTGATCCTCGGCGAGACCGGCAGCGGCAAGGAGCGCGTCGCCCGCGAGCTCCACCGCAGGTCGGGCCGCACCGGCGCGCTGGTCGCGATCAACTGCGCGGCGCTGCAGCCGTCGCTGGTCGAGAGCGAGCTGTTCGGCCACGGCCGCGGCGCGTTCACCGGCGCGCACGAGGCCCAGCGCGGCTTGTTCCGCGAGGCCCACGGCGGCTCGCTGTTCCTCGACGAGATCGGCGAGCTGCCGGCCGCGCTCCAGGCCAAGCTGTTGCGCGCGATCCAGGAGCGCTGTGTCCAGCCGATCGGCGCCGCCGGGCCGGTCGCGGTCGACGTCCGGGTGCTCGCGGCGACGCACCGCGATCCCGCCTGGGCGATCGCGGCCGGTGTCCTGCGCGAGGATCTCTACGCGCGGCTGTCGCTCTGGGAGCTGCGAGTGCCGCCGCTGCGGGCGCGGCGAGTCGATCTCCACGACTGGCTGATCCGCCTGTACCGCGCGTGGCGGCCGACCGGCGCGCTGCCGCCGCTGTCCGGCGACGCGATGGAGGCGCTGCTGGTCCAGCGCTGGCCGCTCAACCTGCGCGCGCTCGAGCGCCTGGTGCGCGAGCTCGCGACGCGGTCGCCCGATCGCCTCGTCGAGCGATGCGATCTGCCCGCCTGGCTCGACCCCGCACCGGCGGCGCCCGCCGAGCCACCGCCCGCGGAGCCGCGCCCGCCGCCGCCGTCGCGCGACGAGTTCGTGGCCGCGTTCGCCGAGCTCGGCGGCAACGTGCGCGCGCTCGCGCGGCGCTTCGGTCGCGAGCGCCGCCAGATCTACCGCTGGATCGAGGCCCACGGGGTCGGGGAGCGAGCATGACACCGGCCACCGTCGATCCGCGGCTCGACACCATCCTCGACGGCCGCTTCCGCCTCGTCGCCCGCCTGGGCGCCGGCGGCATGGGCGTGGTGTACCGCGCCGTGCAGCTCTCGGTCGGGCGCGAGGTCGCGCTCAAGGTCATGAACCGCCGGCCCGGCGAGCTGGCGCACGAGGCGACCCACGAGGCGAACAACGAACGGTTCCTGCGCGAGGCGCGGCTCGCCAGCCGGCTGTCGCATCCGGCGATCGTCACCACCTACGACTGCGGCCGGACCGCCGCCGGCGAGCTGTGGATCGCGATGGAGCAGCTCGACGGCCGATCGCTCCGCGATCTGCTCGAGGACATCGGCCCGCTGCCGCTGGCCCGCGCGCTGGCGATCGCCGAGCAGGTCGCGGCCGCCCTGGCCTCGGCGCACGACGCCGGCGTGATCCATCGCGACGTCAAGCCGTCCAACGTGATGGTCCAGGGCAGTGACCGCGCCAAGCTGCTCGACTTCGGGCTGGCGCGCGCCGGCGATGACGACTCGCTGACCCGCTCGGGCGTGGTGTGCGGCACCCCTGCCTATCTGGCGCCCGAGGTCGCCCTCGGCTGCCCGGCCGATCAGCGCAGCGATGTCTACGGTCTGGGCCTGTTGCTCCACGAGATGATCACCGGCGTGCACCCGTTCGCCGCCGCCACCCCCGAGGCCCGGGTGTCGCGCACGCTCAACGAGCCGCCGCCGCGGCTCACCACCGTGCCCGACGCCGTCGCCGAGGTCGTCCAGCGCCTGCTCGCGCGCGCGCCGGCCGATCGCTGCCCGTCGGCCGCGGTCGCTCAGCACTGGATCGCCGCGCTGCGCGCCGGCCGTTCCCCCGCGCCGCACCGGCGGCCGCGCCGGCCGCTCCACGTGCCGTGGCGGGCGCTCGGCGGCGCCGCGCTCGTCGCGGTCTCGGCCGCCGTGGTGCTCTGGGTGGTCCATCGGCCCGGCGCCACGGCCACGGTCTATCGCGGCAGCTACACCACGTCCGGCAACGAGAGCTGCTCGCGCGGCCGGGTCTGGATGCGGCTCGACGGCGATCACCTGGTCGGCAGCGCGATCAGCGACGCCGGCCAGGTCTCCGAGAGCGTCGGGACCTACCGGCCCACCGGCGCGGTGTTCGGCGTGTTCACGATCGGCGAGCACCCGGTCGGCTCGTTCGAGGGCGAGTTGCACGGCGGCCGCGCCCGCGGCACGGTCAGCGACCACGTCTACCGCTGCTCCGGCACGTTCGACCTGTCGGCCGAGCCGTGACCGTCAGGCCGGGCGGGTCGCGGCGTCGACGCGGTCCAGGTAGCTCGACAGCCGCTTGCGCTTGCCGACCTCGGCGGCGGCGAACTCGACGAGCGGGATGCGCAGCGCGTGGAGCTGGCCGAACAGCCCGACGTCGGCCACCGTCGCGTGCGGGCCGAGCCAGAACCCGTCGGCCGGGGCGCGCGCGTCGAGGTCGTCGAGCGTCGCCGCCATCCGCGCGTAGCAGGCCTCCAGGCCGCCGCGGAGGAAGTCGCGCTCGACCAGCTTCTTGATCGTCCCGCGCCGCACCACGTTGCCGATCACCGTCCGGACCACCGGTGGGAGCGGGCCGAAGAAGTACTTGCGCGGCACCGGCCAGCCGCGGTCGTCGGCCCAGCGGGTCGCGAGCACGTACGGGTAGAGCGCGGTGTCGGCGAACTCCTCCCACAGCCAGGCCTCGGCGGTGGCGCGGGCGTCGAGCGATCGGGTGAGCGACCCGGGCTTGAGCGCCTCGATGCGCCTCAAGATCTGCGTCGAGTCGGGGACCTTCTCGTCGTCGATCGCCAGCACCGGGAGCTGTCCGGTCGGGTTGAGCTCCTTGAGCTTGGTCATCTGCGCGTACTCGTGCTTGTACGGCAGACCCGCGAGCTGCAGTCCGCGCGCGACCTCGAGCACGAACGGCGAGAACGAGTTCCAGCCGTCGAGGCCGGTCTTGGCGGGAAAGTCGTAGAGTGCGAGCCGCGGTTGCGCCATGGGCGCACGATACTGGCGGCCCACCGCACGCGACACCTCGGCCGCCTTGCCAGTTTGGCAGGCCCCCTGAGGCAACCTGACACGCTGGCACGCGGAGCTCGATCACCCAGCAAGACCAACGAGTTATTTCAGATGGTTAGCTGGAATGGGTTCTGGCCTACGGCTTGTTATACGAACACCTCGAGTCATGTGGAATCAGCCTGCACAGGGTCCGTTTCGTCGGTTCGCCGCCGCGCAGGTCGATGGCGCCGGCGGAGCATCATCGCAGGACGAGCCGGGGGAGGCGGCGCGGTCGGCCGACGGCGGCATCGTGCTGGTGGTCGACGACGAGGCTGCGATCGTCGAGTCGCTGACCAAGATCTTCAAGCGCGAGGGCCTGAGCGTCCTGTCGGCGACCGACGGCACCGCCGGGCTCGACGTGCTGCGCAAGCACCGGGTCGGCGTGCTGCTGACCGATCTGATGATGCCGAACACCTCGGGCATGGACCTGTTGCGCGCGGCCAAGACGATCGCGCCGGAGACCGAGGTCGTGCTGATGACCGCGTACGGCACGGTCGAGACCGCGGTCGACGCGATGAAGGAAGGCGCGTACGACTTCGTGACCAAGCCGCTCAAGCGCGCGCACGTGGTCCGGATCGTGCGCAACGCGCTCGAGAAGCAGTCGCTGCTGGTCGAGAACCGCAGCCTCAAGGCGCAGCTGGCCGAGAAGCGGCGGCGCGCGATCATCGGCACGTCGCTGGCGTGGCGCCGGACGATGGACATCGTGATGCAGGCGGCGCCGTCGGAGGCGACCGTGCTGCTGCTCGGCGAGAGCGGCACCGGCAAGGAGCTCCTGGCGCGCGCGCTGCACGACAACAGCACGCGGGCGCGCGGCGGGCGGCAGTCGGACGGCGGCAGCCCGTTCGTCGCGGTCAACTGCGCGGCGATCCCGGAGTCGATCCTCGAGGCCGAGCTGTTCGGCTACGAGAAGGGCGCGTTCACCGGGGCGGCCACGGCGCGCGACGGCCGGTTCGAGGCCGCCAACGGCGGCACGCTGTTCCTCGACGAGATCGGCGAGATCTCGCGCCACGTCCAGGTCAAGCTGCTGCGCGTGCTGCAGGAGGGCGAGATCGAGCGGCTCGGCGGCGGCGGCAAGCCGCGCCGGATCGACGTCCGGATCGTCGCCGCGACCAACGTCAACCTCGCCGAGGAGGTCAAGGCCGGCCGGTTCCGCGAGGACCTGTTCTACCGGCTCAACGTCATCCCGGTGTCGGTGCCGCCGCTGCGCGATCGCCGCGACGACATCTCGCTCCTGGCCCAGCACTTCGTCCAGGTCTACGCCGAGAAGAACGGCAAGGCGATCTCGGGTTGCTCGCCGGCGGCGATCGAGCGGCTGACCGAGTACGGCTGGCCGGGCAACGTGCGCGAGCTCGAGAACGCGATCGAGCGCGCGGTGGTGCTGACCCGCGCCGGCAACACCACGATCGACGAGGACGCGCTGCCCCGCGAGATCCGCGACGCGACGCCGGGCACCGCGTCGGCGTCGTCGCTGACGTTCCCGATCGGGATGCCGCTGGCCGAGATCGAGATGCGCGTGATCCACGAGACCTTGCGCCACACCCGCGGCGACAAGCGGCTGACCGCGAAGCTGCTCGGGATCGCGACCCGCACGATCTATCGCCGGCTCGAGACCACCGATCCCGACCCTGATCCCGAGATCGAACCCGCCGGGGACCATGGCCCCGCCGCGGAGCCAGCAGGGGAAGACTAGATGCAGGACCTGATCAAGCGCTACTTCTGGATGCTCGGCGCGCTCGTCGTGATGGCCTGCGCGGTGTTCGCCGCCCAGGCCACCAGCCACATCGTCGAGGCCAGGTTCCTCGGCGATCCCGACCACGCGCTGAAGATCGCGGCGGCGGCGCCGCGGGCCGAGACCCCGGTCGCGGCGGCGCGCAGCAAGGACGGCGGCCAGCTCGCGACCCGCAACATGTTCTGCTCCGAGTGCACGCCGGCGGTCGCGGTCGCGTCGACCGATCCGTCGTCGGTCGCGATCACGTCGCTGCCGCTCGCGCTGCTGGCGACCAACATCGGGCCCAAGATCGACGAGTCGTACGCGACCATCATCAACAGCGAGAACCAGAAGCAGGGCGCCTACGCGGTCGGCGACCAGGTCCCCGGCGCGGCGGGCTCGGGCAAGATCAAGTCGATCCACTTCAAGTACATCGACTTCGAGAACAACGGCCACACCGAGCGGCTGGTGCTGCTCGGCGCGACGCCGCCGACCACGCCGGTCGCGGTCGCCGAGACCCCGGCGGTGCCGACCGATGAGAACAAGGACGACATGCAGGCGGCGATCGACACCGGGATCAAGAAGATCGACGACTCGAACTACGAGATCGACAAGTCGCTGGTCGAGAAGGTGCTGCTCAACCCGATGGCGGTCGCCAAGGGCGCCCGCGTGGTGCCGTCGATGAAGAACGGCAAGCCCGACGGCTTCAAGCTGTACGCGATCCGGCCGAGCTCGGCGTTCGCCAAGCTGGGGCTGTCCAACGGCGACACGCTGCAGTCGATCAACGGCTTCGAGCTGACCTCGGCCGACAAGGCGCTCGAGGTCTATACCAAGTTGCGCGAAGCGACCTCGCTCGAGGTCGAGGTCACGCGTCGCGGCAAGCCCGTCACTCTGAAGTACTCGATCAAGTGAAGACCATGCAAAAGGCCATTCGCTCCCTCGTCGCGGTCGTCGTCATCTCCGGGCTCGTCACTGGCCCGGGGGGACAGCGGGTCGCGCTGTCGCAGCCGGCGACCACGCCGGTGTCGAGCTCCACCACGACGCCGGCGACACCCGGCGAGGACGAGGCGCTGTACAGCTGCAAGAAGCGCACGGGGCAGGTCGCGGTCACGTTCAAGCCCGAGACCGAGCTCAAGGACCTGATCACCTGGGTGATGGGCTTCACCTGCAAGAACTTCATCCTCGATCCGCGCATCGTGTCGACCGGCAAGAAGGTCACGGTGATCGCGCCGAACAAGATGAGCTCGACCGAGGCCTACCGGCTGTTCCTGGTCTCGCTGTCGACGATGGGGCTCACCATCGTCCCCAAGGGCAACGTGCTGCGCATCGTCGACTCGGCGACCGCGAAGAGCGAGACCGTGCCGATCTACAAGCGGGGGATCCCCAA
>Ga0307515_10020140_pt1 | contig 11925 bp, 9 predicted proteins | sample 17_EM_MG_FD_194513 | JGI IMG/M metagenome (GOLD analysis project Ga0307515, IMG submission 194513) | Populus trichocarpa ectomycorrhiza microbial communities from riparian zone in the Pacific Northwest, United States - 17_EM | ecosystem: Host-associated > Plants > Roots > Unclassified | place...
CATTTTACAGGGATATCTGATATCTCAAGTTTCAAGAATAAATGACCAAAGTATTGTTTCCTACTGACTAATCTAAGGAACGTGATGCTGTACGTGCACAAACTGATTCCATAAAACCTATAGCGTATTCTATTCTAGCAATTCTATAGTCATGCATTTAATTTCGTTAGTGGGGTATACACTGAGAACACGTTAAAGAGATCCTCACCCTATTTATTTTCCTCTTGTGAAGCTCATTGCGATTGTGTTCAAGTGCTGTTCATGATGCAGCATGGACGGTCCTTGTTGATTCCTGCACGTATGACAACTGACTCTAAATGTCCTTGTAAGTCGGTTCCAAAATCATTTGGAGGCACGAACTTATTTTCTCATTAATGAGAATGATTCATCTTCGGGGTAAAAAGAACAGGCACGCTTTTGACGATATCAGCATCTTGGGTTTGGATTGAAGATCATGAGAAGGATATTATCTATTTCAGAGCCGATTCCAGTACGAGGATATCTTTGATTCTTGAATCTTTTGACTGTTAAAAGAGATCATTTTACTTCTACTTGAGATGGTATTGAACGAATTGCCATCATATGCATTGAATGGATTTTGGTAGTCATAACTTCATAAGCTATACAAGTCACAAGTAAATTCTTTATATATGAAAGGATCTTGTTCGTTTTGGGGAAGAGGAGTTGGATAGCTACCAGGACAATGAACATTCTATAAAGACCCAAATTAACATCATATTGCCTGAGCTAATTGATGGAGAATTATCATGCCTGTTTTCCATGGAGGATGGATATCAGAAATGACCAATCCTAATAAACAAATATCTAACTTGAAGGGATCTTGTGCAAGGAGATAAACTCGTTGAAGGAATAGGTCGTGATTATTAGTCAACTACATGGCTTAATGTTCCAGTAATCGGTTTAAGGATAATTGTATCAGCTGCAGCATTACTAATTCAAGAAACATCAATCTACCGGGTAACTAGTTTGAAAATATTTCTCAAAGATAATTTCCTACAAACATGTTTAAGATAATAAGTTCACTAACTGAAAGCATGGTGTACCTTCGCATGTTCACATAAATTAATTAACTTGGACACTGGTATGCAGTTGTTTGTCACACTAGATTGAATAACCATAAAACAGCAAAAACAGTAAGATATTTTAATAACATGAATGGCATGATTGCTCGTACAAGTTTACATACCTAGAACCATTCTGCCAGATTCTAATTCTTTAGGCTCACTAATGAACTTACAAGTATCTAATCCATGATAGAAGTCAATTCTTCAGAATAACTAGCTAGTCTAAGCAAAATATGTAGGAGTACTATATAATATAACTTGAGACATGCAAAGAAACAGGGAGAGGTGCACACGTTGGAGATGGGATCTCGTGTAAGTTCATCTTTAACTCCAGGGTGTGAGGATTTAACGAACTACGTGGAAGGAAGAATGCCAAATGGTTTACATCACTAAGTTTCGGCGAGCCAGTGGCCAGTTCTTAAGCCACGCTGCCACTCATCCTTTGACAGCATTTGGGCCAGAGGATTCAAAACCCTGCTCTCCCATTTTTAAAACGTCCTCCGGAGAAAGTATCTTTATATACCAAACATTGTTCACAAATAACCTGCAGATGGGGACGACAAAAACAGTATTAGGCTGAAAGCTGGCTGAAATATGAGAGTTCTCAAAGAAGCTGGAAAAGGAGACTTGAGTACTTACTCCCAGGGATCATCTCCAAGGAGAAGTACATCATTCTCCCTGTCGACAAATACAAGCTGCCAGCCTGATCTATGAGGGTTTTCCAATTTCCCCTCAATTCCAAACATCTGAGCCAGTTCTTCTCGCAGCTCATGATAGCTGCTGAACCGGGATATGTCCAATGAGCGCCCAACCGATCCTGATTTGTAGACCTAAAACAAAAATAAGGAGAAATTACACATTCCTTGGAACAACCAGGAGTGGTGACAAGACAGAAGCAAATTACTGAAGGCTTGTACCTTGACAAATGTTCGACTTGGGGTTGGTGGGTCCATCTGTCCTGCATTTGGCAATAACTCAGAAGAGTCTTGCACACAACCATACAGAGAATTCTGGAACCCAGAATCCCCTAATGGCATTGAGGAGACATCAGTATCAACTGTTGAAGTAGGGTATCTGGGCACCGTGGTAGGTAGCAGGAGTCCAAAGAAAGTAGGATTCTGGGCATCAGAATTACAGTTTTCTGCTTCCACTGAAAGATCTTTCTCAGGGTAGGTTCGTGGGAGAGAGAGTGAATTAGAAAAAGCATTGACATCATGATGTGCATACTTTGGGACCCAGGACTGTTGGGGTAACTGTTCAGTTAGTGTGGACTGACCAGCTCTGGTGAAGTCCAAAAGATTACCGCTCCCTTCAGTACACAAAGAACCTAGTATGTTTTGCATTGGGGTAGTAGATACTGTGAACTTTGGGCTTGAGTCCATGTATTCTGTTTTTGAAAATGATGGAGAAGGCAAATTTGACTGTTGTCTCTGGAGTAGATCAGTTTGAATGTGCAGTCCATCATGATAGGCATGTTGGTGTTGCTGAGCCTGATCATCTGGCTGATTGTTGAGTTGCTGCTGTAGGAGGTGACGGGGCAAGCTGTCCGAAGAAATTTGGTTTTGTGGTTGCAGAATATTATGAGGGATGGATTGTTGCATTGCTTGATGTTGCTGCTGCAGCTGCAACAGAGGATTGGGGCTGCTAGACTGTTGGGGGTATTGAAAAGGCTGCTGAAGCTGCATAAATTGCTGCCTCAAGGGATCTCCACCTCCCAGGTTTTGCATACCAGCCGCCAACATGGCCTGGTACTGCTGATTATGATCATTTCCCAGCATCGTTGGATCTAGCCTCTGCTGCATCCAGGGGAGCATATTAGCTTGAAAATTCAGAGATGGAAGACCTTGTTCTCCACTTCCACCCCTTAGCCATATTAAGCCATTACTTGCTTCATCTCTGCTATCTGAAAATGAAGAGGTTACCGCACACATGCGCGCACGCGATTGAAAGAAAGAGAGGGAAGACAGACAGACAGACAGACACACACACACACAGAGGTCAACTTTAGACCTACATAAGGGCAGAAAATTACAAGCTGTCGATTTTAGACCCACACAAGACCTTGGGAGTGAGGACTATGCTACACAAAAATTATCCAATATGAGCAGTTTCAGTTCTACCATTCCAATTACAGCTGTTTATACACATTAGCCGTGCAATCTGTAACTTTAGACTAGCTACAATGTAACATATGGAAAATTCAAGCTCAACAAAAGTGGGATATCATTCACATAACTGTGTGCTTGATATGCAGAAAACGCATTCCTTGTTCTTGAGAATCAGCCTCTAAGTAAATTCATTTTTGACAATGATTGATTTTACCATTCTGAAAAGGATTTCTTTGTAAATTTTTTCAAGTAGGTTCTAAGCAAAACTAGTAACACTCAAACGAGCATGCACGTCACTTTTTCCAGTAAGAGGAATTGTTTTTCAAGAACTTCTAATGAGAGCATTGAACACATTGACAGAAGAATTGATAAATATGATTGTCATGAAACCTCTCCTCACAGAAGCAAAAGAACAGATTTTCAAATTTGAAAATACAGATAGTACACTTCTGATCTGGGATGGTGAAAGCACCACAGTTACACAGGCATAACCTGGGATCCTTCTTTTATTCCTTTATCTCCTTCAAACCACACCTTCTACCACATGTGGCACGATTGCTACATATTGGCTATCCAGATCATACACTCGTGCATCCCAAAAATCCACCTATTGAGAATAATATTCAATTTATCAACCCTCCCCTGGGTAGTTCCTCCGTGAAGCAGAAGCTGTTCATTTAGCTCTCCTTACTATATTCAACTATTGCAATCCTTGTGTTATTTGGATTCCCTATTAGTCATGTAACTTTTAAACCTAAATCACTTGTTCCAGCTTTCCTTCAAATATTAGCCATTATATTAATATTTTCTTGTTTTGCTGTTTTATTCTTACAGCCCCCCAGTCACTCCAACTGCTCAACTATTGTGCATAAGACAACCACTACAACTCCCAGCTCCAACTATTGCAAGCCACAGTTTGGCCAAAACATGTAGATTCATTATCAGCAATTACTTCAGAAGGCCATTTAATAAAAACTTTGATGGAGATGAGGGAAAGTAAGCTATTCATTTTTTCCCCTTGCATCTAAAGCTTTTCCAAATATTCTCTAACCTACGAGAATAGTCAATCTTCTTCCCCTGTTATTCAATTATCAATTCACATCCCTAAAAAGAAGACTTTGTTAAGTTCAGGTCCTTGATATAAACTAAAATCCTACTAGCTTTCTTAAGGAAAGGCATCAAACATGTCCTTAAATAAAGAGAACGTACCAAGCAAAGATGAGGACCCAGGATGCCAAGGCCGTTTCAGTCGGAGGGGAAATAGTGATGGATACATGGGAAAACTGGTTAAAGGTTCAATCTCCCATAAAGACACCCTTGGCTGCCTCTCACCTGCTGTGGACTCATCCCAACCAACCTGCATGAAAAGGTTAAGGACAAAGTTAGAGGAATACAAATAATAAATAAAAAGGTGCTTCAAAAGTTTTAGGTAAAACAAACAGAAGCTATGCCTTAAGCTATCTAGTAGGCAAAGTAGAATGCCTCGGCCATCAAAGAGGCACATTGTATACATACAGGCACACATATACATATACATATACATATACATATGAAGGAGAGGGAATTCTCGCCAGAAAACTTTTGACAGGAGGATGTTAGTCTTGCTCAAAGTAAGCAAGCTTTTTTTTCTTTAGATAATGATAGTTGCACATAAATAAAAATAGTCTACATCAGGACTTCCAACAGGACTGATCAGTATTAAAAACTATTTTAAACCATAAAAGACAGCCTACTTTATTTGAAAGGTGTCAACATGCACCACCTGCAGAGACCAAGTGCAGTTTTCACCCTAATGTCAGGCACGAGCTAAATACTTAATGGGAAAATAAACAACATTGCAATATGTGTGCAGCGCCAACCACGTAAGAACATGAAAGAATTGGTTATTTAAATTCAGTTCAAAAGAAAAATAAAGATGGATAAATGAGCTCTCTCTCTAACAATACTGCACTGTGTGTGTGTGCAAAAACACAAGAAATCAAATACCTGTCCAACTGAAAATGAAGCGATGCATTGAGTGACTACATGACATAGCATGAGATATAATGGTACAAACATGCCTGGTATTATGGATCCAGAGTCTACACATTAAATCAATTACCTTGACAGATCGCCAATGCGAATTAGGCCAGCGAACAGGATCTAGATCACTTGTGCCAGTTATCGTTCCCATGTACCTGGACAAGACAAGCCTTCCACATAAACATAGCTGCACACACGTACATGGCAGTTTGACAAAATAAAATGAGTGATGTAGAGGCAGCAGCTCCTTGGCATCATCATAATGTTGAGGGATACATGGCATGCATTATGACTGCTTTCAGTGGCCTGCTATCAGAACCAATAACTTACTCATCAGCCCAAATCACACACAAGGCCCATAATTTTGTGATGAATTTGCATTTCCTACAACGCCAACCTAGCAAACAGTAATTTGTAGATTGATACTCTTATATTTGTGGTTGTAATACCTTAAGATCCAAGTTGAGTCCTCAAAAGGATGATACTCGTGCATGCCATCTAACCCTCAGCATCATGACACGAGAATGCACCTCTACATCAAGAATATTTTTTGCTTCCATGAGGTCTAAGTTCATCTGCAGCTAATTAACAAATTGACAAGCAATAGAATATGACAGTTATGTAACTTAATGCCATGCATTGCTGAAGAATACATCAATCCTGAGAGACACTTCACAAAATATAAACAATTATGTGAGTTGAAAGACCCAAGCGGTAGAATATAAATAACACTAAACTATCAACTGCAATAATACCTACGGACACTTGATTCTTCAGTCTCAAAAAGCATCCGGAAGCGCATTCCAACTGAAACACGTATGTGAAAAACTGCTTTAACATATTTGGATAGAGGTATAACAAACTCAGATGGACTAGCCCTGCAAAAAATATACATGTCAGATGAAAAACTAAAGCAACAATAGCAAGGAACTTACAAACATGTTTACCACCTTGGGTTATAGAACACTGTGAAACAGCTATTAGTCGCAGCAGCATGAGCAGCAGCAGCAAGGAGTCCAATGTGCATGCTATCACTAGATAACACAGATGATGGCATTACAGTTTGCGGTCGAGTGGCACGGCGAATTCCCAAAAGAAGCTGGTTTTTCTCATTCCTAATAGAAGGAAACGACAAGCTTAGCTGTATTAACTGAAAAATTTTGGCAAGGAAGTAAGATGATTACGTACCAGATAAAAAGAACAGAATCTCCAGCAACAAGTCTTTTGGCACTTACAAACACACTCCAACCTGTCGTAAGTAGATGCCGTTTGGGCTGTCCTGCAAGATGAGGAAGGAAAAAAAATGTAAGCCAGCACAAAAATCAGCAATGACATGATAGAAGAACATCCCATTATGCACTACAACATTAACTCATTGGCAGTTATTATATGAAGACAAAGCGAGTGCAAATGCTAACAACAGGGAAGTGTGGCCTTCTTAGCATTATTATAACTACTTTGGGGTGCCTTGGTGTTGTGGTGGCATTCATGCCATCACACCTACAAAAAAGAAAAATACCACCAATTGGGGAAAAGTATCACTCAGATGAATGCTTTGCTCCAATTAGAGGTACCTTACACCATAGCAGTAGTGGCTTATTAGCCACTGCACAACCAAGCACATACTTGGTCCCATTAACACTGGTAGTGGTAGGTTTCATAATAATTACTTCCCTTGTGCTGGGTTTATAATCCACACAAACAGTCTATGGGTCATGAAGAATAAAGTCCAGTCTCCCATATTATACAATGGAAATAAACCAAGTATTTTTCCAGCATAATCAATCACTTTTTTTCTGCTGTGACTTATTTAGTACGTATTCAGATAAAACTTTAGATTTTCCATGTTTCTCTTATAAGCATGATACATGATGTACAACGACAACAGTTTTCAATGTCCCATATAGTTGAGTTGCCCAAAATTGTCCGGTGGCAAGCATCTTTTGATAAGCCAAATGGTGATAAATTGAGTCAATGAGTCGTGAAACAAATGGTGCATTTGACTTGTCCTGCAGAAACAGATGTGTATTTAAGTAATTTGTCTTGTTTTGCATCAAGGCAGGTGGTAAACACGGCTAGTGTTAGGAGAAGCAATTCCAAATAAGTTCAGCATCCGGGCACTGGGTTCATTGAAGCTTAGGGTGTGAGCTACACCAATAAAAAGTAGAGCACAACATACACAGACACGCACGCAGGTGTGCACAAAAGTAACTTCATTGATGCAAAAGAAATGATAGAAAAGTCATATTATAGGCATGATAAACCGACTCGTATAGTTGATAAGTAGCTGGTACATGGCTGTAATTCTGACAGCTCATTTCATACATATTTACTTAATTAATAAGAGTTACACCTAATGTATACTGCAAACACAACTGGAATTGGATTTTGATTCATTACCATGTAAGCTTTTAAGAAATGCTACTTCGTATTCACTTGTTTTTTACTAGTTTCAAAACATGGTAATCATTATTAACCACCACATACTTGGTGCCTAATTGCGGAGTCACTTTTCAATAAAAGTAATCTGCAATGCAATTGACTATCACGTTCCCTATTAATGAAGGAATTTGACTTCTACATGCACAAATTTCTTCTTGGTTAAGTTACTTGATAACCCATAGTATATGTATAAAGTCTGTTTGCATGGTAAAATTACAATACAAATGGAGGATAAATTATTACTAAAGAATTAGAAATATGAATTATGAGTAAGAAATATAGCTAAAATTGATCTTTTCAGAGTCATGGCACTGCCATTCAACAAAGCAATTATAATTAAGACACTAGCTGCCATTACACAAAGTTATTGTAATGGCAGAACGCAGGCAGCCTATTTTCCTCCAGTAGGGTTACAGGTTAAAGCAATGGCATCGTTGTTGAGAATCCTAGGAGGCACCAAGTAATAACCATAGAGAATCATTATCCTGATATTCAACCTTAAATACATCCTAATTCAATAAGAAACCCGTCCGATTAATGGACAATAATTCCATTACTTACCTCGGAAAATATGCCGAAACTTCCATTCAACATCATGGAGATCCCTAGCGATAAGTTCCTGAGCTGGAGGCTGCTGGGTGAAATCCTACATGACAAAGAAATAGACACAATAAAAGAAAAATCATTAGCATTGCCTAAACATTTGAGGCAATACAAGCCACTTAAAGAGATTACCAGGGGAGGAAAGACTTTCTCAGCAGCGCGACGAGGAACAGAAAATCCTCCATGTGTGCTAGTATCACTTGCAGTCAATGTCTTGCAAAAATAATTTGTGGGCTGCTTGCTTGGCATTCCCAAGTCCAAGGGAAGAAAAGTCTCCTTTTGCTCTTGCTATATGTTCATTAATAACAAAAGATGATTAGACAACATCTAAATATACACAACCAACAAATATTCTTTTGCTAAAAAGCAATTTAATAAACAAATGAACTCGAGATTTGAATTTTAATCAGTTATTACTGGCGTCAAAGGCTGTAATGTCATCTGGGCATAAACTTCGTCTGTTTCAACATCTGCCTGAAATTTCAAACACACTTATTGCTTAGCATTTCCAGATGGCCTTAGCATAATCATAAGTGAATATTTAGAAAGAATAAAAAAAAAAAGCGCTCTTGGGGGTAGGGAAAATGAAGGAACTTTTATTGATTAAATTAAGCAAACAGAACCCACATGCATAGTGACATTGTGGAGCTGGCATATCAACTGGGGCGGCAAGCTGGGATAATTTGGTATGTGTGCATCAACTTCTTTGTTAGTAGTTGCAGCTACCTACAAAAAGTTCATTCTTTTTCAATCTCCCCCACATTGTGCACATATAACAAGCAACAAATAGAAAAGCATTACTTTTGGAACTAGAATTCAGAATCATAATAAAGATATATAATGAGAATAAGAAGAACACCTGCTCACTGTGACCCTGAGGGAAGTAGACCACTCTGCTCCCCATAGTTGGTAGGGACACCAGTGGTCCAGCACAAGCATGCCACAACTCTGAATTCAAACATTTCTTCTCCCCTATCATCACAATCATCATAACGATTACACACACAATTTAGTAAGCAAATCGATCCCTTTAAAATTCAATCATAAGTTTTCAAGGATAAATGTGAAGACATTTAAAACTCAAAGAAACCAAACAAGAACCTGAAATGACACAAATAGTAATAATATGAAGTAAAATGAAGGTTAATAAGATAAATACCTTCTTGACCCGCTTGCTGACCACCCAACCCTGATGTTGAAAGCTTCATATCACACCCTTTTTTTAATTTTATTAAATAAATACACTTATTTATAACAAAATATAGTAATTAATACTTCTAAATACAGATAGTCCGACTAATTAATTACTATAAATAACCCTCACTAACAGCTGCCATACTAATAATAATAATCATCTTCTAATCCTACAAATACACACCACTGCTTCTCTCTCACTCTCACTAACCCCGCCTTTCCTTCCTCTCATTTCCTCCCCTCCAAAACCCTAACCACAAAACCCCCAAAAAAAGATAACAAAGTTGAGAACCAAACCAACCCCAAATCCATTTAGATCTTCTCCTTCACTTTCTTGGGGAAAAGATCAAAACTTTCGCAGTGTTTCAGCAACTTCATGACACAAATCAAGAACCCATAAAAGCAAGAAACTTTCCCTTTCACATAAGTTCCAGGAAAATGAAAATGACCTTACCAGAGTGGGTTTTGGCTTTAAAGCTCAAATCTTTCACTCGAGCTATTTAACTTACAGTACTGTTTACAGGGAGAAAAGGAGAGAAAATGCAGTGAGTGAGGTCAGTGTCATTTGCCTTATAAGAGGACCCGACAAAGCTGGACTTGAGGACAGTAGAGAGAGAAAGATAGAGATACTTGTAAGAGAAAGAGAGAGTGAGTTAGATCTTGACCGTTAATTTGTCCGTACAAGGAAGATCTAGGCCATTGATATTTTGTGAATGATATGTCAGCAGGCATGTGCCTCCATCCTTCAATGGTCGGTAGTATTAATTTTTACTTATTAATATATTAAAATAATATTTTAAATTTTTAAAAACTTAAATTTTTTACTAACATTTAAAAATATAAAAAAAATAAATTTATAATAAAAAAATAAATTTTAATAAAAACATGGCTAGCAGTGTTGCCAAATATACTCTTTGTCAAAAGGTACAGATTATGTTAAAAAAGAAAACATTTTCTTTAAAAAACTTTTTCAAAAGAAATTAGATATTAAATAATCCAACATGATATTTAAATCTAGTTTATTTTTATGTTTTAAAAATATTTTAAAAAATTAATTTTATTTTATTTTAAATTAATTTTTTATATTTTTAAATTATTTTGTTATTGTAATGTTGATATTAAAAATAAAAAAAATATTATTTTAATATATTTTTAAATAAAAATTATTTTTAAAAATAAATTTAAAGTGAGGTGTAGATTTGGGGAGAGGGACCCATCTCATGCAATAATTCATTTTTCTTGGTAGTTTTTGGGTCAATGATTTTTACTTTCTCGACCTTTATACTATGACAAGAGAAATGTTATGCATTGGTTACATTTGTTGGAACATCACGTTTTTTTATTATTATTATTAATATTAGTATATGGATCAGTTTGCATGTATATTAATTAATTTTACGAGTCCTAAAATTAATGATCATGTAAACTTTCAACAACTCTAAACTTTATAAGGCTCGAACTGATAATTTTTAGGGAACAAATTCAAGACCTGACCAGTTAAGCCTTACTTCTCAGAATTACATCAAGGTTTTTTTGTTGTGTTTGGTGATGTATATGGTTCAATCGTTACCTTGGTTATATTATGAAATTCATTAGGTTAACAAATTAACTTGATAATTTATTAATTTTAAGTTTGAATTAGATTAAATTTTATATTAAATAAAATAAAACGTTAACAAATTAAACTTAGCTAATACAATCAAAACTTGGGTTTTTTTCTTTTTCAGAAGTTGGTTAACCTTGTTATTTGTCGACCTAAAACCTTACTAGAGTTAGGATTTCATGTTGAGCTAGATTGGATTTTTTTTCCATAATAATGTCATTCAATTTAAACTGAATTAATCTAGGTTAATTTATCTTAACATATTACTCGAACCTTAAAAATGCGAGTCTTGTAGCAGTAGCAATAGGTTGTTAGGGTTTGTTTCCTGTGAAGAAAATAGATACATTTACCATTGCTGGTAAGGTTTCGTAGAGGGCTGCAGACTAGGACTTGCCCCTTTGTTGTAAAATGGACCTGCGGGTATAACTGATGGATTTTTAATCAAGGTTACTGAATTAAAAGAAGAGGGACAAAATGAAAAAGATGTTAAATACGGGTGGTATACTACAAGTTTTATAAAAGATATATTTTGGTTTTTTAAGTTCAAAAATCATGTAAATTATATAATTTTAATACCTCGATATTTTTTCAATTCAATTTTTGTACAAAAATTTATTTTTGTTATTTTTTAGTTTTTGGTTGAGAAAAAAAAAAAGAGATCGTCAGATTCGTAAATAGAGAAGAATGTTGTTACTGATTTAGGCCACTAAAATTAACTATATTTGTGTCAAATGGTTCCATGCATTTGATAAAAAAAGAAGTTAATATTAGATGTTTTTGTACCTCTTAAAGTTCATGAAAAAATAGATTTTAACTCAAATTGATTTTTGAATTATGGTCGATTTTGATTTTTAGGACGGTCTTCTGT
>Ga0307515_10020141_pt1 | contig 11925 bp, 10 predicted proteins | sample 17_EM_MG_FD_194513 | JGI IMG/M metagenome (GOLD analysis project Ga0307515, IMG submission 194513) | Populus trichocarpa ectomycorrhiza microbial communities from riparian zone in the Pacific Northwest, United States - 17_EM | ecosystem: Host-associated > Plants > Roots > Unclassified | place...
CCACCCAGCACAACCAGGCCGCCCGGGCGGTGACGCCGAAGTTGCAGGTCGTCCGGCGCGGCTCGGCGGGTGCGCCGGTGGTGCTGGCGGTCGGCCCGATGCTGGACCCGGTCCTCGCGGCGGTCGCCGGCCTGGACGTCACGGTGGCCTACACGCAGACCCCGCGGCCGCTCGACATGGAAGGCCTGCGCGAGTTGGTCACCCGCGAGGTTTTGCTGGTGGAGCCCTACCTGGCGGGCACATCGAGCCGGCTGGTCGCCGCGGCGCTTGCCGACGTGCCGCACCGCGAGTTGCACCTGGGCGTGGGCCGCGCCGAGCAACGCCACTACGGCACCCCTGACGACCACGCCCGAGCACACGGCCTCGACCCGGCCGGCCTGCGCGCCTCGATCACCGCCTTCCTCGGCTGACCCAAGACGGCACGCAACGAGCCGGCCTGAACCCAAGACGGCACGCTACGAGCCGGCTTGGGCCAGGTAGGCTCGCTCGGCGTCGTTTGCCGTCAGCGTCGCTGCCTTGGCATACGCGGCTGTCGCCTCCGCAGCACGCCCCACTCGCGTCAACAGATCCGCGCGGATCGCGTGGAACAGGTAATACCCGTCCAGGTCCAGCGCCTCGACCTGGGCCAGTGCCGCGGCCGGCCCCGATATCTCGGCGACCACGACCGCCCGGTTCAGCGCCACCACCGGCGTCGGGGCAAGCGCCATCAATTGGTCGTACAGGCGCAAAATGGCCGGCCAATCGGTGGCCGCGACGGTCGGCGCGGCGCTGTGCACCGCCTGGATCGCGGCTTGGATCTGATACGGCCCGGGCTGGTTGCGCCGCACGCACGCCCGGACGATCGCCTGGCCCTCGACCATCAACCCGCGCTCCCAGAGCGACCGATTCTGCTCCGCGAGCCGCACGAATGCACCGTCCACAGTGGTACGTGCCGGCCGCCGGGCCGAGATCAGCAACAGCAAGGCCAGCAGCCCCAACACTTCCGGCTCGTTCGGCAGCAGCGCCGCCAGCAGCCGGGTCAGGCGCAGCGCCTCGGCACACAGCTCGTCGCGGACCAGCATCGGGCCGGAGCTGGCCGTATACCCCTCGTTGAAGATCAGGTAGAGGACGGCCAGCACCGGGTGGAGCCGGTTCGGCAGGTCGGCCTCACGGGGGATCCGGTACGGGATCCCCGCGTCCCGGATTTTGCCCTTGGCCCGGACGATCCGCTGCGCGATCGTGGCCTCGGGCACCAGGAACGCCCGCGCGATCTCGCCCGTCGTCAGCCCGCCGAGCAGCCGCAGGGTGAGCGCCACCTGCGCGGACTGGCCGAGCGCCGGGTGGCAGCAGGTGAAGATGAGCCGCAGCCGGTCGTCGCGCACGGGTCCCTCCTCGGCGGCCTCCTCGGGCCCGGCGAGAGGCGCGGCGAGAGGCGCGGCGAGCGGGACGAGGAGAGCGCGCAGCCGGGTCTCGCGGCGCAGCCGGTCGATCGCCCGGTTCCGGGCCGTCGTGATGATCCAGCCGGCGGGGCTGGGCGGGACGCCGTCGACGGGCCAGCGCTGGGCGGCGGTCGTGAACGCGTCCTGCACCGCATCCTCGGCGAGGTCGATATCGCCGAGGATGCGGGTCAGCACCGCCACCACGCGCCCGTACTCGGCCCGGAAGACGCCGTCGACGGGAGCGAGACCGGTCATTCCTGGAACGGCCGTACTTCGATCGGCAGTGTCGTCGCCTTTGCCATCTTCGCGCCCCACTCGAGCGCCGCGTCCAGGTCGGGCGCCTTGATCACGGTGAAGCCGCCGAGGTGCTCCTTGCCCTCCAGGAACGGCCCGTCGGTCATCAGCACCTCCGCGTCCTTGGCCCGGAGCACCGTCGCCGTGCTGGGCGGGCACAGGCCGGCGCTGAACACGAACGCGTCCGCCGCCACCAGCTCCTCGTTCAGCGCCGCCAGCTCCCGCATGATCGGCTCGAGCACCTCGGGCGGCGGCGGGGCACCGTCGGGCTGGTACACGCTCATCAGATAGGACTTCATGTTCTCCTCCTTCGAGTGGTTGTCACCCCTGGTACGAGCGCGGACGCCCAGATTCGACAGCTTGCCGAAAAAAAGTGTGGACCAATTCTGCGAGTCTGGCCCAAAAGTGCCCGGAATGTATGTTGGCATGGTCGACGGAATTGCCAAGAATGCCTGGGTTCCCATTGTCGCCCCTCAACGGGTGGCAAAACCGGTGCGGCAAGCAGTCCGCCGCGCTTAATGGGATTCGCGCGAGTGCCCCGGGCCGATCTCGGAGGCCGCACTGTCCCGTCCGTCTACTCGCCGCGCCCTGACCGCCGGTGCGCTCGCGCTCGCCGTTATCGCGCCCGCTGTCGCGGCCGAGCATCCCACGGAGGTCGGCGCGCCCCCGTCGGTGAGCCAGAACGCGCAGTTGCCGCTCGCCAATCCGTTCATCGCCGCGCCGCGCCGGACCGAGCGTTCCTCGCGCGCTGAGCGCTCCTCCCGGGCCGCCGCGCGCCGGGCGATCGGCGCGCGCAAGGCGCCGACCAGGCCCGCTGTGCGTGCGGTCCGGGTGGCAACGCATCGGTCCGTCGTGCGCAAAACCCATCAAAACGCTGACGTACGCGCTGCCGAAAGGCCCCGCCGCGACCGTTCGGTCCGGGGCAAGACCAGCACCGTGACCCGGCGCGACTCCGCGCGTGTCCAGCCCAGGCCGCGCCGGCACCGGGCCGCCCGGCGGTCCGGCACGAGCATGTCGGCGGTGCTCGCCTATGCCCGTTCCCAGGTTGGAAAGCGCTATGTCAGCGGCGCCGAAGGCCCGTACTCGTTCGACTGCTCGGGATTCACCCGGAGCGCGTATGCCCGTGCCGGACTGCACCTTCCGCATTCCTCGGGCGCCCAGGCAGCTCGGGCCCGGGCCATTTCCCGGGGCGCGGCCCGCCCCGGAGATCTGGTCGTCGGACCGGGGCACGTCGGCGTCTACATGGGCGGCGGAATGATGATCGACGCCGGCAATCCCAGGACCGGAGTGGTCTACCGGCCGCTCTATGCGGGGCTGCGCATCGAGCGATTCTGAGCGTAAATCCCGTGCGTCGCGCCGGGCATCCGGGCCACAATCGCCCGTATGATCGCCGAGTTCTGGCCGTTGTTCGGCCTACGCCTGCGGACCCCGCGCCTCGAGTTACGGGTGCCCGACCTGGACGACCTTGCGGCGCTCGGGCGGTTGGCCGCCGACGGCGTGCACGACCCGGCGGTCCAGCCGTTCCTGGTGCCCTGGACCGACGCCGACCCGCAGACCCGGGCGCGCAGCACGATCCAGTGGCAATGGTCGATGTTGGGCAAGTGGTCGCCGGCGAAGTGGACGCTTTCCTTCGTCACCGTGGCCGACGGCGCGGTGATCGGCACCCAGGCGCTCGACGCCGAGGACTACGCCGAGCTGCGTGAGGTCAGTTCCGGCTCCTGGCTGGGCCACGCCCACCACGGCCAGGGCTACGGGACGGAGATGCGCGCCGCGGTCCTCGAGCTGGCCTTCGCCGGGCTCGGCGCCGAGTTCGCCACCTCCGAGGCGTTCGACCACAACGCCGCGTCCTACGGAGTGTCGCGCAAGCTGGGCTACCGCGACGACGGGGTGGCCCGGCATCTGGTGCGCGGCGCGCCGACGCTCGGCCGGCGAGTCCGGCTGGACCGGGCCGGCTGGGCGGCCCACCGCACGGTCGACGTCACGATCGAGGGCTTGGCACCCTGTCTGCCGATGTTCGGGCTCGACGAGGCCCGCGACGAGGCTTGAGCCCGCGCGCGGCGGAAACCCTATACAGCAGTCGGCACCCGTCCCCCGAGGGGCGGGTGCCGACTTGCTGGCCGCCGGAGGGCAGCCAATCACAACCGGGCGCGGGGATCTCTGCCGCTCACACCCGGTCGGATGTCCACCACCACTATCGCCCAGCGCAACCCCACACCCACCGCACCACCTGTGCGTTTCCTGACAATGTCGGGCGGTGGGCCGGCAACTGACCCGAAAGGTGACCGACACCTCGAGTGGTTACGCTCGGCTAGTTGAGAGAACTCTTCCCGGTAGGAAGGACACCGCATGAGCCTCGAACGCCCCGAAGCACCCGATCCGTACGACCTCCTTCCGCAAGTCCCGTCCTTCACGCTGACGAGCACGGATGTGGTGGACGGCCAACCGCTCGACGAGATGTACGCGCACCCCAGCGCCGGCGGTAAGAATCTCTCGCCGCAACTGGCCTGGTCCGGCTTCCCGGCCGAGACCCGCGGTTTCGTGGTGACCTGCTTCGACCCCGACGCCCCGACCGGCAGCGGCTTCTGGCACTGGGTCCTGGTCAATCTGGGCGTCTCGGTCACCGAGTTGGACCGCGGCGCCGACCCGCTGCCCGAGGGCGCGTTCTGCGTGCGCAACGACTATGGGGAGGCGGCCTATGGCGGCGCCGCCCCGCCGCCCGGCGACCGGCGGCACCGTTACGTCTTCGCCGTGCACGCCCTCGACGTCGACCGGCTCGAGGTGAGCGCCGGCGCGTCGCCCGCCTACGTCGGCTTCAATCTGGCCTTCCACACCCTGGCCCGGGCGACGATCCGCCCGACCTTCCAGGTCAAGGGCTGACACGCAGAGCGGAGCCCGCCGGTATGTGACCGGCGGGCTCGCTGTCCCGTGTCTGTGGTGTTGCTTACTGCTGCGGCGTCCGCGCGACCACGAAGACCGACTGGCCGAACGGCGGCTTCACGATGGACTCGGCGAACTTGGTCACCGGCAGCACGACGCTGTCGTACACCTTCACCATCGGGCCCTCCTTCGGCGCCAGCTTGAAGATGCTGGTCGCGCCGTAGTAGCCGATCAGGCCCAGGGCGTTCGCGTAGTGCAGCTTCTCGATCTCCAGGCCCGCCTCGGTCATGGCGGCCCGCATCGACTTCTTCGTGTACCGCCGGATGTGGCCGGTGGCGATGTCGACCTGGCTCATCGCGAACATGAACGCCGGCACGATCAGGATGATCCGGCCGCCGGGGCGAACCAGCTCGGCCATGCTGCGCAGCGCGCCGACGTGGTCCTCGATGTGCTCGAGCACGTTGTACGAAACCGCGGCGCTGTACTCACCGTTGGCGTCGGCCGCCGGCAACAGCATCTGCCGGACGTCGATGTTCGGGTGGTCGACCATCCGCTCCTTGAGCTGGACGAGTCGATCCGGGTCGGCCTCAGTCGCCGTGAACCGCGGAAGGTACTCAGCCCACTCGAGCGCGTAGTCGCCGAGGCCGCTTCCGATCTCGATGGGGTTGTCCCCAAGGTACGGAAGCGCCAGCTCGACGAACCACCGTCGGTGGTTCACCGCCGTCGCCAAGCCCTCGAGCACTTCGGACTGGATCCGCTGGTCTCCAGTGATGTCTGCCATAAGTAAGGTTCCCTCGTCTTGCCGATCCGAGCTGACAGCGGGACCGGACGAGTTAACCATCCGTCGCGCGCAACCGAAAGTTGAACCGGGGTCGGCCGCTCATTTTTTGCCTGATTGAGACATTGCCTGGAGGGTACCCCAGGTCGTTACAAGCTATGCGTCGTGCGCGTCCAGCGACAGGAAAACACGTGTACATATCGGCTCGATCACGCCTCGGCCGCTCGACACAACAACGTTACCAACCTCGGTTAGGCTCGCCGATGCTATGACGATTACAGGTATTGACTCGACAGGCCAGTCGGCCGGTGGGAACGTTCTGCCGCCCAAACCAGAGGCCGACGCAGACGACCTGGACGCGGAGCTCATCGCCCTCGAAGAAGAGGTTGCCGCCGCGCCGATCTCGGTCATACCTGCTGCTCGGACAGCCGTGGAGGCGGAGCCAGTCGCGCCCGCCCGGCTCCGCTGGTGGCGCACACTCACCTGGCGCGACGTCCTCGCAATTGCGAGTTTCATCGCGGTAGCGCTCTTCATCACAGCGCCGTTGTGGCTCAATCTTGATCATGAGTTGCGCGATGATCCACAGGACCAGGCTTTCTTTGAGTGGATGTTGGCGCACGGTGCCCGTGTGATCACGGACGGCGTTTATCCGTTCTTCTCCGATCGTATGAATTACCCCGATGGGGTGAACATGATGGCCAACACCTCGGTGTTGGCCGTTTCGCTGCCGATGACGCCGATCACTCTGATGTTCGGCCCGCATGTGGCGTTCAACTTATTTCTTACGCTCGCGTTGGCAGCCACCGGCATCTCGTGGTATCTGGTGCTCTCGCGCCAGTTCGTGGCCTCGCGGCTGGCCGCCTGGGTGGGCGCGCTGTTCTGCACCTTCGCGCCGAGCATGATCTCGCACGCCGGCGGCCACCCCAACATCGTCTCGCAGTTCCTGGTGCCACTGATCATCTGGCGCGTCCTTGAGCTGCGCACGGGCCGGCCGGTGCGCAACGGCCTGCTGCTCGCCGGCCTGCTGGTCTGGCAGGCGTTCATCAATCTCGAGATCCTCTTCATGACCGCCGTCGGGCTCGGCATCTTCTGCCTGGTCATGGCGATCTCCCGGCGCGGGCGGCACCCCGGCGAGACCCGGGCCTTCGTGCGCGGCCTCGCGCTTGCGGCCGCCGTCACCCTGCTGTTGCTCGCCTACCCGCTGAGCGTGCAGTTCTTCGGTCCGCAGAGTTACCAAGGCCTGCCGCAGTTCGTTCGCAACTTCGGTGCCGACCTCGGTTCTTTCACCGCGTACGCACAAAGGTCTGTCGCCGGTAACAGCACGACCGCGGGTCGCCTCGCCCAGAATGCGTCCGAGGAGAATGCGTTCTTCGGCTGGGGCCTGGTCATTCTGTTCTTCGGCCTGATCGCTTGGATGCGCCGAAATGTGGCCGTGGTCACATTGGGTGCCGTCGCGCTGCTCTTCGCGGCGATGTCGCTCGGCCCGCGCATCTATCTGAACGGCATCAACACCGGCGTCCCCGGCATCTGGGCGGTGCTGCACAGCGTCCCGGTGCTGAACTCGGCCGTGCCGACCCGCTGGGCCCTGGCGATCGCCCCGGTGGTCGGCATCGTGCTCGCGCTCGGCTGCCAGCGCGCCGCCGATCTGGTCAAGGCGCAGCCGTCGGCGCGCGGGCCGGTCCGGGTGGCGATGATCACCGCGGTCGCGATGGCGCTGGTGCCGCTCGTGCCGACCCCGCTGCGGACGGCGCCGATGCCGCCGGTCCCCGAGTTCGTCACCTCGGGCGCCTGGCGGCAGTACGTGGACGACAACCACACGGTCGTCTCGCTGCCGCTGCCCGACTCGAGCTACCCCGACCCGCTGCGCTGGAGTGCCTACACCCACCAGGACATGCGGATCGCCAGCGCGTACGCCCTGCTGCCGAACCAGAACCCGCTCGACCCGACCGACAAGACGGCGCTGTTCTCCCCGCCGTGGCGGCCGACCAGCGGCCTGATGGCCTCGATCAAGCAGGGCAACCCGACGCCCGAGATCACCGACACGCGCCGCGAGATGACGCTCGCCGACCTGCGGTACTGGAAGGCCGGCGTGATCGTGCTGACCCCGCAGGAGCGGGACATCGAGATGCTGCGGGCGATGAGCGACCTGCTGGGCTTCCAGCCGACCTGGACGGGCGGCGCCTGGATCTGGAACGTCCGCAACCTGGTCGACAACCCGGACGCGGTGCTGGGCTGACGGATCCGGGCGGCGCTACTGCTTGATGCAGCAGCCTGCGCAGATCTTCGGCTTGGGCAGGGTGAAGGCCAGGCAGCAGGTCTTGCGCTGGACGTCCAACTGGCCGTTCGGGCCCGGCACCAGCTCGATCAAGTCGTCGACGCCGAGCGCGCCGAGCAGCGTGTCGATCGTCTCGGCCGATGATCCGGGCAGGACGTCGGCCGAGCGCAGCACCGCGTAGGCGACGCCGGAGGAGAGCGAGCCCAGCAGGGTCCGCTTGCCGAGCCGGACCCGGCCGTGGATGGCGTCCAGCATCGGGGCGAGGTGCTCGTCCAGCAGCGACGTGCGGAACGCGGCCAGCAGCGCGGCCTCGTCGGCGACGACCCGCACCTGCGGCAGCCCGCTGAGCGCCAGTGGGTCGGAGGGCAGGACCGCGACCGGGATGTCGGCCGCCAGGCCCAGCGTCACCAGCGGCTGCGGATCGTCGAAGTGAATGAGCACGTTGTCGCTGCTCAGCAGCGGCACCCGGCGGGCCGAGGCCCAGCCCAGCACGGCCGGCAGCGCCAGCCAGTAGGTGTACGCCTTCCAGGCCAGCGCGGCCGCGGCGTGCGGCTGGGCGTGCCAGCGGCGGCCGGCCGACTCGAGCAGGGCGCCCAGCTCCGCGCCGGCGAGCAGGCTCGCGGGGCGCCAGCCGGCGGGGTTGTGGACGAGCAGGTCGGGCGCGAGGCCGGGAAGCTCGGTGCTGGTGCCGAACATGGCCCGCAGCGTCGCCGTGACCGGGGCGAGCGGCTGCTCGGCGCGGCGGGCACCGGCCAGGGCGGCGGGCCCGAGCACGGTGGTCACCGGCGGCCCGTCAGGGGGCTCAACCTCTTCTGCAGGATCACCGTTGTCCCCTCGCCGTGTCTGGAGAACATAATTCTCGCCCAGGAAGAGTCGAGCTTCCAGACCACCGTACCTTGTTAAGGCTAACCTAACCACGCGAGCGTGGCGGTCATTTGCCCGCCCCCCAACAGGTGTTCTTCTGGTTAATACCCTACGCAAGGGTGTCCTAACGGACCGTCGTGCCGTTGCCGGGTTCGTCAAGGTATCTGTCGGCAACGCGCTACTAGCCCCTTGCGGACACCAGGGGCAGCGACACTGAAATTCCGGTCGCGAAGGGGACATCTGTGATGACCACCTCGCCCGTCGAGCGGGCTGCGGATCAGTTCGTCACGGCGCTTGCGCAGTGGCGGAACGAACGGGGGATGACCAAGAAGCAGCTGGCAGCACGGATGGGCTTCGATCCCTCGTACGTCAGTCATGTCGAGGGGCGCCGGCACAAGCCGACCGAGGACTTCGCGCGCCGCGCCGAGGCGGTGCTTGCGGCCGGCGGGGCGATCTGGCAGCGGTTCCAGGAGTACGACGAACTGCGGCATGCCCGCGGCAACACGATGCACCGGGATCCGCCGGTGCCGGTGCAGTGGATGCCCCCCGGCACGGGACTCATCGTCGAGCGGGAGATCGCGGAGCTTACGTACACGGATCGGGCTTATCGGTGTCGAATCCGCCGTGATCTCTACAACGCCGGGGTCGAGCCGGTCACCCGCTATCTGGTGAAGATCGCCGTGGACCGCTACCCGCACGACCCGGCCGGGTCCAACCGGCACCACCGCGAGCATCCGCTGACCTTCGAGGAGATGGATCTCGAGGCGTTCGCCGGCGAGGGCGACGCGGTCGAGCCGATGCTCTGGCGGCTCAAGCTGGACCGGGACGCGGCCAAGGAAGTCTGGCTGCTGTTCGCCAACGACCAGGGCCAATTCCCGCTCTATCCGGGCGACCGCACCACCATCGAGTACGCCTACTCGGTCGGCGAGGAGAAGTGGGGCCAGTGGTTCCAGCGCGCGGTCCGGCTGCCCACCCGCAGCCTCACCGTGCGCCTGGACTTCCCGGTCGAGTTCGAGCCGCAGGTCTGGGGCGTCGAAACCTCGCTGGCCGCCGAGGTGCCCGTCCGGACGCCGCTCGAACGGCACAACGAGGACCGGCGCGCCATCTTCGAGTGGTCGACCGACGCGCCCCTGTTGAACGCGCGCTACCGCCTGGAATGGCGCTTCCGGGGCCTGGCCACGCCGCCCAGCGCCGAGGAGGCCGGCCGGCCGCCGGCGACCGGCACCGACCGGGCCAGCCACCGGATGCGCGGGATCGGCATCGTGCAGCGCGGCAACGACCTGCTCCGCCAGCGCGCCCGGCACTTCCAGCTGCCCCGCGAGCAGACCGCCGCCCGGGAGGCGGTCACAGCGCTGCTGACCACGTTGGACCGGCTGGAACGGCTGCACGACTTCAGCAAGGGCGTCGGGCTGGCCGCGCCGCAGATCGGGCTCTCGGTCGCCGCCGCGGTGATCCGGCCGCCCGAGCGTGGCACCGAGCCGGTGGTGCTGCTCAACCCGCGGATCATCGCCGAGTCCATCGACTCCGACGAGCAGTACGAGGGCTGCCTGTCGTTCTTCGACTATCGCGGCCTGGTTCGGCGGCCGCTGCGGGTCGACGTGGAGCACGCCCGGTTCGACGGCACCCGGGTCATCACCACCTTCGACCGGGCGATGGCCCGCCTGGTGAGCCACGAGATCGACCACCTGGAGGGCCAGCTCTACGTGGACCGGATGGCCGTCGACACGCAGCTGGTGCCGGTGGACGAGTACCGCCAGACCGGGCAGGCGTGGAGCTACTGAGCCTCGGTGAAGCTGTCGTACTTGATCCGGATCGACGGGACCTGCAGCTCGGCGAGCGTCTTCAGGGTCGCCTTGACCATCGAGCCGGAGCCCGAGACGAAGAAGTCGTGCTCGTTCCAGGGGCCGTACCGGGCGACGACGTCCGAGATGTTGCCCTGCTCGCCGGGGAACGTGGGGTCGTCGCTGCACGCGGTGACCACCGACAGCCACGGGTAGCGGGCGGCCAGCCGGTTCAGCTCGGCCAGGTCGTACAGCTCCTCGCGGGTCTTGGCACCGAAGAAGACGTGCACCCAGCGGGTCCGGTTGTACCGGGTCAGCTCCTCGAGCAGCGACCTGATCGGGGCCAGCCCGGTGCCGCCGGCCACGAAGACCGCGTCCCGGGTCGAGCGCCGGTCCAGGTTCATCGCCCCCATCGGCGCCGCCAGGCGGATCATGTCGCCGACCTCGAGCCGGCGGACCAGGGCGCTGGACACCCAGCCGGCGCCCACCGCGCGGACGTGGAACTCCAGCGTCTGGTCCCGGCGCGGGGCGTTCGCCGGCGAGTAGGTCCGCCACAGCCTGGGCTGGAAGCGCGGGCATTCGATGCTCAGGTACTGCCCGGCGCGGAACTCGAGCGGCTGCATCGGCGCGACCGTGAACACCGCGATGTCCTTCGCCCGGCGCTCGTGGGTGAGCACTTCGGCGTACCAATAGGGCGGGTTGGTGTCGGCCTCCGCCCCGGCCAGCATCTTCGCGCTGATCACCGCGTAGGCGTCGGCCCAGGCCTGGTCGTACTCGACGACCCACTGCTCACCCGCGTAGGCGCGCATCGCCTCGATCAGGGCGCCGCCGACGACCTCGTAGTGCTCGGGCTCGACATGGAACTTGCGGTGGTCGCGGCCCAGGGCGCGCAGGTAGCTGTCGAACTTCTCCGGATCGCCCAGCGTCTGCACGGCGGTGACGATCGCGCCGAGCAGCCGGGATCGCTGCACATCCATCTGGACCGGAAAGAGATCCCGCAGGTTCGGGAACGAGAGGAAGACGCGAGCGTAGAAGTGACCAGCGACTTTGTCTTGATCCTCCTCGACGAGGCTCCAACTCTCTTTGAGCAAGCGCGCGAGGTCTCCCATGCATTCAGGGTGGTCAGACCAGTCCGGAAGCCGACGCACGAAAAGTGCGACATGCCACATCCTTGGGCGCGTCGCTTGCCCCGATAGGTCCGAATGTGTATAGCCTCGGCCAACTCTGTCGCTCACGAACGGGTGACGGCTCCTACAGTTGTGCCGTGACTGTCCTTGATCGTCCGCGTACGGCCGTGCGCCTCGAAGTCGTGATCGTGCTGCTGCTGTCGCTCGGCCAGTCGGCGGTCTACTCGGTGGTATCCCTGGTAGCGAAGCTGACGGCCGGCAAACCGCTGTCCCAGCAGACCGCCACGCTGAACCCGTCGCAGTCGCCCCGGCCCTATCTGGATCTGACATATCAGGTGCTCGGGATCTTCTTCGCGCTCGTACCGGTGCTGCTCGCCCTGTATCTGCTCGACCGCCCCCGCCGCACGCTGGGCATCACCCTCGATCGCCCGGGCTTCGACCTGGGCTGGGGCTTCGGCCTGGCCGCGGCCATCGGAATCCCCGGCCTCCTGCTGGTGTACGCGGCCGCCCG
>Ga0307515_10020142_pt1 | contig 11924 bp, 11 predicted proteins | sample 17_EM_MG_FD_194513 | JGI IMG/M metagenome (GOLD analysis project Ga0307515, IMG submission 194513) | Populus trichocarpa ectomycorrhiza microbial communities from riparian zone in the Pacific Northwest, United States - 17_EM | ecosystem: Host-associated > Plants > Roots > Unclassified | place...
AAGGATGGAGTCAGACTCTGCAGAGAGAGTTGGCCAATAGGTACACTGCCGCCGCGTTCTGCAGTTGGTACGCGACCGGTGGATCGATCCCGAACTTGCTTCCGAGGAGGCCAGATCAGCAACTCAACTTGACGGGGAGTTTAAACAACACCGGTAATGTACGTTTTGGTTTATGCTTCCCTTGCTCTTCCTTCTTCCATACACACCTTCCCATCTATGATGACGATGATCCTCTCAAGGCTAACCCTAAAATGCACTTCCATCTTTCAGATGTTCGAGAAGTTTTCTAACCTCGAGGTCGACTCTGCCGGACGCGGTGGAGAGTATACCGTCCAGGCTGGGTTCGGGTGGACCAATGGTGTCGCTTTGTGGGTCGCCAATACTTACGGAATCGTGTTGGACGCTCCCGTGTGCCCTGATATCACCAGCGATGCTGTTCCGGGAGGAGAGAATACTAGTGGGAGTAACAGCAGCGCCGCTTTCAGGATTGGGGCTAGCCCTGTTTCCGTCACCGTCGCTGCGGTCCTCGCGATCGTCGTGAGCGGAATGTTGCTATAATAATAAGAGGCGGGGCGAGATGGGAAAAGGATGAATCCAACCCTGGCTGGTTTCTCGCGTTGTGTGTGTGTAATTGATGTTGATCGTGTCGATGTTAAACTAGGGCGAGATAAATATTGTTGCTTGCGTACGGCCAGGGATGTGTGTGACTCACGGGCCGGTTTCTTTCAGTTATTCTTGTCCATGAGGTAAATCATCGGCTTCGATGAATTCCATCTTTTTTTGTTCATCAGGTTACGCCGGGGGTGTTGATACGCAGTTGACGCTTGTCCGCAATGTTATGTAGGGCCGTGGAATTCGCGAGCATCGACGGGAATCGGCAAGAACCTCTGGCGCGTGAACGTCCAAATACGTTGAATCGCACGAGACTCTACTTACCCGTGGGGTATGGCGGGGATGGGTTGAGCTGCAGAGGCGATACCGTCGAACTCATGAACCTCCAGAACCTACATCAACGCGTTGGTGGGAGAGGGCTTCGTCACGAGACAGGGGAATCACCTTTTCATAGAACTCGCGAATATAAGTGTCCTTGTTTGCTTCTCACTGCTTGGATTTGTGCACGTCTTTATAACGTGAGCCAGCAGGTCGTATCCGGGGACGCTCTTTAGGACCTATGCAGAGTACTCATCTCGCCCAGCCTGTTCAAATGGTAAGAGTTCTGATACCCGCACTCCCACCTAATGGTACTAACCCCGGATTCGAGGACCCGGCAACGTCAAAAATATGACAGGTTCCTAAGGAACCCTTGCCGTTGCCCGGTTGGACTTGAGTGTAGACATGAGAGTTACTCATCACAGGGTCCGATATGATTTCTTCCCCTGAGCCCCAGTAGCAAACTCTTCGAAGGGCTGTGGGAATTCTGGGTAGATCGAACTTACCGTCAACCACCATGGAGTTCACCTATTTTGCGCTGAGCAAAGGCTTCTCGATTTACACCTTCCTCAAGAAAAGAGTTTGGAGCACCGTGGGAATTCGAGGCAGATCAAACCCACCGTCAACCACCATGGGGTTCAGCTTTTTTGTGCTGAGCAAGGGCTTCTCGTCTTATACCTGCGTCGCCCACCACAAGATAGAGGACACTGATGTCCCGAGCCTGGAGACCATCACCAGGACTGCCAAAGATCTTATCACCTCGCACTATGGTTGGGGGCTAGAGGCGGACCTTGATATCAGACTGTACTGGGTATTGTTTGGTTCAAAGTTACATAGTCTGTTTTGAGCTCCCTGACAATCCCACAGCCCGAGGAACCGCTTCAAAGTACCGAGAGTACACCACAGCTGATGACGCAACTCAAGAACACTGTGAATGACGAATACTTGGAATTCTATTGCCGCAAGGTCCTTACAGAGGATCACCTCCGTGACTCAGGCAAAAACCTAAAACGGGACCTCATCGTTGTTGGCGCTGGTGGGTTAACTCCAATTTTGATGGTTTACCACGAACGCTGACAGCTTCCTTACAGGAGTTCAAGTTGATTTTCCCATATTCGTGCGCGCTGGTACCAGCACTTCTCTTACTCATGCCGGGAGTGGAGTCGTGGTTGGGGTACCAAGAATGATCGTGGAGTTGGTGGAAAAGAAAGTTCGGGAAATCGTCAGAGGTAGTCATAGTATCAAGGAGCCAGACATTTCTACCCTCGGGGTGTATGAGGTACGGTTCTTGAGCAGTCCATTGCGATGGAGATTGTTAACGGTCATAGGCTTGGGGTACATCCATGGAAGATCTCGTGGGCAGATTCACAGATGGGGACAATACCTGGAGGACTTCGGCGAGATCTCTTCAAAAACAGCATGGTACCCCTCGTGGTGATGGTTGTCTCTTCGTTGAACTCAGTACGACATTTGGTCCACTTTTATATACCGATGTTGTTGACGCCATTACAGAAACACGTGGATGGAATTACCTTCTGTGCAGGAAGGATGGATCCCAGTATACCTTTATTGGGCCTGGAGTTTTAAATGCATTGCCTCAGGAGCCCTCGGGTGTCCTAATGGATTCAGCTCGGCGTCATATCGAGAAGATCAGCAATCTTGATGCCGCAACAGTGAGCCCGAATATTTCCATGTGGGGAGTACGGGAAGTCTATCTGTTTGCGAGAGCCATGACTGACGTCTGACAGCCAAGCAATGAATCATTCGCTGAGTCACTCCAGGACTGGAAGAACGTACAGCTTATGGCGGAAAACTTCGGAAAAGACCTCTTCGACATGGTTGATCTTCTGGAGTTAGTCCAATTTGCACAACCCTCCGTGGTCCTTTTCAGTATGTCTAGGTAACCTGACTCAACGAAATCCGCTGATGTGGCCGTAGCCATAGAAAACATTAAGCGCCCGTTAGAGACGATCCACGAAGAGGGCCATGGGATGGGTTAGTAGCATTCAATCCATTCCTTTCACCACCCTGACATCAAAGAAAGAACGGGAAGTAATCACCAAGCTCGCTAATAAGCGTGAATCACCTTCCGCAGGGTCGAAGCACTCCGCATTACGGATTACCCAGAACGAGAGCCGCAAGGATGCGGTTTACAACAGCAGACCCTACAATCTGACTGGTCCCCCGGTACAGATATACCACCCCGCATTCGCCACGTTCATCAGAGAAAATTCCCGTTCGATCCCTGTTGGGGAACTCACCGAGGAGCTGAAGCAGGCAACGAAACTCATCCATGTATCCCTTGAATTCTTTAAGGAAGAATCCGATCGTAAGGCCAAGCTAAACACCCTGAAAACCTTTGGGGATCTTGTTTCTCCGGAAGTCAACATCGAACCCAGGACAATACCCCCTGATGGGATCACCACAATTTTCTGCCCCTCCGCCGAGCAGGAGGCGACCATTCGTATTGTAGAGCTGAAGAATGATATCGGGGAGGGAGGGTCTGATCCAATCATGCAGGCCGAATGTGGATTTGCGCTAATTTGTTCTTCAGACAGGGTAACCCCGTCGCTTCTTGTTACCCAGATTCATACTCAACTTCCGCCTCTGTAGTACAAACCATTTCGGGATGCCTCGTGCTGCCCGATGTTCCTCATAGGGGTTGTCGGTCCACATCTTGCTGTCTCTGGGGCCGTCTTTGCGGAAAACCTCATATCCCAGCGGCTTACCGATTACATCTATCTCGGGCCACTCCCCACCGCTCGTGTGGGGCAATCAGCCCTAAGCTACGGCACCCATCGTGTGGCCCAGCTCCTCCGCGCTCTGAAAATATCCACTCAAGAGGTTGAGGACTACAATAAGGGTCTGGAGTATGCGACACCTGGGACATCCGGGCCACAGGGCTCGGCACGGCATCAAAATCCCCTCCCTCAGCTCGTTCCCTTAAATCCCATTCCTTCAACGGTTGTCCCTCCACATTTCTTGGGGTATACTGTCGACAACAAAACATACAAGATCCACTATACAGAACGCCTCACGAAACTCTTTCCATACAAGGCCGTTTTCAAGGGAACCGTCGAGTGCGAGGGTGAGGCAAGGCGCGTCGTCGTCATCAAGTTTACCTATGCATATTGCAAGGAGGCGCACGAGCTACTCGCCGGGATCTCACGAGCGCCGAGTCTCCGGTTTTGTAAACACGTCCACAGCGTCGGGATGTATGTTGTGGTCATGGACTATGTGAGTGGGCAGCACGGGGGAACACCACTCGAGGATAAGGCACACGTCGAACAGCTTCGGGAGGCTCTGGACACACTCCACGCTGGAAAATATGTATACGGTGACCTCCGAGGTCCAAACGTTCTGATCGCAGCGGATGGTCCGAAACTCATCGACTTTGACTGGTGCGGGGAGGAAGGGACAGCTCGGTATCCTGCCGACATCAATCTAGGCGCTGAGATAGGGTGGCACAGCGAAGTATGTCCTGGGGGTCTGATCACGAAGGACCACGATATGCACATGCTTGGCTATCTAACGGGAGAACGTAACCCTCCTGCCACGTGATTGCTAGCGGGTTATCTGCGACTGGGTTGTGGGAGTGGTTCCAGCAGTGTCGTCAAGGGAGGGAGACGAAGGGAGTGTCGGGTGGGGGGGTCGGCAGGGGTGGTGAACTCAGAGACTTAGCATTCAGATAAGTAGCGGGTAAAACATTAATTATCCAAAGTTTGTGAAGTCCGGAGTGTGACGTCGACTAAGATAACTTGTGAAACTTTCGAGCCCCTCCCCCCAGTTCATCCTGAGTAATGTTATATATGACGTGAATCTGCGGCTCTACAAGTTCGAAACGTAGTTACGCTAGAGGCTGCCCGCCTCAGGTTTCGGCGTGAGATTCTGTAACCAGCTTGAACTCGTGGATAATGTGCGTGTGAGCAGCGGTTTAGATTTAGTCAAGGTTTATCCCGGTTTCCCGCCGCCTTGGGCCATAGGGGTCCAGCTACACACTGAAAACCCGGGACCTTCGGCCCCGGGCAGCCCTCACTAAAGTGACATGCATCAAACACTCTACACTCCTAGTATTGGAAAAAAGCCGAAGCCCAGAATGCTCCCCTCCCAGACGGTACAGGATAAACGCATCAGGAACATGCCCAACAACTGTTTTTGGCCTTTTTACTTATTTCGACTTATGTGAAGTTCTTTGAGGCCGAGTCCCACTCCGATCTTTTACGAAATAGTTGTGATTCCATGAGAACAAACAAAAGGTACAGAAGATGTCGGCTAGAATGCTATTTCGAACGCATGATGATCAACATACTTGTTGACATAGAAGGACCGATAAACGTCTAATGTCTGAGTGTAATTGATCTCTCGGGGAAGCAACGTGGTCGAGGGAAATCGAGGAAGTAGGTGGGCGCCACGAATGATAGAATCCAGATGGATGACACCCATGTTCCGGTAGTGGCCACGGGTGTACTCTGGTTCGACAACCCATAACCCGGTGGAACCATCAGGCTCAGTACCAACCGTGGTGTACCAGTGTACGAGAGCACACGGGTAGTCCACATTTGCGAACGAAAACCTGAAGAACAGGTAAACGCGGGCCACAAGCAGGCCTTGCATCCCAGGAGCACCTGTTCCCCCCCCATCAACAAAAATACAATCTCTTCGTGGGCCCGAAATGTCACCCTTGGACCACCATGGAGTAGAGTGGATAACCTCCCGGTACATCCCCCCTGGTCCAGATGGGTTACTAGGAGCACGGAAGGTGGCGATGGCGGAGTGGAATACCGAGACCCGTGAGTCCCATAGCACCGGGCACTGCTCGAGAGGAAGGTCGTCGGGTTCGATAGCAGAATCGGGGTGAAGTTGATAGAAGAGGAAGCGCCGGACAAGATCAGGTAAATCGTGCTGGCCGATCTTGATTCCAAGGCTCGTGAAGATTGGCGGGTATTGGCGGGTAGGGGCTGATTGTGAAGTTCATAAAAAGTTTTGATGCGTGGAAGAAAGAATACTTACCCCTCTCGCAGGCAAGCCGCACCTCATTCATGAGAGGCTCTGATTCAACCGGTCCCGTATCGTCGTCGTTATCGATGTCGTTGTCGCCATCACTGTCGTTACCGTGGTCGTCATTACTGTCATTGCCATCGCCGCTGGTCCCGTTGTTGCTGTTATCGTTCGTCCCATTGTTGCCGTCGTTGTTGGTCCCATTGTTGTTGTTGTCAGTGTCACCGCCGTCGTTGCCATCATCGCTGCGGTCACTACTGCTGAGGGTACTGAGGATCGCAGCAGTGAGAGATGAATTTGTAAGCATTCCACGAGCGGTGAAATCGGCTCTGGCGGCTGCAAGTTTATCGAGTCTCTCATTTACTTTGAGAATCTGGGAGAGGGCCTTGTAGCGACTTGAGCGGCGCCATGGACGTTTGACCGCAACAATGTGCTTTGATTCCGTGATTGATGAGCACAGGCCATTGGGTGAGCCAAAGTTCTTGATATTGTCGTGATAATGGACCAATGAGTGTTGTCGGGGAAGTGAAAAACCAGCAAGGCCATCAGGTCGGACTGTCCCAGAAAACACAACACGATATTGGTGGAACCGCTCAAGGGCTGCCTTGAGGTCATCGAGTGAACGCTCGGTGATGACGTTGCGACGGGCGATGTAACAGAACTCGAGGAATGCAGCAAATGTTCGAACGACATCCAGGGGGACGAACCCTTCAATCGCATTCAAATATACCTATCATTTAGAAGATTAGTAAGCCATTCAGCTTTAAGCGTGGCTCTGCGAGGGGGGTATACCTTCATTAATGCCTTAGAATCATCCCCAGTCCATTGATTGAAATTCCTCCCCTGTTTGAACCGGCGTAAGCCCGGGAATGGGGGTGCAAGTGCAATTCTGTTAGATGGTGAGTGCATGTTATGAATAGCGAACAGACTACTGACCTGCGATCAATTTCATCAAGGACTCGTTCCTTGCCAGCAGTCCCATAACAATATTCTAGGTACTCCGATACCCAATGGACGAGGTGATCCTTGAAGACACCCTTGATCGCCTGATGGAGTAGGTCCGGAGTTATGAGTTCGTGTATGTTTGCTCGGGGGAAATAGGTTGTGTATGGCTAGATGCTATCAGCTTTGGTACTTTGCAAGCGTGGCAAAATGCGTACCTTGGCACCGGGAGCAATACCATATTCCTCTCGTAGAACATCTTCAGTATGCATGTCGAGAAGTACAGCTGTGTGATCCGCTGTTCTCAGGCGGCAGGGGCTGTCGAGTGTGTGTGGATTGGCATGGCATCTTTGAACGTTCAACGAGTGCCCCCAATGAGAAAATAAAAGTCAGACATACGTGGGGCACCAATTCATCAGTATCCATGTTATCATAGCTTGCTCCGGATAGTCAGATATGTGGGGACCGAGACCATAGATAACGCGACGAAAGTATTGATCGGCACACCGAACAATATCTGGAACCATCATAAAAGGCTTGACAGGGAGGAGGATATTTGCGATTGCATCGTGCGTCAGTGTTCGCTTGAACTGACGAAACTCTTCTGTGTCGGTGTCCTTTCGGGCTCCTGGGGAAATGAGTCAACGTGAGCACAAAGGAACAGAACTAAATTTTTTACCTTTCGGAATAGGGAGGAAACCAATAACCACAAGAGCGTTCTTATGCGCTCTCCTCATATGATTCTGTATGTTGCCGATTGAGAGATAGAGGGGATAGTATTCGTTCTGACCGGTTGCGACAGAAACCGTCGTCTTGTCGGATCCAAGGATGATTGGTACGAACATTGCACCGTGTGTTGAAGGATCCTGAGAAATTTCGTCCTGTCCCGGATTTAATAATAATGACGTGACTAGCAGTAATGCAACATACCGATTGTCGCCATGCCCAGTCACCGGACATCATGTGGCAGTATTGGCGTTGAGAGTCTTCGAACTCTCGATACGCAGAGTAGTCAATGTGGCCGTCAAACTCTGGGTTGCGGAGGATACCCTTGATCACCTCACGGGGGTTGCGGAACCAAACGTCATATTCGGTGATCTTCCATTCGGGTGGGCGGGACGTTTTCGGTGGTGGATTTTCGTAGCTCAGAGAAAAGCATTCCCAGGGAACATCCCCAAGCGGGATTGAATCGATTTGTCGCAACAGATCTGCATGGTTGGCAATGGGTGGTGGGAGACCGTAGGGAATGAGTGTGGCAGCCCAAAGCTCAAGTAGATGGTTTGTCTTCTTCCTCGATAGTTCTGCCTCAGCGAAGATGAAATTTGAAAGTTCAAAGGCAGTACGGGAGTTAAAGGGGAACCAGTCGGCTGTTGACTGTACTGTCGGTGACATCGGAGGTGCATCGGAGGTGAGAAATTCTCCGTGTTCATTACATCGCTTGGCTGCAGGGAAAGAGATTGAACGTCAACGTGGCAAGGGGAATCTCAAACGTGTATGCGTACCGGTGAGAAATGGGTGATATTCCTTCCGAAACTCGGTAATTGGGACGTCGAGCCCTGGGTGGTATGCATGGATGGCGTTGTAATGACGTTTAAGACCGCTGGTACTTTGAAACCCGCGGTTGCACTTAGTACATGGGATCATGGGTGCTGTGAGGAAAATTCGGAGTTGGCGATGAGTATTTATATAAGCTGATGGGTGAAAGTTGACATACCTGTGCATATAGATACACCGAATGGGTCGAGGCAAGAATAGAGGCTCTGCACTCGCAGAAGGGTGAAGATCAAGCCGCGTCACCTTACAGACGGGCGAAGATCGAGCTGTGCAAGATCTGCGTCACCAGAAGCGTTGCCACATGTTGCTGCGGTCACGCGGTTACCTGTCACGGGTCACAACTCTCAACGTGTATGCACACACCGTCTATCAGCTGGAGATGTCTGTCCTCCGGTTTTCTCAAACGCAGTCAACCTGTGGCCACACTCAAGATCTTATACGTCAATTTCCTGCCACATCCATTGAACATTCCTTCGGTTACCCTTGCCCAATCGCCACAGTTTGCTGGCGCTCTCAATCTTGTATAAATACCCCCAATGGCTCACTCGCTCTCACCAACATTCTCTACTATTTATCGCTATCCTCACTCCTTTACTTTACTTGCATCTCCCCTCCCTCTACCTGCTCTCCCATGAATACCCGTGCGAAGAACAAGTCGAAACACCCTGCAGCACCCGTCATGACTCCAGCCCAGCTCGCAGCGGCCGGCATCTCTCAACAGAAACGTTCCAAAAAGAAGCCGACTAAGGATCAACACATCGCTGCTCTTGAGGAAGATCTTCGTGCAACCCGAGAGTTGTTACGAATGGTGATTTTACTACTTCCATTATAATCTAACTTACTCATGTTTTTATACAGCACTGCCCTTCTGGGACAGCACCAAACTCGTCGGATAACGGTGGTGATACAGAGCCTGCGACCGATGACGACACACCAACCGGTCACAAGAGAAATCCCCCGAGATCAGCTGGCGGCGGAATCAAGTATGTCAATTCAGTCAAATTTGCTAACTACGTAGTAACATTTCATCACCAGGTTGAAGCGATCTCGAGCCATGGATCCATTCGAGACCGAGAGGATTCATCCTGGGACAACAGGGCTTGTTGATAACTGGAGGCTCAAACTTACCCCCGCTCCGAGTATACTCACTCTACGCACATCCGAATCAGTCACTCCAGAATATCAACAGTCCCCGAGCCCTGGCGCATCCGCAGCAATACCAACACCCTTGAGTGTGCGTTTGACACACTTTTTTTTTCCTCTTACTAACGTATCGTACCAACCCAGGTTGAGGACAATCGTGCCGTTTACTCACTTCCGAGGATAGTTGACCGACAAAAGGTTTACCCGGGTATCAAGGATCTTCCCTTCCACATCCGCACAAATTTTCGCAATACGTTCATCCGCCTCGTCATCCGGGATGTCTTCACTTCCAAGCAGCCATGGGTTAACCCTGATCTGTCAATGCTTCAACTCGCATATGATAAGATCTACCCATTGTACCCTGCTCGCCTACGTGCCAATGATGCTATTTTCCACCCGGTAAGACTCTCCTTAACAATGCACGACACATTACCTGACTAACCCTCCAAATTAGACAATTACGTCACTCGGTGTTGTTCGCAACCGCATTGGGACTGCAGCTGTGTTCGCTGTTCAACGCTACCTCACAAATGCATTCCGCCAGAAGCGGCTCCAAACGCTCGATGCCCGGGCAACGTTTGTCGCTAGCCAATTTAGGTCCGATGATGATCACCCGTTCATATGGCGCCAGTATTCAGTTGGAGATATTGCGAACCACCCCGGCACTGGGGGATACCAAACCGTGAGTGTTAGACCGCTCCATTCTGTCCTGTTTTCTGATGGCCTTTGTAGACCCGTCGTGGTGTCTTCCAGTGTGAGCCGATTCTGGAAACACTACTCGTCTATTACTCGTCATCCGGAATTATGGAATCTGTCCCAACCGAAGACCCGGGGGAAGGGAATCGCCCTGTTGGCGCTCTCGCCATGGTAGCTGCCGCCGTGAGTCACTCCCAGCCCATCGTAGAGAATTCTGCTCACCTAAGGATTAGGTTGAGCGTGCATATAGAATGCATTCAACCGGTGACTACATTGAAGCAACTCAAAGTTTCAACGCCGAGTTTTGGGGCAACCGCACCGCACTCTTTGCGGAGTACATCGCCGAGGATCTTACCGAAAGGCAATGGGATGGAATCTCCAGGGCACTTGCCGCCGTATCGAGTAGAGTTGCTGTAGAGGTTGCAGCTTCGAAGGGAGTCCCTCAGGCTCCGCGAGAACGTGTTCCCCTGCCTCCTTCGGACCCGCCCTCGCCACCTGCTGAAGATTAGCAGACGAGCAGAAACTCCGATACAATACCCCGATACCCGACCGCTGTCACTCATTTTATGGAGTCTCGTTCATTAGCCTACCCATTTCATAATCTTGGCCTGCCGTCGCTAATTTCGAAGTCCTGATTTACGTTCTTTACTCTTATTCCAAATTTTAATACATCCGTGGTTCACAAGTAAAAAAAAAGCGGAGCGCGACTTCTAGAAGTTGAGACATAACTTCTAGAAGTAGGTACTTTTTACTGTTCTCTGCCTTTTCGTCAATAAAGGTCAATTAAAGCGTCAGAACAGGAGTTGGGCATTTTCCTGATGCGTCTGTTCGTCCCACTACTTCTGATCAGTCGTAGTACTTTTTCTCTCTCTCTCGCTTCGCTTTATCACATTCTGGTTCCATTCCACAGCTATTGTACGATACCCTTTGTAACACTGTATTTTCTACGTTCCTTTCTACATCCTCTCCTGTATCTCCTTATATCTCTATCAGCGTTTATTAGACCAAGTAAAGTACCGAAGCAGGGTAAATGAAGCAAGGGATATCCAACGATTCCAACACGAAAAATAACGGAGTGATATCAAGACGCGCAACAGCTTGTTTTGGATATATGATGGATGAAATTAGGGTAAATTTTCGAAAATCGGGTGAACTCTTCGAAGGATCGGCCAGAGGATATATCTGACCGGGCTGAAGGGTGGCGGGACGATGATGCTGCCGCCAAGTCCGCGGTGGTGCCAAGCGTCGACTAGATTAAAGTTCGTGGTAAGTGTCAACATGGACAGGTGAGATGGACCAGAAGAGAGTTGGTGAGAGATGCTCACCGCACGGTTGTCCAAGGATCATGATACAAAAATACACCCAGAACAACCCGATCCATCCTTGGACCTTCCTTCCGGTCACCTTATACCACACGCGTTCGCTCAATGTCGCAGCTGCCTGAACCACGAAAAACATGGTGATGTTCCTATCGAATCCTCTTCCCATCGTGTACGTCGTCAGTTCGTGAAATAGCCCGCTCGCGATGAACACTCCGAACAGCATCCCCAATTTTCCGGCCTCTTTCGAAATCAGAGAGCCGAGCCACTCTCCAGGGTACCCACCGAAGACGAAAAACGTCCTTCGGAGGAGCTGGTGCCAACGCTTAGCCCAGAAGATCG
>Ga0307515_10020143_pt1 | contig 11924 bp, 15 predicted proteins | sample 17_EM_MG_FD_194513 | JGI IMG/M metagenome (GOLD analysis project Ga0307515, IMG submission 194513) | Populus trichocarpa ectomycorrhiza microbial communities from riparian zone in the Pacific Northwest, United States - 17_EM | ecosystem: Host-associated > Plants > Roots > Unclassified | place...
TCCCAATTGTCAACGTAGAGAGGCTTGAATTTAGGCAACGGCTAAGGCTTTGGGGAGGTATTCTCGCTGTTTTATTCTCGAAAACGTTATACTGAGTCTTCTGAACAAGATCTGCATCAATTCTAGTACGATTACGAGGCATGGTAGTAGTATAATCAATAATATATTATATATAGAGCACGCGTGGTTATGGTTCTGGTGTTCGCGCACGGGTCACTCACCAACGGACCCGCAGGTGCTAAGGGATAAACATCTCACTTGTACTAAGGACTAGAGGGTTTTCAGGATTGTGATGTCGAGTAGACGCTTACGCCTAGCAATAAGAGATTTTCTCTTCAGAGCCATTGTTTTAGTGTAGAGTTTGTCTTGGCCTTAGTATGACCTTAACTAGCCTCCTTCATCAAGCTATCATCCCAGAACCCACTTCTCATCACCACCATCACACGCCACCATCCTCACGCCTTCCCTCCACTTCTACGATACTGCCTTGACTATTCGAACCTAATTGAGGTCTCCTAACCAATCCTTACATAAGCAACCAGCTACCCGAGCCATGACGTTCTGACCTTGCATCAGCATCAACAATCAGCAACAGGATCAGCCTTACGATCTACACTTGAACAAGCATTAACCACAAGCCACATAGCGTCCAAGTCTCGTAGCTTAATCTTGTGATTTCGGTGCTGGTGCTTTCGGCTGCGGCTGAGCCGCAATACTTACGGATACGAACGTGCCGCATGAGGGGATATGCCGATATCGCCTTATCACTGCAGCTCAAAGCATGCAGGAACGAAAGCGGTAAGCTTTTTCGTATAGTTACCCTTTTGGCGGAGGACATACTCACCCCCTATTCCCAATTATAGATTTCTTCCTCCATCACAAGTCTCGTTGGATCATCCCCTATAACCAAAATCGCCACTGTAAGTAATAAGCACTATTGGCATGCACCTTACAGCTCGGCTTTTACGGGAGTGTTCCCTAGTTGTTGCCGGCTAGATTTCCTGCCCTTTCTGGTCATGCGCTCGTGAAAGGCTTCAAGCAGTGTCGCAAAAGTCATGTCGGATAATAATAGATCATTGAGTGCGTAAAATCTTCCTTAAGAAGATTATACGAGCCATCCCGCATATGAAGTCAAGTACTTCAGCAGCTTACAAAACGCATATTGTGGCGTCTATTAGACTAACCGCGCCTCGGCTACTGTAAGCGATTAGCCTGAATGTCACAATTCGGCTCAAAGTAAAGAGTCTATTGTATACACTGGGTTTCATAATCTATTTGCTCGACTACATAGTATCGTACAGTCTTTCGTGCTCCACTGCTACTTGAACAAGGGAAAGACCAGTATTCGTGGTACAGTTGGATACTAAAAAGGCATGCATAAAAAAACTGAGGGCCAAGACAAAGTAGCGTACGTTGAGTTATTACACAGCATAGGAAGAAAGGGCCAAGAATAGGTGGTGTATACAATTTCTAAGAAAGAAAAGTCCAAAACATGAATTTTCAATTTCCTATGATTTCATCATAGCTCTTTTCAATAACAAAATCCCGAGTGTTATACATAGCACAGAAATACACATTTGGTATAAGCAAAATCCAATTCCCAATTCCCAAAAGGAAAAAGCCATGACCGGCCTTGATACATAAACCATGCTCTTGAATACGTGACATTAATAAAAGCTTCAGGTATTTAAATATAGACATCAAGAGAATAAAGAAAATGGCCGAGCATTATCCGCTCGCGCGGTCTATCTAATTTCGTCCTCATTCAAGTTGTCGTTCCTTTTCATGCGGTCATTCCAAATCTCTTCGTGATTATGGTTTCATCTCATCTCATCCCCACGACACTACTCGAACGCTCGGAAAGTGAAACAAATGCAAGATCTGATAAAAATAGAAAAGAAACTCTTTGACACTAGGAAAAGGAAGTAGACCAAATCTGGAAACACCAAGCATCGACTCCTGAAGGACAGTAAAGCATCACGAACGCCGGATCCAGAATCCGTCCGACCAGCGAACGCAATGCAGGTGCGGAACGCCACACGCAGAACGATTCGAGCGAACAAGGCAAACCAAGGAATGACAAGACGACTAGTAGGGGACGAGGGAAAAGGCGTTGAACACCTGGCTAATATGCACCCGGTCGGTGTTCCCGGCCGACTTGCGGCGCGGCATGCGGCGAGAATCGCTTTGCGACGACTAGTCCGCACCCGGAAGACTTGGCAGAAGGATCATGATCCTGAACATCGCAACAGCGCTTGCCGGCAGTGCACGACCGATCTCGAACGAATTACTCAGGTACCAGGTACCGGCCTCATCGCACTCAATCGTGATTACCTCCGCGCTTGCGATGCTTACCGGGGAAATCTACCTCCGGGTGGACGACTCGCATATGCCTCGTCAGCGCATCGTTGCGGCTGAATGTCTTCTCCTCTACGCAAAGCGCGCAGCGGACTTTCTGCTTGCGTGCGTTATGGATTGTATCTTCGTGTCGGGTGAGGTCGTAAGGCCGGGAGAAGACGGTGTTGCAGGGCTTGCCGGTGGTGGGGTTAATGCGCTCACATTTGTGCGGACCCGCTTGCGAGCTCCGCTCCAAGAGCGCCGCTGATGTCATGCCGCTGCCCACACTCGCAGGGTTTACAGCATTAGGATTCTGGCGATGGCCTTCCCGCTTATGCTTCTGGAGTTTCTGCGGGGTCTCGAAGCGCAATGTGCAGCCATGGTAAGTGCAGGTGTAAGTGCCAGTGTCGGCGGTTGAAGACGCCGGCTTCTGTGGATGGTCGCTGGATGCGCTACCAATATCGGGCCCGCCAGCCTCGCTTGCGCTCGATTCCATCGATGTGAGATGCGCCGGGAATTCCGGAGTTTGCTCGGGCGCCGACGGCAGGTTACTCGCTGAACGATATTGTTGAGAAACGTACGGAAGACCGTGCATATTTCCACCGATGGCCGGCGGGACGAAAGTGAAGTTACTTTGCGATGAAGGTCCAGAGGTAGTGGAGAAATTTGGTGAAAATCGTGCTGTCGCCCAACTATCTCTCCGATAACCTTGTTCCGATGAGTTGTCGTAGTGAGATTGGGCAGTGGCGTTTCTATATTGGTCGCCGCCAGTGTATTGGTGCTCGTACTCGCTTGCACCACCATCCGGGAACAGAGGTACTTTCGAGTCCTCATCAGGTTCGTGGTAGTCGAGCAATGCATCCTTTGGTGAGATGGTTTTTGGCTGCGTGTCCTCGGCCTGTGGCAAATGATGCTTGAGCGCGAATGCATCCGATTCCGCCTTCTGCGCTTCACGTGCATGAGCAGCAGTGCCAACTCTCATGTGAGGAGAGTTGAAACTATTGTTCGAAGCAGCGTAAGGCGAGCCTTGACGGAAAGGCGATACACCTCCAGACACCGAGCTTGCTGGCGACTGTGATCGTGCATTGTGTGCGGCTTGTAACCTTTCAGTGACGACGTTGCGGTAAGGAGACAGCAGCGATGACTTGGCATTCGATTGTGGTGCCGAATGCGGGATCTGGGCGGCCATCGTTGGATTGTACAGCTCGTCCAAAGCCATGTCAAACTTTGGAAGGTTATGTCTTAGATCTGAATCGTCATCGAAAAGTAAGTAATCATCGAACCAGGACTCGACTTTGTCAGGAATCGTCTCACCAGTTGGAGGGACCTTAAACTTGTCCTCGAAATCATCTCCATGAGCCGTGAGAGGAGTCGCCGGAGAGTCCTGTCCATAACTTGACACCGAATGCCTTGCTGAATGACCGAAACTTGGAAGTTCGTCCTCAGGCGCATGTTGATCTAAGAGCGCTTGCTTCATGGACAGATGAGCCGCCATATTGGGGTCCATGTTGGAGTGTGCGTTGTAGTTGTTGAAATTCGTGTTCAAGAAGGTATCTTGAGTTGGGGTGTGCGAAGGGGTAGGAAGGTGATTCGAGAAGACTCTCGACGCTTCGTCAGCAGTATATGATGAGTCAATGTTGGATGTTGACGACGCCGAAGGCGAATTCTCGGAATTGGCGACGTATGGGTAGCTAGTCGTGTGACCTGCAGTGTGGTATTGCGACCCGTTGGACCCTATCGACGACGACGAGGTTGCGCGCTGATGCGTATGGCTTGTCCGATGTACAGGCGTGTGCAACGACTGGGTTGTGTCCATCTGCTCATTGTTCTCATAGGAATTCCAGTTCTGGAGGCCGTTGCTGTTGGATGTGGCTAGCATTGGCGACTGCGAATAGCCCGAGGGCAATTGAGGGATGGGAGTCGATTGCTGTATCCTGATCGCAGGGCTCTGGAACTCGAAAGTGCCCGTCATGTACTGATCTGGGTCGGTTTGATCGTTGTCGATGGTAGATTGCGTCGCGAACTGGACAGACTCGAGGTAAGAGCGGAGAAATTTCTCGTTGAACTCAGCTTGCGACGGCGAGAAAGAGGTCTGCGATAGAGCGTCGAAAAGGGAGGATTGAGATGGTGGTGGAGAGGGAAGGGTCGATGGGTAAGAGTGCTGAAGATGTTGAAGATGTTGACGTCTGGGATTTAGGGCTAGCATTGTGGAGATAGAAGATAGAATCAGGGACGGGTGGCAAAAGACTTATATGAGAAGGTAGCGAATGACTCGGGTAGGTGTGACCGATACGTAAGGGCAAAAAAAATCAGGATGGGGTGATGATGTGAACAAGCGCTGCTAGTAGGCCCAGTGGAATGCCGTGGAATCCGACCGTAGCCGTTTGTCGGGGTTACGAGTGGAACGGATGAAAGGCGAGGCCGGCCCGACGATGATTAAGAATTGCTTCAACGAGTGGTAGTCGGGGCGGTTGGGAGTGCAAGATGCGGACAAAGAAAATGTCAAATGCTTATAAGGACAAGGTGGTTGCGTCATAACGAGGGTGGGCGCGCGGGCGTCGGAGGACAGCACTGGCGCCGATCCTTTTTTTCCAGAAAATCATGCTGCATGCCGCTAGCGACGCAGGGCGCTGGCCCAGACGTGCATTGGGGCGGTGCACGCGGGAGCTCGCCAACCCCATCATGACCCGTCTACGCACCATCTCGTCGGTTGCCAGTCTCCAAGAGATGGCTCTACCCTATCATCGGAATGATCTACCACTACAGAAATAACCAGCAATTGCTTGCCAGCAGCAAAATATGCATAAATAAGCCTCTAGCACTTTAGCATCCCCAGGTACACGCAACCGACGCCTGCGCCCCCTATCTTCGGCGCTCGCACGGCAATCGCGATGTCGAATGTTCATGGCCACTTGGACTCGCGTTCGCTATACCGTGATTTGATCCTCAGTCTCGTTATCGATTAGCTGCTTTGGTGGCGCGTGATGTGATGCTGCTGAAAAGGAGCTCGACTCTGTCTATTCAGCTCGCGAGGTATTTTGACGCGCAACAATGCAAATGATAGGGGCACATAGGCACGTGTAGTCACTAGTGGGAATGAATGTAGCTGAAAATGGGGGCTATTCGAATTAACCATCATGAGAGCACTGTAAACTTTCAGGAAACCCCAAGGTTTTTACAGAGCTGGATTACGACAACAAGCCTTCTGGCTGCTCAAATCCACCAATGTGTCGATGGAGATCTCCTCTTCCTCCAACGAGATTCATATCAACCTCACCGACAGTTCGAGTGTTACCAACGGCTTGGGCAAATATCCAATCGAACGTCGCTACAGACACCACTCGGCTTTCCGTGTCGTCGAGTCCAGCCCAAAATGCTACGAACCTAAACACTACGACTCGCGGAGTGCCCGTAGAGTAAGTGACCCGCAGGCTAGCATCGTGAGAAATGGACGGGAAGGTAATGGCAGCTGTGCACTCTCCATCTGCAAGCCACAGATCACACAGCAGTCAGAAAACGTGGTTGTGTGGGGAGTCAGCCGTCAATTAAGCTCCTTGAGCCGGCAATAGTGGCCGTATCCAGATTATTGGATTGTGGATGGTGTGCAGCGCCGAGATAGGCAAGGCCATCCAGAACGATCTGCTCCGTCTTCGGGAACTGGCTTGCGGGAAAGGCAAGCAGAACACTAAACACTGAGGCAGTGCACCAGCGATCGCTTGCATCGTTTTTGATAGGGCTGGCACTGGATTTCCATTCCGAATCTAGATCGGCCTGTCTATGCCCAAGCGCGGCAATCCCGGCCTGGCGCCAAGCAACGCCCTGCATCGAGACCTCGTGGCAAAAATTCTGCAAAAAGTCTGCAGGCCGCCCAGTGTTCTGGCCTCTGGTGTCGTAGTGGGGACAAGCCACAGATGAGGGTCCTTAGTGATGTCAGCCACAGATTACTTGGCCGTTCAATTACTTAGCCACTGCCAACTCATCTCCGGAAGGGAATTATTTCGATCGCAAATACTACAATACTAATCGCACGGCGCCGGACGATGGTGCTTCGTGGTTTCGTTTCATTGTTCGCTGGACAAAGCAAAGCAAACGATCTCCCGATGACGTTGAGGATCTGGAAACTGCCCACTGACGCAAGCAGCCGATTTCAATAAATTCTATTTTTGCTACGTGGTTATTCTGCCACAATTATTCCCTGTTTTTTCGTTCGCTGTTATTCCCAAACCTGTGGAGGTGGCGACCCCCTGCGCTATTGCGGGTCATGATCAACACGGTCGGGTTGGGGAGGGGGTGGGGAGCGGCCTCTGCTTGATCTCTGAACGGGCGCTATTTCTCCGGCGCCTTCTTTGGCGAAACGTAGCGCGGCTGTTATTGTAGAAATGGCATTATTTCCATGGACTAGTATCTTAATTCATCCATATGACCCTGACGACAGTGATTTTTCCAACTGCCGATCAGGGTGTCACGGCAAGCTATCGATAGCTGGTTTCAAACTCGCATAAGTCCGACAAAATAGGGGGTGGCAAGGATATCTCAAGCTCTAACTACCGTAAATCCCAATGCTATTTGTCCGTGTTACTATTTTTGTTTCGCTTTTACAGTTCTATGCGTTCGTGAATTTTGTTGAATTGCTGATGCCAATTATTGCCGAGCAGTAATTTGATTCCTGGATGATCTGACAGTAAGAGTCGGCCGAGCAGCGAAATGCCAAGTTGCTACACTGCGAGACCGGGAATAATTTTGGCCTCCGCATGTAATCAACCCGCGAGCTACCTTGACGGCTACGACGGTTTAATGTTACTCATCATCCCAAGCATTTTAGAGTGGTATCAAAACGCGGAACAATCCCAGTATTAGATAATTTCTCTTTCCGGTAACGTAGTCTGCGGGCAAGTGGACCATGCGGGCAAGTGGACCATGCGGGCAAGTGGGCCACATCAAAACTCACCAAAAATTAGAGAATTCACACCTTAATATCTCAACAGCAACCTAATAATAAATTCTCAAAATGTAGATTTGGACTTTTATATATACTTTGCAGCTTCTATTAAAGTTACATAGTAAATAGTTAAGTAGCTCTTAAGATATTAAAATTTGGGGGCCGAAACGACGCCAAATTACTATATCTTAAAAACCACTTAACTATTTACTATGCAACTTTAATACAAGCTGTAGAGTATATATAAAAGTCTAAACCCAAATTTTTAGAATTTATTATTACGTGGTTGTTGAGATATTAAGATATAAATTCTTGTAAGTTTTGGTAGGTTTTGCTGAGATAATATTTCTGCTGAATAACCCAATTTCTAATCAACTATTTATCGTCACATTACTCTTCAGTTCCTTCGAAAAAGTCAATGTCCACGGAGCTACGGCATTTAAAAATCCGAAATCCTAACTAGGTAATTATTTGGTGATACTGAGATCAGTGAGATATATTAAAGTTATTTGACATCTTATGTACATTTTCAAGTACAAATCTGTCGATCCAGGTCGGGTTTTGAAACGGGTTTCCTTACCACCGTCTTACTACTGTCTCGGTCAGCGACTCGGTCGACGACTCGGTCACCGACGTAGTCTACTGCCCCTTCTTCCTTATGTATATATAGAGGCTATAGAGCCACATTCAATAGACAGTTCTCATTCTTTTCTTACAATCGGTGCACGGACTACCGATCGACAAAATTAAATATCATGTCGCTGTAAATATTTCCGAACTCGGCCTGCGTAAAACATGCAGCTTGTTGTTTGGTGATGAATAGTGCTTTGAGAGTCAATTGAGGCCATTCACATAGTAATATTTGGGCTGAAGAGGTTCACCAATAATCAAGGCCCAGGAATGAAGCGAGACAGCTTCTCTCTGTCAAACATACAAAATTGTTCCTGTGCCTCGCCGATGGAGCGACGAGCCGTCTCCGTGTCTTTGGGTGTGGTAGTAGCAGTATCAACGGCCGCCTCGTTAAGCCACGGTCGAAGTATTAAAGCGCCTTCAAAAGCCGGATAGCGCGAATATACCGGCTGTCATACGAATAACGTATAAAGTTAAAGGGCAGTCTTCCTCGATTCACCGATGGATCGGTCCCTAGACGACCACGAATGACGAAGGGGTTGACACTCATTCCGTCGTAACCTCCGTCGAGACGTCCGTTGAAACCTCCGCCTTTCCCTAATAGCGTCGCAAATTTGTCGAAAATTCTCGAAAAATTTGATGTGCATAGTAAGCACGCTTGAAATGTTCTAGGATATACCCGAATCGTTAGAGGTGTTAATGCTCAATCTTTTTCACTCGTTTCGAACAAGGCTTTTCGACCTAGGTAAAGATTCTATGAGATATTACGATACTACAGAGCACTTAGCGCTTGAAATGTACGAACGGATCTGAGGGCCTTTAGCAAAATTCATCTGACTTTTGAGATGCTCTTTACCCTCAGCGCTACTGCGAAGTTTCTGAAAGACTTCGGAGACACGCAGCTCTCCATTGGGGTCTCCAATTGGGGTCTTCTGTGATGACCTTGGCTGGAGAGGATAAATTTCGGGAAACAGATTCGACTTAATACTGTGGGTTGCGATATTAGAGGCCGTGGGCGGTGATGTGCGTTGACGTCGAAGTAGACAGTGAACGGATATGGATGACTTCTCAGATCTCGAGATGCTTGGCGAGAGACTAACTTCTTGCGTGAGAGTAGCTATCTCTAAAATACTACGAGCTAAAAGCTCTTTATCTTCTCTATCGCCTCCACGTTGTGGTGATATCATAGCTCTATTCTACAAGAAGTTGGACATGGGCAGTCGGTCGATTTTGGTTCAAAATCTACGAAGATGCATTTCAAAATCCTAGCTTACGTCCCACGACGATGTATCTCGCCGCTTAATATTCTAGATATATGATTATAGTATATTTATGAAGATATAATTACCTAAAGAATCTATTATATCAAACATATATATTATGACTACCGTGGTTGGGACGTAGCTCATAGAAAAAGGCAAAAACCGATTTTTAAAACATTCAGTTATCACCAGAGCTGCGACTATAAGCTCTCAGACGCTTCGCAGAAGATTTTGGGGGGTATAGGGAGCCGTTGCACGTGCTTCCCCTGCGTTGTTTCGCAGCAACACTGACGTCTGAGCAAAAAAATAATGGACCCGACAACGATATTGCGCAAAAGTTACCAGCGTACAGGCACTATGGTGTCTCACGCGCAGACGTTGGGCACAATAGGCAAGCGGCAGTATCAACCTCGGTGGACACCCACAGTCCCACACTACTTATCTCATGGGTCTCCGCTTTCCAATGTCCTTCTGTCCTCAACTTTCATCCTTCACGTAGCATAGAGGTCTGCTTCAAAACCGTTCATCGATATGGGGTTCCTTCAACGAATAAGGGGGCAGGAAACCCTCGACTGCATCGTCAACAAATGCGGATATTGAGAAACGGCCTGTTATGACCAGAATGGGGATTGCGGCAAGGTTTAGACCGCGAATCTTGATTATGGATGTGCTGGTTTCTATGGGTAGTTTCATTTTTGGATATGATACTGGTTCATGTTTGCTCGCTGATTCTAGAGCTTCCCAAACCAAAGTTTCCGACAGGTCAGATATCTGGGTTTTTAGAGATGCCGGATTTCCTTGCGCGCTTTGCTGATGCTACCAATCCAAAGACCGGTGCTCTAGCTTTCTCGAATGGCAGGTCAGGGACCATAGTAGCGCTGGTAAGCCCTCGTTGGGATTATCGTCATGGCAGTATTGACAGAGCTCGAGGCATCATTGCTCGTAGTTATGGTACCTCTGAGGGCCATTCTAATGTGCAGCGCGAATTACGCGAAATCAAGGAAAAGTTGGATGTCGAGAGAGCAGGAGGTGGCAAGCATCCCTGGTATGGGATCTTCACTGGACTCAGGACGGCCTACCGCACCCTGCTCGGTATCACGCTCTAGGCTTACAACGGCTTACTGATGCCAACTTCTTTTACTACCGGACTTCCACTTTTGCGTCCGTCGGACTCCTAAACAGCTACGTGACAAGTATGATCCTAGGACGCGTAAATTTCGGTACTGCTTTCCCCAGTCTTTACACTGTTGAAAGGTTTGGTCGCCGTCCCTTTTTGATTACTGGTGCTCTCTGGATGTTCATGTGCTTTATGGTAAGGCTTTTCGTGGCATAATCATTGTGGAGTTATTAATCGAATCACCAGGCCTTCACTTTGCTCGGCCATTTCGCTCTTGATCAGAATGCCAGCTCTAATACTCCAGCCATCGGCTATGTTATGATCGTTTTCGCCTGTCTCTTCATTGCTGGCTTCGCTATGACTTGGAGACCCATCGTATGGGCTCTCGTTAGTGAGATATATCCCTCGTTACCGCGCCAAATGCATGGCGCTAGCCACAACATTCAACTGGGTATGGAACTTCCTCATCAGTTTCTTCACTCCATATATTACCAGCACTATCGACTACCGATACGGATACATATTCGCAGCTTGTTGCTCTATGGGTGCGTTAGTGGTTTATTTCTTCGTGCGAGAGCCAGAACAGGACACTGGAAGAGATTGATACAATGTACATCCTGGGCGTTAATCCGATTAAGAGCAAGCATTGGCAGCCGCCGGAGGGTGAGGACTTGCCGAGCCTGGATAACACGTACCTCACGCTTGGTGCTAGAGGTATTAAGAAGAATGAAGCCGGCGTGCCTACAGAAGAGAGACGCGAGAGTACGGGGCCGCGGGGTGGCGATATTTTCCAAGCTCCCGGGGCGTGACAGTAGAGTTGTTATCGAACTGCTCGGCGCGACGACTTTCACTGTGCATGCAAAAGTAGCGGGATCCGTTGCTTTTTTGGCGTATATAGGGGTAATGTCATTACCGGTTATTCCGTGTACATGTCTGTCAGCCGGCGAGTTTTCCTTGGGACATTAGATCAGAGCAGGGTCATAGAGTGTCTGAGAAAATATCCCGAATTAACCCTCCACTGATCAAGAAAATGCAGTGTAATTGTAGGTAAGCCCCAAAGCCCCAAAGCCCTGCGCTCTCTGGCTAAGAAGGATAACTAAGTACAAATGAAACAACGCTTGTCTTCTTTCAAGGTAGTCATCAATATCCGTGAGTTGGATTGAGGCGGAAAGCAAGGAGCCATAGGGAGACAGCCCGTGGGTAGGACATGTTTCGAATAATTTTAACAAAATGATAGCGGTAGAATGATACGTCCGCAACAAGTCTGCAGCAATCAAAGTCTCTGCAGAGCTGGAAACGGGTCGGTTCGGGTATAAAATAGCCCCGCAACCGGGTATATCAGACCTTAACCGGTGAAAGCCGGTTTTTAAAGAACAAATAGAGCAAAGTGACAGTAACTAACGCCCGTACATGTTATAAAAATGCCTTCCTGGGTAGTAAGTTCCAGCGATGGAGCCGAATCGAAGCGGGAGACATCGTTGATGCGAAAGGGGTGGGGGTGTTGTGTGCACGTGGTTTCATATTTTGCTCTGATAAGCCCCCTGCATGCTTATAATTCTGATTTAGGATGTGCTTGCAAAGATTATTGCCATTTTGCAGTGCTATTCATGAGGTTTGCTATATGGTATTTTCTGGAAAG
>Ga0307515_10020144_pt1 | contig 11924 bp, 19 predicted proteins | sample 17_EM_MG_FD_194513 | JGI IMG/M metagenome (GOLD analysis project Ga0307515, IMG submission 194513) | Populus trichocarpa ectomycorrhiza microbial communities from riparian zone in the Pacific Northwest, United States - 17_EM | ecosystem: Host-associated > Plants > Roots > Unclassified | place...
TCCACCACACAGCAGAAGCACACGTAAGCATGGAAACACACTGCCATAGTATATTAGGACTGTTAAGTAACAAGGGTTAGGAGCTTTAATGTACATTGCCTTCAGTGACGACTGAATTAGATCACTACATTTTCCAGAAGCGTCATCGCGAAACTTCAGTAGCGCATGGCCGCCCGAGGGGCGCAGCGACCGTGGGAGGAGCGTTCACTCCGCGGCTGGTAAGTGCGTAGCCAATCGGTGCATTGCAGACGGTACGGATCCTGGTGGAGATCCGCCGCCATAGGGGACCGGTCGGTTGATCTCCTCGATCGTGGAGGGGGGACAATCCGGCATGTGCTTGTCCAATAAACCCGGTAACTCTTCAGTCCAGCCTATGCAGCTACACCATGCTAGCCAACTCGCCGCTCTCCCTCGACGTGTTTCTCGAGGGGAGCCAGTGGAAGGAAGCGGGGACGAGCTTGTACTGGAAGACCACGGCAAACCACGCGGAGAAAAAGACGAGCGCGGTGCACCCGGTCATGCCGATGGACGCGTAGAGAATGAAGAGGACCTGAGGCACCAAGAGAGCGACACTCCAGAAGAACATGGCCTTGGGGAGGCTGAAAAGGAGTGCCAAATACTGGAAGCCGTAGATGTTGTGCCTGCGTTCGGTGAGGTAGGAGTACTGTAGGAAGGGTAAATCTATAGTGTCGGCTAGAAGTGGAAAGCTTTACGAACCCCTTCACCGGCCGAACCTTGAGAGATTTCCTGGTGCTGGGAGTGCAAGACCACGCCTGACACGGTGCTGACGAGTCCACAGAACAGACCGAGGGGGGAAAGGAACCTCAAGCCCGCGTCGGTCGCAAAGAGAACGAAATGCATCCTATGGGGGATTATTAGCTCTCAATCCTTGCTATCGAGTAGGCAACCCACAAAATAGCTCCAAAGGACAAATTGATAAATAGTCGTCTATCTTCCTGGCAGTTGGCAAAGAACTCCCGGAAGTCTTTGGTATATACCATAGTGTCGAGGTAGAGACGTTCAAATCTGTCCACAAACGAGGCCGGGACACCGAACAGGATTCTGGACAGAGTTGACGACAGGGAATGGGTGCGAGAAGGTTCTGAATCGAGGATGCTTTGATCCCGTGACAAACGACAATGTGCCTGCCCGAAGTGGTTGAGGAACTTGTGTGAGGCTATGTGACAGGCAAGTCAGGGATTGTTTACCTATTTCACGGGAGCGCGGTAGACGCACCGATGAAGCTATTCAAGCGAGCGATCACGCATATGATGTGACAATCCATCCCCTTGCCCTGGTAGGGCTTGATCAGTTTCGTGAATCGCGCACTTTCCTCAGCGGAATAGGGGAAAGTCGAAACGTTGGAGGTCAAGGCATCTGAAATGGGTTTCAAAAAAACGAAGATCGGAGAACCGTTTCATGTACACGAACCTCCTTGGGCGTGCACAAGCGTGTTCAGCAACAGATCTACGACCCCGTTCATGGGGATCCCAGCGTGTGATGGGTAGAATTCTACGTGTGACCAGTACATTTCTTCCAATCCATAGCCTGAAACAGGGGGGGCACGTCATTGGATCAGCGACGATCTCGAGGGCCGTGAATGAGGTCATGGACTCACGGATGTGTTCCACCGAGAACGCGGGGTTCATTCCAACATCTTCTGTGGACACGGGCTCGAGCCAGAAGATGCATCGCTTAGAGTGATCCACGATGTAGTACCCGCAGCTGAGCTCGTCCTCGTCAAATTCCAGGCAGAGCTCGTAGGAATCGGAGAGCGGAACACCGATTTCCCCGAACATATTTACGATTTCGTCGCTCCAGTAGTAGACGTGGCTCGAGGCCGCCACGGAGGAGAGATCCTCCCCGGTCACGACGTTCAACTGGGAGATTCGGTGGAAATAGAGAGCGCCTTCCGGGTGAATGCACGACCTCCAGCCCGGGGGAAGATACTGAGGCCTATTATGAAGTCAGTAAAGGGTTAGACCGTCTGATTTCAGGGGACCTACTCAGGATCGACAGCATCGGTAAACAAAGCAGCGGGGATAGTTAAATGCTGAATGTCCACTCTAGGGATGGCTGAATCAGAGAGGACGATGGGGTGCGATGTGACGGGGAGAAGTACCTGGCAGACTTGCTATACCTCTTTGAAAGAGCAGGGGCAGTGGGCTTGAGAGAGGTTTTGATGTCTTGCATCTGGTTCGCAGTCGGTTCGTTTGCTTGGTGGGGCGAAAGGAATGGTAAGAAAGGACTTTATATGTAACCGGCGTCTCACGAGCGCTTACTATAGCTGCCATGCGGGCGGTGCGTGCCCCGTGTGGACGTGCAACAATTGTGTCACATGAAATGGAAATGCTCCGTTGGGCGTCCTCGCCCCACACGCGAGGTAACAGCCTTCAGTCGGTCATGTACAGCTCGTCGTCGACACGACCGGTAATCCTTCGATATTCTTTGTTGACACCGGATTATCATAAACACCGTAGAACACGCACAGGCGGATGTTCCTTTATTCTGCCGCCCAATGGTGCAATAGCCGTGTGGTAGGTATTTGTTTCTCTCGTCCCCTAATCTTATACAGAGCACAGGATTCCGGTTCTCAATAGAAAAACGAAAAAAAAACCCCGGGACACCATGCCGCATCGTGCCGTGTGTGGGAAATCGACAAGTGGCGACCGAGATGGATCACGGCCTCTCTCCCTTCCCCCCCCCCCCACCTTTGACCTGTGCCGGTGTCGCTAACCATGAACCGGGAATCACAACCCACGACTGCGACAGACGTCAGGTACGTAGGCAGCCCCTAAGAACAATCATCGCCGTGTTGCGAGGCACGGTCTTTATCTCAGCTCTTGGATCTTCTTTCTTCCCAGCACGGATCCACCCCGCTCCGACTCCGAACAAAAGAGAGACGACTCTACCCCCTCAAAAGGTGAGCACTACCTTCCTCTCACCTCCTCTGAACACTGGACCTTAATCGATCCCCGAGATCAACCAGCATCAACGGGTCACCAGACCGGCCAAGGCGGCGATGTCCCCGAGTAAGTGTATTTGGCTGGACCTGTTCCCTTTGAAATGTGGTTTTGAACTTCCGACAAGACCATCCGAGGATGACGCCGATATGTAAGTTCTGGCCTACCCTCTATTGATGGAACTGGACGTTATATCTGTGGCTGACTTGATCGTCGTTGGATTAGTGTTGTCGAGTACCACAGGAAGGGCAAGGGATCCAAGCCCATGGTCGTAGGAAAACCGCCCAAGCATTGATTTCTCCTGATCCCTTTGTATGTACCACTTCTTTGTACCAAAGTGTACACTTCGCAGCATCATTTCTGTCCGGGTGCAATGGTTTCGTAATCCCAGGGACGTTTCATGGTACGCCTTGAAGGTCCTCGGTGCTTTCATTGGTTCCAGCACATCGGCAGGCGTTCGGATAGTGGATGATTGACATTGACACCGGTCAGAACCGAAAAACCGGCGGCTTCGCTCCATTTTATGATAGGAGGCGGGGTTGCGGAGATATTATACCGAGAGAATCCAGATACCTCTCGACCAGGGTCCGTTCACCTCGGGCTGATTTGTGAGGCAAAACTTTATATCGGACCCAAGCTCATCCCAGCGACCCGATCGACCTGATCATCTTTGAACTACTAATCTCGATCAGCCAGAATGAAACTCTGATATCATTCCTTCCCGGTAACTACTAGGGGTCCATCGATGATAGGTGGAGTACGGTCTCGGGGTGATATCCACATTGTCCTGCGACGACCACCGGCCACGTCTACCGACCTTGAAAGAGTTGATCTCGTCACCGTTGCTGTACTCGGCGCACATCCACCATTGAGAATCGTGGACGTGGCCTCCGCCCCATCGCCTAATGACCGTTCAGTCGGACCGAGATGCAACTAGGACATTCGGAAAGAATTCAACCCAACTAAGGGTGTTCAGAACCCATCCTAGGATTGCACAGCGTTCTATGGTGACCAGTGACTCAGCATCGCCTCAAGCCTCCAGGCTTGTAAGGGCGGCGAGCGCCCTCGTTCGCCACTCAACCACTAACAACCAAGTCCTCCTTCCTCTGCCTACTTGTCATCGTCTCCACCAATACCGGAAACGAACTATGACTCTGGACTCGACCCAAACCGTAGTGTAAGTCTATCCCTAGCTCCCTCAATCTCCGCGCTGCTCGCGATGATTGGCAATATCATGTAACTGACAAGGTCGCTCATCACACGTCTCGTATTCGTTTAGTAGTTCCTTGGATGCCACAGTTTTCAGCGCAACAAAGGTACGCTTGAGCTTCCTCTGGTTCTCTATTGGGTCTTCCTCAGGCGACCCGCTCCGGAACAGAACAACGAGAACGCTCAGGTCGGGATCATCAAGATTGTCCCAGAACAGCCAGAGTGAGTATCGTAGCCCCCCATCCCTTTTTCGTATCCCAAACACGAAAACTGACCAGTACGCCACCCTACAACAGTCCTTTGGACGAGTCCGAGTACGTCTTCTACGTATACTCGGATTGTGGCGAGACGACCGTTCTGATTAACTCCCCCAGAAGCCGCGACCTCACCTATTGCCCCAAGGGTAACCGCAACAATCCTTACAGGGGCGGTATAACCCCAGGTCAAGCCTCTGGAAAAAAGGCCACCACTTCAACCCAAAGCAGCGACCCGTCTCACAGGAGTGCCGCCAACCCGCGCCGAGTCGCCAACTTGGCGCACGGCACGAACTCAGCCAGTACCTCACAGTCCTCTCCCAAGGACAAGGGTAAAGGGAAATAACCCTGGCCATCAGGACGCTCCATGGCGTTCGCTAATACTTATCGCCACATTATTGGGCGTCAAACATTACGGACTATTTCCCTTTATCCCGTTTTTTCTTGTCTTTCTACACGCAACACGGATGTACATCCATCAGTCTCAGTAGCTTCATCACGGTTCTAGTTGTCTTGTTGTCTTGTCGACCTGGCAATAATTTTTTTCATTTCTAAGCGATACAAACGAACTAGCAAAAGGGGATCATGACAGCTACAGCGGACTAATACACGAAAAGAGGTATAAAGCAAGCTAAGAAAAGAACAGGTCATAAACAAGCATATACATCCTACACTATATTCGCCGGCACCACGTTGTTTATCTCACCCATCTCGACTTCTGTCCCACCAGGCGGGCTACATGGCCTCCCGCTTTCAGTTCGATTGACAAGCGTTGAGGACGTCGAAGGCCTGTTCTTTCGCAGTCGCAGATTCAAAGCATCCCTCAATGTCGTTCGGTTCGCATCCCGACCATCGCCGCCTCCACCGTCTCCCGCATCTGTCTCAGACTCAAGGGTCTTGCCTCGCAGTTTCCTGGTAAAATTGACGAGGATACTCAAGGCGCTGAAATCCGTCTTGGCCTCAACGGAGGTCCCAATACACCATGATATCAAGAGGGCCATCATCGCAAAGGCGGCGGCGACGGGAAGCCTCATCCATATTTCTCTGCTAAACAGCAGTGCCTCGAGACCAAAAGCAGTGGTAAACGCTATCGTGCTATCAATCAACGACGTCAGACCGACGAATCATGTGACAACCTCCGATTTATCAATACTTACGACCAGAGCAATAACGAATAAGGTAAACTGTACAGGATCGCGAGGGTCTCGAACCCGAGAGCACTGCGATGACGGCTTCGGAGATAGTTGTCCTATCACGGAGACGTCGATTGCAGTAAGCGAGGGCATAGGGGTGAGAAATCAGACAAAATGGCTTACAACTTCTTCCGCAGCGTCCTGCGGTTTGGTCCTGTGCTGCCGTAACAACAGCAGACCTATCACTACGCTCCCGATAGATGTGATGACGGAGAGGTAACTGGAAAGTTGGGCCGGGGTGCGAATGTGATTTCCAGAATCAACACTTGGGATAGCCAAGAACGCAACGTTGGCGTTTAGCAACACAGTACCCTATCGAAATTGGATGCGTAAGTCACGCTGCAGTGCGAGAACTGGGGAATACTTACGTATAGAATGAATTCTGCCCAGTCTTCCTGCAGCCTCGTGATGAAAACCTTCCACCTGTGTTGACAGATGATGGAATCCGTGTAGACGGATTCCAGCCCTATTTAACGGGTTCTCGGTATACCGCAAGAGCACATGTCGATCGTGCGTACCTCTGAGATGTAACTCCGGAGCATAAAAGAAGAGAATAGATAAGAACCTGATCAGGCGAGTCCGCCTCGGCTCGTAACCGTATATCGTCTGGTCGTTGGTGAGGCGAGCCCCCCTCTGACCGTAGAAATTCATATAACGGGAAGATGCTACCAAAAGCTCTCGTTAGTGGCCCCAAACTCAACAACGGACAATGACATACTGACGAAATTCATCAAGCGACCTGAGAGAATGGTTAGTAGTCCCAAACGAGAGGTAGGACACCTGGCTTACCGACTACGCAAGCAGAGAACCCACAATTCCCGCCAACTGATTTAATTTGCCTCACGTAGCCGAGAAGCTTGTTAAGCTCCTCCTCCGAATAAATCGCGGTGGAGTTGGGGGAAGTCATACAGTCTGGGCCACTCGTAAGTCATACGACATCAAATCCTGGCTCTGACGTACCAACACCCGCATGGAGTAGTATCCCAGTGAGTTCTCGAACAAGGGTCTCGGGAACTTCCCTGTTATGGGGGAACATCTCCCAATGAGACCTAGGAGTTGTCAGCCGGGGAGTCGTGGCGGGCATGCGGCGACCACCCACCAATACTGAGTTTGTAATGCCAGGTCTACTTAAACGTTTAGTTTTGCGAACGCTTGGGTAGGGGCAGACTTACGAATGTGGGACTTGTCTGTGACACCGCACAGGCCCAAAAGAACGGTATCGAGGTCGAAATCGTGGAGCCAAAATAGACAACGAGTAGAAAGGCGGACAAAGTAATACGAGCAGATATACTCGCCCGTTTCCCCGTTCGTACCCAACTCCAAAGCAAGTTCCCAATCCTCTGGTATGGGTGGGGAAATTTCCATTAATCTTTCGAGTTCCTCGATAGCTTCCTCGATTCGCTGCCGCAGATCCGGATCGCACATGTCGGTATCGGTATAGATCGGCTTAAGGCGCGTCTTATCAGCACAGAATATGCGTGAGTGTTAAAACTTACATCCTTGTCGTGGACCCAGTACAGAGCACCCTCAGGATGCATGAGGGGAACCCAATGGTCGGGAATAGAATCTCTGGTAACCAGGGTGAGTACACACGCATTCCACCGAGAAACGCAGGAACTCACCGCACGAATTCCGTAGTGGCAGGGGGGAAAACGTATTTGTTGATTTCGTCTTCGACGACGACCTCTTTGTGTTTCTCGTATCTGTCAATTCCTATCATAGGACGCAGTACGCCTTGTGGGTTCGGGACTGGTCCAAAGCTGACAGTCGTGCTGCGAGGGTCAGGATGGGTGGATACAGATATCTGGGACCCGGATTGGGGGAGCGGTGGAACTTCATGCACGTTGTGGCGAGCCGATGCGGGGGTAGACGACCTACCCCTGCGTCGTGATCTGTTCCTCATCGGGGACGGCACAGGCGCTCGACCGGTTGGTCTCGGAGCACGATACACTTGAGACCTAACGGAGCCCGCGATGGATGACGGACGAACAGAGTGTACGGGAGAAGGAGGTCTCGAAGATGGAGGTGCATATCCACGTGCAGCTGCCTCAGCACCGTTCAGGTGCGAGGCTGAACGGTAAGAATGCACTGATTGTGGGCGTTGTGAATACTGTGATGGGAGAGGATGTCCCGCATGGTGCAGTTGACGATGGGAATACTGGGAATGTGGCCGAGAGATTGGTAGGGAAGGGATGACAGGTGAGTCGGTGATATCTTCATTTTGAGGCACGATGTGGGTGTATTCGTTTTCATCCTGGTTGCTATTTGACCTCGAAATCGACCCGCTTGCCGCTAGACGGTAGCCATCAACACCCAAGTGCTCGTTGCTGTAGTTCTCCTCGGTTTCGTAAAGAGGATCTCCAGGGCCTAACGTAGGCCTGGTGACTTGGATTGGGATGGATGTCGGGGAGGTAATGATGGGGGTGTCGCCACCGGCTATCGGAGGGAGCCGACTGGCGCAGATAACCATGGTCGGAGGATTTTCTGGCCGAGATTCGAGATTCCGACGGATCTCATCTCTCTTCTTCGGGTGTGAGGGTGAAAAGCGCGAACGCAAGAACGCAAAAATGTACCACAGCCTGCGGGTGGATTGATCCCATCGTTTGCGGAAAAAAGACACAAGTTTCCTAAGGAATAACAGGAAAGACCGGAGAGTCAGTTCCATTCCCAGTGGGGGTTGTGTGTACAGAACCCGTGCGGCGGGGGCGGAGGGCGAGGGAGAGGAGGAATGAGACGGAGGCAGCTGACTACTCGAGTATATATTACGGCGCCTCTATCCTATCACGTACTTTCCTGCCTCGAGGCATGGATGATGATGTATTCTGTATTCTGGAATGGCTGTGGTTTCTGATAGAAAGTCGTGTACTGGAAACAGTGGTCATCCTAAGCAGACGTAGGATAACGGAGAGGAGGAAACAAAATCTAAAGCTTTGGAGGTCAGCCCCTTCGACGAACAGCCCTTGGCGTCCAAGCTTCGGCTTCGTCTGCGTCTGGCTTCCACGGGGACGAGTCCTTACGAAGCCGCTTTGTCTGCTCTTTGGCAAAGTTCCCCCGTAGATCCCGGTTGCTGACTGTCGCTGGATCTACGCGCTCCTCGGTCGATTCCGAGATAGCCTGAACCGGTGCCTTCGGTGACCCGACGGCCCGAGCCGCACGCAAAGCAAGCAATTGAGCACGCTCCTCAGCCGCTTTTGCCTCCAGTACCGCAGCGTTCCGACGGGTCAGCTCAATCCTTGTTGCATCGGCCGTAAGCTCCTGTAATGCAGACATCAGCACAGATATGACACGGTAGTGGCCTCGGGACATACTTGGATCGTTGGGTAGTGCTGTCGCGTATGCGAAAGCCAAGCCGTCCATTGGGCTGTCATAAGATGTAATCAGGGTCGAGGGTAGTCGGGATCGTCGCAGCACAAATACGGACCTGGCAGTCGTCGCATGCCACTGACATACTCCCACACCTCGACTCCCCTGCGGTATTTCACCACCCGACGTGTTCGGCCGTCTGAAAAATGTACATTTGAACGTCTCCTCCTAACGGGTGAAGCTTGGGATATGGTTTGCCTCACCGAGGACCGTGTTGATGTACTCATAGTAGCGGTTACCTGCAGTCAGGGATCAGGGCGACACAACTGCATCCTCTCCTTGACATACCATCTAAATCCCTTCCGACAAACCCAGTCTTACGAAACCTGAGCACAAACCAGTCGACCTATCCAGAGGAAAGCGTGAACTGACCGGTGATCGTATTCGACGCCAAATTCGAGAGAACAAGCTCGAAGACATAAACCAGCCCTTTCGATCCGATCGGTTAGCGCCCAGACACTTTACTGGTAACGGTCGGGTGACGGCAACAAATTCGGATCCCTCGGTACACACGACGTTATAACACTTTTTAAAATGCATCACCGGGTCCAACCTCGTCATCGTCAATGTCACCGCCTTCTTGGATTTCCTTTGCCAGCTCTTTCTCCCTCTCCCGGGCACCCTCAGCAGCAGCCAGCTCTTTACGATGAGCATTCAGTGGGTATCGCATAGCCTGGGGACACTCATCAGCACAGGGAAGGACTAGGGTTGTGTGGAGAAAACTGACCTTGACGCTTTGGTTGTGCAACTCCAAACAGTACGCTATTCTCTTTCCAAAGACCTCGCTGACCTCAGGCCCGTACCCACTTTTCTGTCCATCGCATTCCATCCATCCTTGCTCGTGCACAATGCGACCCTCGATGACACCATCTCTGATAGCTTTACCGACAATATACTCTGCATCTTCCTCGGAATCCAGATGGAGCTTGAAACAAATATCTCGGAGCGATATCCGTGAATACGATAGAGACAGCCGACGGATACCAGTCTTGATGACGTTCTGTCGGAGACGCCCTATGAGCGTATATGTTTTATCGGCCTCAAACTGGGCGGAATGTTGCGAAAGAGTTGCTTGAAATTGTGACAAAGAACCGGCTCGGACGGCTAACGAGGTATATATCAATGGAGAATTTCCTAGACCTGTGCCAAGAACTTACCTTTGACGATGTCAAAATACCCACTCAGCGCTTTCTCGAGAACGGGATGTCTGAACAGGCTGCGGTCAGGGATATCGCCCATAAGGAGCTCAACCACCGCGGAAAGCTTGTGAACTGCCTGATAGAATCCCGGGGCTGTCTTCGCAGCAGGAGCTCGCCGAATTGCTTGCCTCAGGTTTGTGTGGGCCTCGGTGTAATTTAGCTGGACAGCTTTGATACGGCCAAGGTAATAGTGATAACGAGCAAACTGAGGGTTGCTGGCCGACGTTGGAAACGTAGTCTTCGACACAAGCTTGTCAGCTTGGTCGTACAGACTGTAGTGGAGGTAATTGCGAAGCAATCGATTGATGAGCGATGCCTGCGTTTCGTCATCGTGGCGGAGTGAAGCAGTCCTCTGAGCAGCGAGAAATAGTCTGGCGAACGGTCAGTTCGGTCGGCTAACAGAAAAACTGGGTTAGACATACGGACGAGCCTCCGCGAGATCTCCGGCAAGTTCGTAAGTCCTTTCCACGGCATACCAGACCTTGGCAGCAATTGGATCCATGCTTCTGCGGTTAAGAGCCTGCATCTTTGCGATAGTCTCCTTCACGAGAGCCGTCGCCTTCGGGTATGTCTCCGGTTTTGTCAACAGATAATGGATCAGCAGGAGTTGCAGGTAAATCTGGACTTCAGGTACTGGATCCGATGTGGGAAGTTTGGCGGTCGGGACGGTGTCCACGTCCATAGTTCCCTCCGTCGGGGCCTCAGGCAGCCATGAAAGCAGCGAGGTCTTCACGGACGAATCTATATCAACGTTAGGCGTCCGCGGATAAGTGAACACTCAAAATCAAATACCAGTGGGGTAAACTTCTTGAATAGCTTCCCGAAGGACGGCATCATCGAGCTTCTTCCTCAAAGAAGTGAAGGTACGAAGCACTCGATGAGTGAACCGGGGTTCCAACGACCAAACGGCCTTTTCGATAAGCGCGATGTTTGATTTAATCTCAGCAGTTGGGGTGGGTGGGGGAGTCGGTTCTTTGGCTTCCTTGCCCTCGGGCTTGACCTGGGTGGTATCCGCGGGTTTCATCTCGACGTCGGCCATGATGGAGTAAGTGGTCGTTGAGCAGATCACTAGGCTCGAAGCTGACGCGTACGCGTCCAATCTTCGATGCCAAGAAATGGTGCGGTCATATTAACAAATGTTCCGATTTGCCTTCAGACTCCATAGCTCAGTGGTTAGAGCATACGATTGCAGATCGTGTTGTCCCGTGTTCGAACCACGGTGGGGTCTTCCTTTTTTTTTGCAGCTAACTCCGATCCGAACGTGGCACGCGCTTAACCCGTTACCTCATCAACCACCTTCATCATGAAGTCCTCGATACTGGTGGTGGTGCTGGGTTTTGTCGCCTACACGTATGCGGCCGCCCTCACCGTCCAGTCTCCAAAATTCATCGTCTCTTCTCGGCATGGAGAACAGATCCGCTCAGAATCGTACGTGTCACTTGATCTCACTTAGGCGCAGTTGGGGCTGACGTTCACGCTTCAGCATCTCGTTCGCCAAGAAACCCTCACCAGTTCAACTTGGCCCGCAAGACTCTCTGAGAGTCTCATTCCAGATTGCCGAGAAGGAAAACGGAGGCGGCGTTCAGCCACACCAAGCCTTCCTCCGGTTCTATGATGATATTTCTGGGGAGGACGGTGTCCAACCCATCCGGGTTGCAGCAAGTGGAAAAGCCAAATTCGAGTTGGTGAGTCCAATTTATTTTGAATCCTTTCGTAGCCTGACACGTTCTAGAATATGGCACG
>Ga0307515_10020145_pt1 | contig 11923 bp, 17 predicted proteins | sample 17_EM_MG_FD_194513 | JGI IMG/M metagenome (GOLD analysis project Ga0307515, IMG submission 194513) | Populus trichocarpa ectomycorrhiza microbial communities from riparian zone in the Pacific Northwest, United States - 17_EM | ecosystem: Host-associated > Plants > Roots > Unclassified | place...
TAAAAGTGAACAAGATAACAAATATAAACCATGTTAGTATCCAACATTAAGGTCCATGTTAAGTTTATATTATACTTATTCTTACACCATTAGTGTACCCTTTTCACCTTGACATAATTAACTTAGCTAAACATAATAAAAGAAAGAAACATAAATAAACAAGATAAGAACATAAATGAGAAAAAAGTTAACTAAGTAAACAAAAGGAAATGAAAGGCATAAACAAGAGATTAATATAAACAAAACTTAAGTATTACAAAAGAGAGAGCAAGAGCATGATCTTGATCTGAACACCAAGATGCCTAAATACATGGCAAATGCCTCCTTTTATAGGCCAAAATTCGGAACTATTGATTTGTTGACTAATTGATGAATGGGTGGCCACATCTTGACTTGGTGACAATTCTTATCTTCTTGTCTGCCAAAAACGTCATTGATAACGTCATAATTTGAACAGACTTAAATCATGAAAGTTCTAGGAAATTGTCTCATCTTTCCGGGTAAAAAGTTGAGATCATTTGGACTTCTAGAACTCGAGATATGGGCTGAACACTGAACAGTGTCTGGGCTGCAGGACAGATTCGGACTTCTTCGTTGTTGCTACAATTTGGACTTGAAAACAGCCTTCTTAAATCTTGGACTCCGCATGAAAGTTGTAGGCCTATGTCTTAGCTTTCCATCCATATAAGGAAGACCTAAATCCGAGATCTACAGCTCTAGATATGACCCGATTACCGAACAATGTTCCAGTTTGGACTGCACCAACATCTCTTTTCTAAGTTTGGCCATCTCTTTGTCCTTTCAATTTCAGTACTTCAACTCCTCAATCAATTCTTTCATTTATGTGATAGGCCTGCATTTAAGATGAACATTTACCATAAATTAAAGGTATCTTATATTATTAGATATGTTATTATAAAACATGTTTTAGTTAAGGAGTTATTGATACTTCAAGTGCAAAATGATGATATAAAACCTTGATAAAAATACACTTTTAAGTACTAATCACCTGTGAGGGCTGAGAGGGACTCCGAGGTACTTGAAGGGAAAGTTTCCTTCTGTGAACTGGGAGAGGTTGAGAATGGCCTGCTTCATATCCTCCGATACACCGGCAAAGAAAATGGAGGATTTTGCTGCATTAATAACAAGGCCTGAGGACTCTCCAAAAACTTGAAGCTGCTGGAGGAGAATGTTAACAGAGGCCATGTCACAACGACAGAGCAGGAGAATATCATCAGCAAACCCAAGATGACTAATTCCCAAAGCTTGGCATTTGGGATGAAAGTTGAAACCCGAAAGCTGAGTGTTGCTTTTCAGTAATCTAGAGAAGTACTCCATGCAGATAATGAAGAGATATGGAGATAATAGGTCTCCTTGCCGAACACCACACTTGCCAGGGAAGAAACCAAAGAGATTACCATTTATGCAAACAGAGAAGGAGGCAGTCTCAACACATTTCATAACTAGATGAACAAACCTAGCAGGGAACCCCAAAAGGTGCAGGAGATCACGAAGAAAAGGCCACTGTACTGTATCAAATGCTTTCTTGAAGTCAATCTTGATGGTGCAGCGGGGTGATACACGTTTTCTCCCATAACTTCTCAGCAATTCTTGCATGAGATTTATATTATCAGCCATGAGTCTCCCACCAAGAAAAGCATTTTGAGAGGGACTAATGATATCATTTAGAACATGAGCCAACCTCCCTGCAAGTATCTTGGAGATAACTTTGTAAGTGACATTGCAGCAAGAAATGGGTCTGTAATCTGCAGCAGAGTTGGCAGTGGCTGACTTGGGAACAAGAGCTATGGTAGAATGGTTAAGTTGCTTGAGAAGCTCCCCTGAGACAAAGAAGTCCTTCACAGCTGAACAAAAGTCTGCCCCCACGATGTTCCAAGCTTTTTTAAAGAATGCAGAAGTGTATCCATCCGGGCCTGGAGCTTTATTATCATCCATACTGAAGAGAACCTGTTTAATGTCATCAGCCGAAACTGGAGCAAGGAGATAAGCATGGGAATCAACATTAATGCAGGCTCCACTTTGTACCACCTCAGCACGCAGAGGAATAGTGTGTTTGGATGTTCCCAGTAACTCTTTGAAGTACGAGACGAACTCTCTACCCACCTCTTCAGCCGAAGCAGTTAACATACCATCACTTCTAACAATGGCAGGGATGTGGCATATTCTGTGTCCCTGGTTCATCAAAGAGTGAAAGAATCTAGAGCCCTTGTCACATTCTTTAAAGAAAGCACACTTCAACTTTTGGCTAAAGAACATTTTTTCAGCTGATTTAAGATTAACATGGTTTAGCCTCAGCTGCTTTTCAAGAGCAAGGAGCTGCCCGTTGTCCATGTCATTCTGTAGAAGAAGCTGAGTATCATCCAGGACCTTTTCAGCTCTAGCAACCCTCTCCGAAATATGGCTAAAATGAAGGTTGTTTAGTGACCTTAGACCTCCCTTTAAATGTTTGAGCTTTTTGCAGAGGATATACATGTGTGTCCCGTAGGCATCCAAAGACCAATTCTGAGAAATGGTTTCCAAGAACTGGGGATGAGCTGTCCACATGTTGAAAAATTTAAAGTTCCTTTTGCCCTGAGGTGCTCGAAGTCCCAGCTAGACAGTAGATGGATAATGATCTGAAAAAGCCCCTGGAGTACCAAAATGGACGTGTGCCATTTGCTGCATAGAGTACCAATGGGTGTTCACCATCACCCTATCAATCTTTGTCCAGACTGTGCCGTTTGTCCATGTGAAGTGGGAGCCTGTAGAATTCAAGTCAGCAATCCCAAGATCAGAGCAACACTCCCTGAAGTCTGAAATTTCATAGGTAGATACTGGCTCCCCATTATGCTTGTCTTCTTGAGAGAGGATTGAGTTAAAGTCACCAAGGAGAAGCCATGGAGAGTCCACACTCCATCTTCTAAGGTCTGCCCACAAAGTCCTCCTGGTCGAAATGGTGTTGAAACCATATATGAAGGTGGTTGTAAAACAAAATTGTTGCACCAAGCTTGTAACTAGAACGTGAATCCCCTGAGCAGAGAAGTGAAGCATCTCAACCTTCACTGTTTCAGGATTCCAAAACACAACTATATGGGCATAAGCTGCAGCTTCAGCATTGCTTACAAACTGCCAAGTCTTTAACCGTAGCTTATGCATACATGCTACTTTTGCCAGAGACAACTTCGTCTCTAAGAGACCACAAACATCAAGCTTTTTACTCTTCATGAGGCTATAGACCTCATGCTGTTTGAGAGGGCTATTAAGCCCCCTCACATTCCAGCAGTGAACAATCATGGGTGAGGGAGGGTGGGAGCAATCCCACCACTACCAGAACATCTATTAGGAATCCTTTGAACCGAGCTCCTGGTGAGCACACTTGAACCTGGACAATGGGGAGCTTTACTGCCAGCTATGTCAATTGAGAGAGCAGGAGCTTTCCCCTTGGAGGAAACATTATGTTGGGGTGGCGGGTTACATTCAGCAGGCAGAGATGTTGGCGTCTGCCGCTTGTTCCCTGGGTTGTGTCTCTTTTTACGAACAGTTTGCCACTTTTCAGAACATGCAGCTATGGTCTGGGAACAAGGCTGCGCATCCTGAGCCACGCAAGACTCTGAGGGGATAGTGGGAGCATCAAGTTCAGGGCCATCCACTGAAGGGGGAGCAGCATGGGAGACTTTAGCCGGGGGAGCAGCAGCAGACGGGTCATCAACCAGGGTATCAATAATAGGGCTGAGACGAGTAAAAACACTTCCTTTGCCTTTGACATTTTCCATGGAAGCTACATGAGCAGAGCCAACTTTCTCAACTGCTCTGGCCTCTTCCTTACTCTTAGAGAACGCCCTAGTGGAGTGACCTAACACTTTACAATGCTTGCAAAACTTGGGCAACGTCTCATAGATGACCCTTTGAATGTGTGTGTTTCCATTGGGCAGGGTAACATTAATGGAGGATCTGAGATTGGCTAAGAGGTCAACTTCCACAAGCAACCGAGCATACGAGACTCTCTCCTTGGTGGCAGTTAGTTTGTCACTCTGTATAGGCTTGCCCAAGACACTTGCTAGTTTTGATAAGCACCTAGGGGTCCAACATTTCAATGGCAGGTTTGGGAACTTAATCCAAACCGGGACTTGAGTCATTTCAGAGGTTGAAAAATCGAAATACTCAGACATGGAACGCAAGATAAGAGGCCTACCGTATACAAGGTATGGCCCTCCACACAACACAGAGCACTTATCTTCTTCATTTTGAAATTTATAGACAAGCCAACCCGATTCATGCATACTAAGTGTGGCTTCACATTTCCATACATTCTCAATAATGCTATTCAAAGCTCTGTAACCGGGAAATTTGCCAGAAACATAACCAATGGCGCACAGTTTCCAGTCATCACAAGAGTGGTCAAGGTCTTCAGATAAGAATGAACAAGACTGAGTATCATGTAATGCTGAGAAATGCATGAGCTTCGGGCAAGATGAAATGTTTCTGTTGGAAGAGAATAAATCTCTCCATTTACCATTAGCAGGTGGGGGAACATGAGGGTTACCTGCTTTAACAGAGTTGGACGGGATAAAGGTGGCACCTTTGGAGCTAGCTGGTGGTTCTGTAACAACCGGAGTCGGGGAAGATGGTGGTTCTGGACTGATCGGAGACAGAGAAGATGGTGGGGGAGACGCTTCATATTCTTCCTCAGAACAAGAGTAATCAAGTTGTTCTTCTTCAAGGTCTTCATCTTCAGAACAGCCGTCCTCAAGGAACCCATCAAGAGTAGCATTTGTGTTGTCCACCAGAGACCCATCTGTCTCTCTAGCAGTGCTTGTACCTGCGCCGCTGGATGTGATGACAATGGGGGGAGAAGATAGATCTGCTCTTGGTAAATGGGCAAGAGAACCGTCAAGTGTACCACAGCGAACCCCCTTGGTTTGTGTGAGATGGAACAGGCGCATGCAATGGGACCTCTGGGCGCTTGACAGCTGCTGCAGGTTTCCGTTTGCTTTTTGCCATTTGCGAAAACGAGCGGGAAAGAAAAGGGAAACGGGTTATCGCGCTCAAACTTTTACTGGGGTTTCTAGAGGCTGTTTTCATTGGCGTAGCGATGGAATGGCTACTCGGTGATGAGGATGTCTGGTCAGTCGAACTTGAGTATCGGCTCAAAAGGGCCAAAACTTTTGATCCGACCATTGGATTGCCCTCAAAATTTTCTAGAGGATGTTTTCTTTGGGGTAGCAATGGAATGGCTAGTCGATGACGAGGATGTCTGGTCCGTCGAATGTAATTATCAGCTTAAAAAGGCCATGGCTTTTGATCCGACAGTTGGATCGCGCTCAAAATTTCACAGGGGTTTCCACATGTTGTTTTCGTTGGGGTAGCTATGGAATGGCTACTCGGTGACGAGGATGTCCGGTCACTCGAACTTGAGTATCGACTCAAAAGGGCCACAACTTTTGATCCGACCGTTGGATCGCGCTCAAATGTTTCCAGAAGCTATTTTCCTTGGGGCAGCTGTGGAATGGCTACTGGGTGACAAGGATGTCTGGTCGCCCATACTTGTGTATCGGCTTAAAAGGGCCATAACTTTTGATCCGACCGTTGGATCGCGCTTAAATTTTTCCACAAGCTGTTTTCCTTGTGGAAGCTATGGAATGGCTACTGGGTGCCGAGGATGTCTGGTCACCTGTACTTGAGTATCGGCTCAAAAACGCCATACCTTTTGTTCCTACCATTGGATCGCGCTCAAAATTTTCCAGAGGCTGTTATCCTTGGGATAGCTATGGCCTGGCTACTCGATGACAAGGATGTTTGGTCCGTCGAATTTGAGTATCGGCTTAAAAGGGCTATTCCTTTTGATCCTAACGTTGCATCGCGCTCAAAATTTTACAGGGGTTTCCAGAGGCTGTTTTCATTGGGGTAGCTATGGAATGGCTACTCGGTGACGAGGATGTCCGTTCGGTCGAACTTGTGTATCGCCTTAGAAGGGCCATAAATTTTGATCCCCTAGTTGGATCGCGCTCAAATTTTTCCACAAGCTGTTTTCCTTGGGGTAGCTATGGAATGGCCACTCGATGACAAGGATGTCTGGTTCGTCGAACTTGAGTATCGGCTTAAAAGGGCCATAGCTTTTGATCCGACCGTTGGATCGCGCTCAAAATTTTACAGGGGTTTCCAGAGGCTCTTTTCATTAGGGCAGCGATGGAATGGCTACTCGGTGACGAGGATGTCTGGTAAACCGAACTTGCGTAGCGGCTTAAAAGGGCCAAAACTTTTGATCCGACAGAGGTTTCTAGAGGTTGTTTTCATTGGGGTAGCTAAGAAATGGCTAATCGGTGAGGAGGATGTCTGGCGGTCGAACTTGAGTATCGGCTCAAAAGGGCATAACTTTTGATCCGACCGTTGGATCGCCCTCAAATTTTTCCAAAAGCTATTTTCCTTTGGGAAACTATGGAATGGCTACTGGGTGACGAGGATGTCTGGTCACCCGTACTTGAGTATCGGCTCAAAAGGGCCATAACTTTTGATCCGACCATTGGATCGCGCTCAAAATTTTCCAGAGGCTGTTTTCCTTAGGCCAGCTATGGAATGGCTACTCGATGACGAGGATGTCTGGTCGTTCGAACTTGAGTATCGGCTCAAACAGTCCATAACTTTTGATCCGACCGTTGGACCGCACTTAAATTTTTCCACAACCTGTTTTCCTTGTGGTAGCTACGGAATGGCTACTAGGTGACGAGGATGTCTGGTCGCCCGTACTTGAGTATCGGCTCAAAAGGGTCATAAGTTTTGATCCGACCGTTGGATCGCGCTCAAAATTTTCCAGAGGCTGTTTTCCGTGGGATAGCTATGGAATGGCTACTCGGTGATGAGGATGTCTGGTAAGTCGAACTTGATTATCGGCTCAAAAGGGCCATAACTTTTGATCCCACCGTTGGATCGCGCTTAAATTTTTCCATAAGCTGTTTTCCTTGTGGTAGCTATGGAATGGCTACTTGGTGATGAGGATGTTTGGTCGCCTGTACCTAAGTATCGGCTAAAAAGGGCGATACCTTTTGATCCTACGATTGGATCGCGCTCAAAATTTTCCAGAGGTTGTTATCCTTGGGGCAGCTATGGAATGGCTACTGGGTGACGAGGATGTCTGGTCCGTCGAACTTGAGTATCGGCTTAAAAGGGCCACAAATTTTGATCCTACCGTTCGATCGCACTCAAAATTTTACAGGGGTTTCCAGAGGCTATTTTCATTGGGGTAGCAATGGAATGGCGCTACTCGGTGACGAGGTTGTCTGGTCGGTCGAACTTGAGTATCGACCGAAAAGGGCCACAACTTTTGATCCGACCATTGGATCCCGCTAAAATTTTTACAGAAGCTGGTTTCCTTGGGGCAGCTCTAGAATGACTACTGGGTGACAAGGATGTCTTGTCGCCCGTACTTGAGTATCGGCTCAAAAGGGCCATAACTTTTGATCCGACCGTTGGATTGCGCTAAAATATTTCCACAAGCTGTTTTCCTTAGGATAGCTATGGAATGGCTACTCGGTGACGAGGATGTCTGGTCGGTCGAACTTCAGTATCGGCTCAAAAGAGCCATACCTTTTGATCCGACCATTGGATCGTGCTCAAACTTTTATAGAGGTTTTTTCCTTAGGGTAGGTATGGAATGGCTACTTGGTGATAAGGATGTCTGGTCTGTCGTGCATGAGTATCGGCTGAAAAGGGCCATACCTTTTGATCCGACCGTTGAATTGAGCTCAAACTTTTACAAAGGCTGTTTTCCTTAGGGTACCTATGGAATGGCTACTCGGTTGTGAGGATGTCTTGTCGGTCGAACTTGAGTATCGGCTCAAAATGTCCATACCTTTTGATCAGACAGTTGGATCACGCTCAAATTTTTACAGAGGCTGTTTTCCTAGGGTAGCTATGGAATGGCTACTCGGTGACGAGGATGTCTAGTGTGTCGAACTTGAGTATCGGCTCAAAAGGGCCATACCTTTTGATCCGACCGTTGGATCTCTCTCAAACTTTTAGAGATGTTGTTTTCCTTAGGGTAGCTATGGAATGGCTACTCGGTGAAGAGGATGTCTGGTCGGTCAAACTTGATCATCTAGTCAAAAGAGCCATACCTTTTGATCCGACCGTTCCACCACGCTCAAACTTTTACAAAGGTTGTTTTCCTTAGGGTAGCTATGGAATGGCTACTCAGTGAAGGGGATGTCTGGTCGGTCGACCTTGAGTATCGGCAGAAAAGGGCCATAACTTTTGATCCGACCGTTGGATCGAGCTCAAACTTTTACACAGGCTGTTCTCCTTTGGGTAGCTATGGAATGGCTACTCGGTAATAACGATGTCTGGTCTGTCGTGCTTGAGTATCGGCTGAAAAGGGCCATACCTTTTGATCAGACAGTTGGATCACTCTCAAACTTTTACAGAGGCTGTTTTCCTTGGGTAGCTATGAAATGGCTACTCGTTGACGAGGATGTCTGGTGTGTGGAACGTGAGTATCGGCTCAAAAGGTCCGTACCTTTTGATCAGACAGTTGGATCACGCTCAAACTTTTACAGAGGCTGTTTTCCTTGGGTTGTTGTGGAATGGCTACTCGGTGGCGAGGATGTCTGGTCGGTCGAACTCGAGTATCTGCTCAGAAGAGCCATACTTTTGATCTGATCGTTGGATCGCGGTCAAACTTTTAGAGAGGCTGTTTTCCTTAGAGTAGCTATGGAATGGCTACTCGGTGACGAGGATGTCTGGTCTGTCGAACTTTAGTATCGGCTCAAAAAGGGCCATACCTTTTGATCCGACCGTTGGATCTCTCTCAAACTTTTACAGAGTTTGTTTTCCTTAGGGTAGCTGTGGAATGGCTACTCGGTTGCGAGGATGTCTTGTCGGTCGAACTTGAGTATCGGCTAAAAAGGTCCATACCTTTTGATCAGACAGTTGGATCACTCTCAAACTTTTACAGAGGTTGTTTTCCTTGGGTTGCTGTGGAATGGCTACTCGGTGGCGAGGATGTCTGGTCGGTCGAACTCGAGTATCTGCTCAAAAGAGCCATACTTTTGATCAGACCGTTGGATCGTGGTCAAACTTTTAGAGAGGCTGTTTTCCTTAGAGTAGCTATGGAATGGCTACTCGGTGACGAGGATGTCTGGTCTGTCAAACTTTAGTATCGGCTCAAAAAGGGCCATACCTTTTGATCCGACCGTTGGATCTCTCTCAAACTTTTAGAGAGGTTGTTTTCCTTAGGGTAGCTATGGAATGGCTACTCGGTTGCGAGGATGTCTTGTCGGTCGAACTTGAGTTTCGGCTCAAAAGGTCCATACCTTTTGATCAGACAGTTGGATCACTCTCAAACTTTTACGGAGGCTGTTTTCCTTGGGTAGCGATGGAATGGCTACTCGGTGACGAGGATGTCTGGTGTGTGGAACTTGAGTATCGGCTCAAAAGGGCCATACCTTTTGATCCGACCGTTGGATCTCTCTCAAACTTTTAAAGAGGTTGTTTTCCTTAGGGTAGCTATGGAATGGCTACTCGGTGAAGAGGATGTCTGGTCGGTCAAACTTGATCATCTGGTCAAAAGAGCCATACCTTTTGATTCGACCGTTCGATCGCGCTCAAACTTTAACAGAGGCTGTTTTCCTTAGGGTAGCTATGGAATGGCTACTCGGTAATAACGATGTCTGGTCTGTCGTGCTTGAGTATCGGCTGAAAAGGGCCATACCTTTTGATCCGACCGTTGGATCGAGCTCAAACTTTTACACAGGCTGTTTTCCTTAGGGTAGCTATGGAATGGCTACTCGGTTGCGAGGATGTCTTGTCGGTCGAACTTGAGTATTGGCTCAAAAGGTCCATACCTTTTGATCAGACAGTTGGATCACGCTCAAACGTTTACAGAGGCTGTTTTCCTTGGGTTGCTGTGGAATGGCTACTCGGTGGCGAGGATGTCTGGTCGGTCGAACTCGAGTATCTGCTCAAAAGAGCCATACTTTTGATGAGACCGTTGGATCGCGGTCAAACTTTTAGAGAGGCTGTTTTCCTTAGGGTAGCTATGGAATGGCTACTCGGTTGCGAGGATGTCTTGTCCATCGAACTTGAGTATCAGCTCAAAAGGTCCATACCTTTTGATCAGACAGTTGGATCACTCTCAAACTTTTACAGAGTCTATTTTCCTTTGGTAGCTATGGAATGGCTACTCGGTGACGAGGATTTCTGGTGTGTGGAACTTGAGTATCGGCTCAAAAGGGCCATACCTTTTGATCCGACCGTTGGATCTCTCTCAAACTTTTAGAGAGGTTGTTTTCCTTAGGGTAGCTATTGAATGGCTACTCGGTGAAGAGGATGTGTGGTCGATCAAACTTGATCATATGGTCAAAAGAGTCATACCTTTTGATCCGACCGTTCGATCGCGCTCCAACTTTTACAGAGGCTGTTTTCCTTAGGGTAGCTATAGAATGGCTACTCGGTGATAACGATGTCTGGTCTGTCGTGCTTGAGTATCGGCTGAAAAGTGCCATACCTTTTGATCCGACCGTTGGATCGAGCTCAAACTTTTACACAGGCTGTTTTCCTTAGGGTAGCTATGGAATGGCTACTCGGTTGCGAGGATGTCTTGTCGGTCGAACTTGAGTATCGGCTCAAAAGGTCCATACCTTTTCATCAGACAGTTGGATCCCTCTCAAACTTTTACAGAGGCTGTTTTGCTTTGGTAGCTATGGAATGGCTACTCGGTGACGAGGATTTCTGGTGTGTGGAACTTGAGTATCGGCTCAAAAGGGCCATACCTTTTGATCCGACCGTTGGATCTCTCTCAAACTTTTAGAGAGGTTGTTTTCCTTAGGGTAGCTATTGAATGGCTACTCGGTGAAGAGGATGTGTGGTCGATCAAACTTGATCATATGGTCAAAAGAGTCATACCTTTTGATCCGACCGTTCGATCGCGCTCCAACTTTTACAGAGGCTGTTTTCCTTAGGGTAGCTATAGAATGGCTACTCGGTGATAACGATGTCTGGTCTGTCGTGCTTGAGTATCGGCTGAAAAGTGCCATACCTTTTGATCCGACCGTTGGATCGAGCTCAAACTTTTACACAGGCTGTTTTCCTTAGGGTAGCTATGGAATGGCTACTCGGTTGCGAGGATGTCTTGTCGGTCGAACTTGAGTATCGGCTCAAAAGGTCCATACCTTTTGATCAGACAGTTGGATCACGCTCAAACTTTTACAGAGGTTGTTTTCCTTGGGTTGCTATGGAATGGCTACTCGGTGACGAGGATGTCTGGGCGGTCAAACTCGAGTATCGGCTCAAAAGAGCCACACTTTTGATCATACCGTTGGATCGCGCTCAAACTTTTAGAGAGGCTGTTTTCCTTAGAGTAGCTATGGAATGGCTACTCGGTGACGAGGATGTCTGGTCTGTCGAACTTTAGTATCGGCTCAAAAGGGCCAAACATTTTGATCCGACTGTTGGATCGCTCTCAAACTTTTACGGAAGATGTTTTTCTTAGGGTAGCTATGGAATGGCTACTCGGTGACGAGGATGTCTGGTCTGTCGAACTTGAGTGTCAGCTCAAAAGGGCCATACCTTTTGATCTGACTGTTGGATCGCTCTCAAACTTTTACGGAAGCTGTTTTCCTTAGGGTAGCTATGGAATGGCTACTTGGTTAAGAGGATGTCTTGTCGGTCGAACTTGAGTATCGGCTCAAAAGGGCCATACCTTTTGATCTGATCGTTCGATCACGCTCAAACTTTTACATAGGTTGTTTTCCTTAGGGTACCGGTGGAATGGCTACTCGGTGACGAGGATGTCTGGTCGGTCGAACTTGAGTATCGGCTGAAAAGGGCCATACCTTTTGATCCGACCGTTGGATGGAGCTCAAACTTTTACACAGGCTGTTTTCCTTAGGGTAGCTATGGAATGGGTACTCGGTTGCGAGGATGTCTTGTC
>Ga0307515_10020146_pt1 | contig 11923 bp, 10 predicted proteins | sample 17_EM_MG_FD_194513 | JGI IMG/M metagenome (GOLD analysis project Ga0307515, IMG submission 194513) | Populus trichocarpa ectomycorrhiza microbial communities from riparian zone in the Pacific Northwest, United States - 17_EM | ecosystem: Host-associated > Plants > Roots > Unclassified | place...
TCGCCCTGCGGAGAACGTCGGTTGTTCCATGAGTCAGGAAACCCCTTCGTAGCACCAGCTTCGAGGTTGGTGTGAGAGGTCAACTTGCACTCAGACGTCGCCTCGGCTCCGCACACGGCGCGGTATAATGTCCTACAAATCAGCTGGGTACGCAGTTGGTGCCGCGGCGTTTCTTCACCAGATTGGCGGAGACTTGGGGAAAGATCTTTAGGTGCGCCGTATGCGACCCGTTCTACACCTCACTATCACGCCCTCATCTCCAGCTGAGGAGAAACTTCATAGGCCCCTGCCTCTCACTACAGATTCGAAGACGGGAGGTTCAACAACCTTCGCCTCTACTCTCGATTTCCAGTAAACGGGAGGCATGCTCTTCGCCGGTCGTCAGAGGAAGCCCAGTACCTTGCACGGCTTAATAGCGCTTCGAAAAGTTCAAAAGGAGAAGATGGGACATGCTAGGAGATGGTGCAGACCCGGAACGAAAACGTCCCGACGATTCCGCTCACAAAGGCGAAGTTCGAATTCAAGCATTCCTGTATCACACCCCGTACTTTTGTTTCGATGAGGGGAACCATAACCAACCCGTATATATTTGCATTGATTATAACAACAGGAATTGACCGTCATCCCGAGGGTGCGAGCAAAGTGTAGAAGTCTGACTACGCATGGATCGGCGTTGCATAGGGTGATGAGGGTTCAATATGTGTGGTCGCGGTCTTAGACCATGCCCAACAAAGGGTTCGACACTTCAAGATTCATAGCTTCGCCTCACCGGGACAAGGACTTAGTGGTCACAGTTTAAATTCGCTGCAAGGCGAAACGATGACAATTAGTTCCCCTTGCAATCGTTCAGGAAGGAAACAGAGGGAACATCCTTACCTCAACGATCACCATCTTCGACTTCGGTATCTCTCCCTCATGTTCGAAGGCGCTTCTTCCGCTATCGCAACCAACCCGTCCGAAACCTCTCCCGGCGAGAAAGGCCCCGAGAACGAAGCGGTCACCACGGGTGGCACGCCATCACCGGTGCTGTGCGCGTGCATTTAAGAAGAGGATGAACGGAAAATTCGCCCAGACGTAGAGATAGGTGCTGATGACCCGTTGTTCCTCGTCCTTGGAGAAGTTACAGATCCAGCCGCGGCTCCCTCGCGATCGGGGTTCCCAGAGTTATCTCCACACCGAGGTTCTTCAAGCCCGCCTTGACGGCGTCTAACTTCTCCATCTGTTCTGGGACCGCGACTCTCGTTGTGCCGGACCTTGGAATATGTCGCGGAAACAACACTGGTCAAGCGAGGTTGAGAGAACACGCCGACCGCCTCGGGGGACTGGAGACGAATCTCTGTTGTTTTGGCCTCAACCGAGCCCGGGGGTGAGAGCGGAGAGTGACATGGTGTTGATTGAGGCGTGAGGGGAAGAAAGGCACATGGTCCTCGTGATCTTCGGAGGGACTACCGTTTTCATCGTGGTCTTCATCCTCAGCTCTGGACATTTCGTGGGTAGATTCGACTTCGTCGTCCCACACAAAAACCTTTGGCGTCGAGTCAACTCTATTGGGCCTTCGTCCTGAAGAACAGTAAGCCCGGCTCATAGAGGTGACATCCACGGGGGGTAGCTTACCTCGTGTCACAACGATTGAACGATGTTCCGCGCCTGCCTCTTGACAACAGCCAGTCATTTCTGAACATCCCACCGTCAGAAACGACGATTGTATTTCTCTGACTGAGTAAGGGCATACGTTGAACGTCTTTGGATGGAAATCCGGATCTAAAGCAAACAGCTGCCCGAATTGCCACGAAGTCTCCTAGACTTCGATCACGTCAACAGTGGGAAGTGGTTTTCGGTCCCTTGGCTGAAAATACTGACGGGAATGTATAACTATCCGTATGTGAATGACCTTCAACTACGCGGATGTCCGTGGGAGAATGACAAGGAATCTCCGACGGTCGCAATGTGAACATAGGATCGCCGTCGGTTCGGAGTGGACATCCCCACAGTTTCGATCCCAAGTACGGACATCGAGGGTGTGCCATGGAAGGGACAACGACTCCACTGGTTGCAGGGTTTGTTTCACGTATTACGCTCGTTTGAGGCGTGTCCACACGCGAGGTGTTCATGGGAGAGGAGTTAATCGGAGCTTTCTCGTGGTCACTGTCGCAGCGTTTGATCATGAAGTTGTCCAAACAGCGGTCGACGTTCAATATCAGGTAGTCCGTGATGACGAGACTGAACGAGAATGAAACGCTCTGAATGGCAAACCACACAAAAAACTACGCACTTTTGGAGTCCCTCCCTGAAGCCATCCCGAAGCGCTGGCCCGTGGTCCACTGTAGAATGGCCGGGTTCTCAAACCTTCACTAACGTCGATAATGCGGTGGTCGCGTTCGCGCTCCTCGTCGTAAAAGTCGTCCTCGTCTCCCGTCCTACTGGAACAGATACGAAGGATATTCAGAAATCGCTTGGCTTTCGTCTTGTGTCGGTGAGGACCATCAGCATAAGTTTCGGCGGTGGCAGGCCCGGGGAAGGGGTTCTCCCGCAAGAAATCGGAAGCATCTACCAACTCAGAGGCTTAGAGGCGAGACTAGAATGGCGTTGAGAGAAACCGCACCGGTAAACCCGCCCAGGAAACATTGCAGTCTACCGATCTTAGTTCCGGGAGTGGCTTTCCCTCCTTGGACGCTGTTCGGTCTGTCAAATCATAAAAAAAAGCTTAGTATGTCACAGTTTCAGTGGAGAAAAACTAAGAGACACACCTGACTTTACAGGGAAACAAGACCTGACCTGGGGACAATATACGCTTCGAGTCTCTGATAGCGCGACGAGGCTGAGCAACCTAGATATGTAACTGGAAACGAATCAGTGTCCTCCCCCTTATCAATGAATAGTAATAACGGCCCGTACTTCAAGCTTCAAGCTTCAAGCCCAGGCTTGGGATCAGGCAGGCTAGGCCGAAGGGAACGCAGATGATCCATTTGGACTACGAATTTCCCAGCCAAAAAAATCTGGCCTCGAAGTCAAAAAATCATCCGGTTTCTCCGGATTCTGGAGCCGGGATTACAACTTTCCCGGGACCTAAAATTGAAAGGCGGCCGGTGATCCGAGCTGGCACATAATTGTTCGAATAATTCACTTTTCGGGTCACTTCCGGAATATGCCAGTCCCGGAAGCGAGCGTGCCGAATCTGATCCCATCCGGCCTCGTTGACGCCACGTTTGAAACACGCACGGTCAATGAGGAATTCACACAAACATGCTGCTTTCCTGACGTGTGACGGCCTGTTGCAGGGTTCCAACCAAATATGTATTCATATCGTTCTGAGAAATGCGCGGCGGGTTACAGTGTTACAATGATGTTCACATCTCATATCCGGTCTAAGCAGAAGCCGCCTCACGCGTCGGGGTCCGTCATCACCCAGATCTCGGGCTGAAAGGAGCCGCAAGAGACCGGCTCGAGCTGTACCAAGAACATATTATCAAGCTGCATGAAGCCCTCACCAATCGCCCATTGCCTGTGGATGGATCCGTTCATAGCGTGCGAGCTCTGTGGTTCGGTTTAAGAAACGCCGGAGGTACAATTTCACCACAACGCGAACTTACAGCCATCGAGTCCAAGTAATTCTTGAGCTTCCTGGCAACGTGGTATGCAAGCGTGCTGCGTTTTATCGGGTCATGATTCTTGTTACAATGCTTGGTGGAGATCTTCCATCACAGTCAGTGGGTGACAACGCAATCGGTACAATCGATCTGTAGTACCTGGGGTGAGCTATTGAGGGGGTAGCCGGGGAACTGTTAATGAGACCGTCAACTCTCGTGCGAGGCATAAGTTGACACGAAGAACGCACCCACAACCGGCACGAGATGGCACTTGGTGCGTCTTGCAGCACTAGATCATCTCGTCCTTGGAGGCCGGTAAATTTCTTGCGAAAAGCGTCTCCCATGTTCATCCCTGGGCGACCGTCCACATGGAAGGGAACGGGTTCCGACGGGCGGAAATCCCACTGCTTCTTCCCGTGGTCGTAAATCGTTTGGGGTATTTTATGCCAGTTGGAAGGGTAAGATTGTGCCGTCTGAGATGTGGGTATGGGCGGCGATGGTGGTGTCGGCACGGAATAAATGACACAGGGTCCTGCTCCATCATTAACAGGGATGACGGTTTGAGGTGAAGAGCTCAACGGGGCGGGGTCATAATGAGGAATGAGGAAAGAATCCGGTGTAATCTCCTGGGCAGATCGCATGTCTGACGGATTCTCGAGGAAATCGTATCGATACGTGAAGTTGGATAGAGCGGGGGACGGAAGCGATAGAAGGACGTCCTGGAGGAAGAAGTCCTCGGGAGTGATCAAGGGCGACCCGTATAGATACTAAACTCTGAGAACGAAAGCAAAGGAGATGGATGGAAGAGGCCCTCACCCAGTAAAAAAAGTCATCGAAGTCCGTCCAAGCAGATTCCGCGGCCATGTCGATGTGTTCAACGTTGTGGTTGCAGTGTGCGCTCGTATGTGTAAGAAATTTATACCTCTCTTATTCCGTACTTGCCCGTCATTTCACTTGATGCCCAACGAGCTGCACCCCCATTGGAAACCCCCATACGAACTCACGGTCCGAGGACTGTGTTGGAGCGCTCAAGGTGTCAACCAGTTCACGTCGCTGAGTATCTGCGAACCGGCCACCGGTCGAACCGCGGGAACCATCCTCATCCGAGAAAATTGTCCGGGGCGACGGGCACCCAGAAATGTTGTGACATCCGTCACACCGCTGATCGCAATTTCAGATGGTCCATAGACCATGGAAACGCCGAATGGGTAAACGCGCCGTTCCGACGGCCGATCGTAGCTGGATTCAGCCCAGAGACGCAAGGAAATACAGCCTATCCCGGCACGACGGTCCACGTAAAAAAAAATGCCACCAGGATCCGTCCAAAGCGTTCTCAACCGCAGCCACACTAAGAAACCACAGAGCCAGGGTCGGGGTCAGAAATTGGGGAGGGGAGACAATGCAGGGAGGCTTAGAATTCCTCGCGATTGTACCAGGAGTATATCCAGAAGACCGTGAAATTTTTGGGTTATGAGGGAGGGGGAGCAAGGGGGACAAAGGGGAGGGGATGGGATGGGAGAAAGGGACGAAGGACGGAGGGGAACTTGACTCTTAATATACATTCCTCGGCAACTCAGACAAGCACCTATGGAACCACCCGACGAAACCAGATCAGACAGTTTCCCATGATCCCCAACGTGCCACGACAGATGTGAATCACTTATGTGTTACACGGAGCAGAACTATAAAAAATTCGTTGATTTTCGGGTTTTTCGTACGCGCTCTCACAGGATTTATTGAATGGACGCTTGGTACCCAGACGGTGCAGGCATGCATCTTGCAGGTGGAAAGTATAGTAAAGCATTGAATACGAGATGCAGATAAATTGGTAAGGAGCGATGATGGGGTCAGAAATCTCCCCAGACCCGTCTGAATTTGCACTGTGTCTGAGAATCATATTTATCAGTAATTGGCATTCGATAGATTGGGAGTTGTACGAAACATTCTTCCTGAGCCTTTCTGCGGGCGTCTGGGGTTTTGAAATCCTCATCCCTAGAACCCCACTCAACTTTGTTCTTGCTCTCTTCTTTCTCAACGCCGTATCTGACCTCAAGCTCCTACTTCTCGGGTGGTGACCCTAGCAACCTTTGGCTTTTTGGGTTTAGCGTCAGGACCATGTTGGATTAATGCCTCCTCCGTAGTGATGTCCTGATACTTTGCCTCCCTACGTGCTTCTTCGCGCTCAATAGGTTTGTGATGAGCAAAGTGTTCTATATCTTCGGGGTGGTTATAGGATTCATCGGACTGGGCCTCCGGTGTTGAATGATATTGTTCTATCAGGTAGGTTTAGGGGATCCGAGATGTCGTCCTCTGCCAATTGAACCTTAATGATGCAGGAAGGATTCTGGGAACCGAGCAAGGCAACTTAGTGTGCGTGAAAAAAAAGCGGTATAGTAGTGCAATACGTACCACTTCCCACAACGTAACGGTGACCCTCTTTTGGCACAGAGGGCCGGGATGGTAGACAACAGGTATACATACTCGAGCTCGCCGCCAGGAATGAACATTAATCGTGATGGGCGTGGGGTTATCTGCAGATCGTTCAGCATCGTGTCCACTCGAAATTGCTTTTTATGGAGGTTGTCCACCTTCAGCGCTAAATGCCCGGCGCAGTTCGCTCACACCGTCCCGTGAACCCTCGAAATGGGCGAAAGGCATCCTCTCTCCATGTACCTCAGATGTAAGCAGGGTTGTGTAAACTTCCCTTTTTTCTGTGACAGCGGCGTCGGGGAACCGTCGCCCAGCAATTCTCCACCAAGATCGTGATGAGGATGACTTAACGGAGGTACTGGCTGCCAGAATTAGAGCTCTGGAGAGACCTAAGTCTTGTGGCTTCGGAATACTGAAGGACACCCAATTCCTCGTCAATGTTTGTTGGGGACGCAAATCCTCGCCTTTGACAGTGCGCAAAACACGCGCGTGTCGTCCTGTACGCACTTTCAAACCCTTGTCCAACTAGGGCCAAAATCTCGGCGCCCATCCGAGTCAAGATCCAAGACTTGGCCTCCCCTAACGCTATGTTCCCGAACGTTATACCGTGGCAGCCCGTTTCTGCCTAATAAATAAAATGTCAGAAACGAGTTGATACCGATAGAAGCAAAGGCCACACGCACCCAAATCCTTTCGATATAACCCCGAGTCACGAACCTAGCGACTTCGCACGCCAACTTCTCCTTCGTAATACGCCCGCGAATCCTCTTGCGGTCTGTCGGCGATCGCACTCTTTCACGAGTCAGCTACCTGTGGGCTGCCCGGTCTCTTTCCTGGAGGACTGAAAGGGGAAGTGAATGTGGAGTGATACGTCGGGGGCGTTTATAATTTCGGCGTACATTCGGCCTGCACGAGAACGAGCTTCAAAAACCTCCATAGTTGAGGATTTTTTCTTCATAACTGCGGATGCCAAATGGCGGTAGTCTGGGGGGACATCTCCGACGGGTTTGATCCATGTGGCATCCATATGCACCCCATAGTTACCAACCGGCAAGCTTGGGTTCGGTCGTGATGAGATCCCTGACCGTCGACTGCGTGGAACGCGGCGCAGATGTTGTCGTATACCGTCAGATGGCGTGGAATGGATCTAGGGGATGGTAGCAATGTACCAGAAGGAGAGTTCGGCGGGGGCGGTGACGGGGGCGAGATGCAGGCGTGGGAGCGGGTTGGCCAGGGAATTCGATATACCGACGGAAAAAACACTAGGTTCTGACCACGACATATGGGAGTGACATCCGGCATGTTTGGGCCGTGCGTGTCCTGGGCAATGGGCACTTCGAGGTCCAAGTCCAAGTTTGGTCGGCTATTTCCCACTGGCAGACCCTCCATCAGGGGGACACTCCCACGGTCGCTTGGTATCTCAGCAAGCTCAGATTGAACATTGTACTTGTATTAATTCCGTTGGGCTTTCTGATACCACCAGGGTGCAGTCTATATAGCCAAAATATTGGTACCGCTATATAGAGTCGGGCCGTCGACGCTGACCTCGTCGGGTGTGCGATCGGTGGCTGAGGGTACATAAAAGATAGAGCTCAACGACACTATCAAAGATGCTGGTCCAGTAAAGCCACCTGCCTCTTCTTGGTGCGGAGATGACGCACCGCGCGCATGAAGGAACACTCTCAGCTATTTGCGTGGGAACCGATATGGCTACAAAATTCTCGCGGCTCGCAAGACTAGCCCAATGCACCGACGGTAGACTTCTATGAACCCTCAACGTTTCAACGTTTCAACCGCGCCCAATTTCCAAACCCGACCACTCGTGGTTCTCTTCGGAACACGCCTCAGGGTAATATAACTTCATCGAGGGGGAGGGCTGTTCCGACCCTCAAGATCATTCAAGTATGGGATAATTCGCAGGTATCTCCTGCCGTGCGTTTTTGTGGAGACCGCCAACCAGTGTTGGCAAATCAACGACCAAAATCAAGTCAAAATCGCTTATGTAACGTAGTCACGGTCTCTTGTTTTTTTGATTTGACTTGATTTTGAGTTTCGGACTCCTCGGGGTGCAATTACATCGGATTGTCTCTCGAGGTTCATGGCATATAAATAATGACTATGAGCCTCCCGGTAAACCTCAAACAACTTCAGCAGTCGCACAACCAACAACCCAGAAACTGGGGCCACCGCCAGTCGACTGAGGAGGATTTTGATCGTGACCAACATCCGAAGCTCGCTGTTTTTCCATGTCATGTTTGTTGCTTCAATTTTATCTGTCGTCGCATGTCTCTCCGGGAATGGCGGGCCGCCCAGCCATTTTCCCACGATCATTAAGCGCATGTTGGTTGAACAAATGATTCGAATCATGTGGTAAAATCACGAAATCATGACTACATTTGATATATCAATGACTTGCACAACACTGCCGCCAACCCCCAGGTCACGCGTGACATGTCGATTTTGGTCACTCATGAGTCACCATCATAGGGAACCTGCAGCTGATAATCGAGTAAAGCGTCCATCGACATCCCGTAGTATCCTGTGCCTATTGACCCGACGGGGTTGATGCAAGTATTCGATTGAACGTTGAGAATTCCTCTGGTGGGGGTGCGTGGGGGGCTAACCAACTGGTGCCACAGTCCTCTCCCCCTTTCTAGAGCACTGGCCGCGCACGCTTCGCACCGCTCGCAATCGATATCAATCCCTCGTAATTATTGGGTACGCTGGTCGCTTGCATCTTGAATACGACTGGCCGCCGTCCAGGCGCAAAACGGAAGGAAAATATCAGTTTCCAAGTATCGTCCGTCTCGGTTCGATGGTCTGCACTCAGTTTACTAGTAGGGACAGGCAAGGAACTTGAATCCGATACATACATCATCGATCGCGAGTACTACTGCGTCCCTCCTCTCCCCGACGGCAGCCCCACGTTCGGTCTCGATGTTTAACCAGCCCTCGATGGTGTCACAGGTGTTCTAGCCCTTGCTAATGGCTGGGGAAGGACATAGGGTAACGCCGTGGAGTGGGAGAACAGAGCTTGAGGCTTGGTCCTGACCTTTTCGGGATCAGGCCCCCACGAGGCAGGGTGACCCCGATGCGATGGCTTAGTTCGCATGCCCCATGGACGAATGCCTTCCTCTGAAGGTAGTCCCACGGTGCTATCCCTTAACTTCGCATCCGCTCGGAGGCCCAATGAACTCGCGTGTCTTGATTCTGCGCGGCGACTCCCATTCGTGCAACCGCGGGGTCACCCCCGAGGAAGACGGGAACGGTAGCCAATCAGATCACGTCCAACTCGTTGAATTCAACCCATACAGCGCCGTCATGGAAGGTGTCCCGACGGCGCCTTTACACCATCCTTTACTACCTCGCACCGCGGTAAATTACCGCCATTTCCCTCTCCCTCCCGCGATGCCTACAACATCATTTGCCCGCTCGGACGGCGCCAGCTACCTCCGTTTCCTCCTACCTGCACTATTTCACGTCGATCGGCGCCTGGAAACTTTTATCACCCAAAAACCTCTCATACACGAGCATCAGTGGGTTCTTTAACGATACGGACTCATCGGGCCCCCAGTCCTATCGCATTCCTCAGTCCCATCATGTTTCCCGGTTTCGGCGTTCCGAATGATGTCAGCAATCGCGCCGGCGAGCAGAACCAGACTCTGGGGCTGCCGTCCGCTTCATCCGCTTGCACCGGTCGCGTTTCTTTTCTCACCAGCCACGGACGTTACCGGATTCCCAGTTATACTTTCTATGTTGGGATCGGCTTGATTCAGGTGCATTTGTATCCGTCGGGTGCAACTCGCTCGGAGCCTGGATCACTGGGTAGTGACCCTGAAGAGATCAATACTGTGAATCGACGAAGAAATACATAAAAGAGTGCCGTATTTCCAATACCCTCAGAAAGCAATGCCGGCGCTACTGATTGCTTATCGTAAGGTCCTGAACGGGAACTTCGTCTAGCCTGGCTCCGGCTTGCGGCATCTACCCGACCGAGACGACCGTTGACCGTGAGAGTACAGCCTCGGACAAACCCGCTATCTTAGTCAGCAAAAACAAACCCGAGAACAACGCTGTATACACACTATCATACAGCCATGATAATGGTCACGACGAAGCCCAAAGGCGAGCAGCAGTGGTATGTGCCCTCGCCGCTCTCACGACTTCACTGGCCGTTGCCATACGGAACCCGCCATCGTTAACACCGACCCCGATGAGAAGTTGAGAACTTCAACCTTGTCGGGGCAGATGTGGTTGGATGAGCCCCTAGCTGGCCACCCTGAACGTTTCAAGGAGCGGTTTGGAATGTCAAAACGCGCATTGGAATACGTAAGCCTGCGTGGTAGACCGGTCCCAAAAGCAGCGAGCGCGCCGAATCTGATCCATCTGGCCTCATTGATGCCACGTTCGAAACACGTGCGATCAACGAAGATTCTACACAAATATGCTACTTCCCTGACGTCCGTTGTAGGGTTCCAACCAAATATGTATTCATACGTTCTGAGAAACGCGCGGCGAGTTACATAGTGTTACAACGATGTGAGCATTCCGTATCTGGCGTAAGCAGGACTCCCGCCTCACGCGGCGCGATCCATCATCACCCAGATCTCCGGCTGAACGGAGCCCCAGGAGACCGATTCAAGCTTTACCAAGAACATATTGTCAATCTCCCACTGTCCGTGAGTGGACCCGTCCATAGAGTGCGAACTCTGTGGTTCGGTGTAAGCAACGCCGAAAGTACGATTTTCACGACAACGCGAACTTACAGCCACCAAGTCCAAGTAATTCTTGAGCTTCCTAGCAACGTGGTATGCCAGCGTGCTGCGTTTTATCGGGTCACGATTCTTGTTACAATGCTTGGTGGAGATCTTCCATCACAGTCAGTGGGCGACAACGCGATCGGTACAATCGATCCTACCTGGGGAGAGCTATTGAGGGGGCAGCCGGGGAACTGTTGATGGGCCCGTCAACTATTGTGCAAGGCAGGAGTTGACACGAAGAACGTACCCATAACCGGCATGAGATGGCACTTGATACGTCTTGTAAAACTAGATCATCTCGCCCATCGAGGCCGGTAAATTTCTTGCGAAAAGCGTCTCCCATGTTCACCCCTGGGCGACCATTGACGTGGAAGAGAATGGGCTCCAATGGGCGGAAATCCCACTGTCTTTTGTCATAAATCGTTTGGGGTATCTTACGCCAGTTGGAAGGGTAAGATTGTGCTGTCTGAGATGAAGACGTGGGCGGCAACGGTGGTGTCGACACGGAATAAATGACACGGGGTCTTGCTTCATCGTTGACAGGGATGGCGGTTTGAGGTGAAATGCCCGGCGGGGCGGGGTCGTAATGGGGAGTGAGAGGGACGTTCTGGAGGAAGATGTCCTCAGGAGCGATAAAGGGCGACCCGTAAAGATACTAAACTATGAGAACAACAGCAAAGGAGATATATGAAGGAGGCCCTCACCTCGTAGAGAAAATTATCGAAGTTCGTTGAGCTCGATTCCATGTCGTTGTGCTCGAAGTTGCGATTGCAGTGTGCGCTTGTATGAGTAGGAATTTTATACCTCTCTTATTCCGTACTTGCCCGCCCTTTCACCTGATGCCCAACGAGCTGCACCCCCATTAAAAACCCCCATATGAACTTGCGGTCCGAGGACTGTGTTGGAGCGCTCAGTGCGCCAACTGGTTCACCTTGCTCGGTGTCTGCGAACCGGCCACCGGTCGAACCGCGCGGGAACCATCCGCCATCCAAGAAATTTGTCCGGGGCGACGGGCACCAAGAAATGTTGTGACATCCGTCACACCGCTGATCACAATTTCAGATGGTCCATAGACCATGGAAACGCCGAATGGGTAAACGCGCCGTTCCGACGGCCGATCGTAGCTGGATTCAGCCCAGAGACGCA
>Ga0307515_10020147_pt1 | contig 11923 bp, 8 predicted proteins | sample 17_EM_MG_FD_194513 | JGI IMG/M metagenome (GOLD analysis project Ga0307515, IMG submission 194513) | Populus trichocarpa ectomycorrhiza microbial communities from riparian zone in the Pacific Northwest, United States - 17_EM | ecosystem: Host-associated > Plants > Roots > Unclassified | place...
CCCTGCCCCTGCCCCTGCCCCCTCCCCTTCCGCAGCAACACCTGCTCGCTCTCCCTCCTCCCGCCGCTGCCCCCCAAAAAACTGCTCTTGCTCCCCCGCAACCCCCGCTTGAAATAATCCACCAGGTTCGCCTTCTCATCGTCATCGTCGTCCTCCCACACCGACACCGTCTGCTGCAGCGCATAGCTCGCACAGCGCACCGGCGAGGCGATGCAGCGTGACGAGGGGGAAACGCTAGGCGGCGAGGGGAAATCGGGTAGCGAGGTAGCGCTGGGCGGTGAGCTGGTGCCGGCGCGGACGCGTCGCGCTGTGGGAGTCGCAGAGCCGCCGGAACGGAACGCAGCCGTAGCTGGCGGGGAGGGGGACAGGGGCGTGCTGCACTGCTGCTGTTGCTGCTGCTGTTGCTGTTGCTGTTGTGATGGCGGGGGAGGCGGGAGCGGCTTGCGCTCGAAGCAGCGCATGCGCGGCGCGTTCGGGTCTGTCAGTGACGGGTTCCGCGTGCGGCGAGGCTGCTGGCTACGGTTGCCTTCCTTGCCCTGCTGGTGATGATGAGAATAGTCCTGGAGGCCGCTGTAGGGCGGTGGCGGCGGCTCCGGGCAACCTAGCGAGGTGCTGTGCATGGGGTACACGTGGATACCCTGCTCCGTGTGACAGGCCTGCTGCTCCTGCTGATGTTGCTGCTGCTGCTGCGAGTCCGACATCTGGCCGTAGGGCGTGCTGGGCTGCGAGGAGATACGTGGCAAGGCGGGTGCTTTATAGCGCGCGCGCTGCTGCGGGAGGGATGGCAGGTGTGTGGAGGTAGGATTCTGCTGCGCGTGGCCTAGATGCGGCTCGCTGATCTCTTTATTCTCAGTCGGTAACTCGTTGGACGAAGGGTAGCCGGCCGAGAGGAGGTTGGGGGGTTGAGTGCAGGCCGAGCAGGCATCATTGTTTGTTGTGGATGCTAGCGTGGTGTGATTTTTACTGAGGGAGTCTGGGAAGCTGAAGTCGAGGTAGGGGCTCGGTGAGGGTGTCGGGACTGGTGAGGATACTGGGGTGTAAGGATCGCCGTGGTAACTTTTAATAATATTTAGAACGGTCCCACTGGAGGAACGCTGGGAGTCGAGGGTGCGGAGATGGCTGCCGGCATATGATGTCTCGCACGACTTAGCCTTCTCTAGTGCGCGTCTTTCGTGTTCGTTCCATATCTGCCCGGTGCTCTTTGGTGGGCATGGAGGAGTTTGTGACTCGGCGAATGGTAATGGTGACCTTGTTGGCGGAGTTGGTGAGTGCTGTGATGGATTAAAACCGCTAGTCCGAGCAAGATGACGCGGAGAAACAAGATGCATGACGAGATAAAAGCAGTGCAATGACAACCCAACGAGGGATAAGGAATGGTTGGATGACGAGCCGCTGTTGCGATAACTTTGATAACCTTGATAGGGCGCAATCAGCGAAAGACGGCCATATATACGTTGAGTTCTCCACCTCGATTCAAGGGGGCGAGACCCATTGTTTATGAAGTGAAAACACTGGCTAGGTTTGGAAAAAGGAGACCGACTGGACTCGAGTGGCCAAACTAGCGTTACTTGAACATCTTGCCAGGATTCTGGCTATTACTCATTCTGTGAGAGGGCCTGTAGGTAGGAGGCTTGGGGTGCTTTGGCTGTCCTTGTTGTTTCCCACTGGGGATGTCTTCCGAGCCAATCCTTGATTTGTTACTCGAGTAAACCTGTCATTCTTCTCCAGAAACAGAGGAAGGGAGGCCGGGAGGATTTATGCAAGGGATGGATGATATTTTTAACGAAAATTTTCGCGACTAGAAAGGTAGCAGATAGAGAAGCAGCCTCATACGTAGGCGTGCCTGCAAGAGTATCGGTAATTCATGTACTCAAGCGCTCTCAAATGGAGAATAAAACGACAGAATGCAGTAAAAGTAACGCAACAGATATCTTTGATTATCAGAGGCAGTGAGGCACAGGTGTCGAGGTTACTAGAGAACGCCATTGTAACGCAAGGATACTTTTGCTTCGAAGCGACCTGCAATGTTTCGTATTAGATATGACGTCGAGGCACAGCGTTGAGGAATGCCACCAGAGATGTGAGGAAAACAACAATGCCAAAGGAAATATCTCCGGTTTCTTGACATCAAGCCTCCTTGTCTGCGGTTACGCTGTCGACGGACTAATCATGGAGTCTTCTCCGTTGAACGCGGTAAGAAAAGATGCTGCTCAACGAGCCGGGGACTTCCTTGTGGCAGTCCTTGGTTATCTTTACGTTGAATCAAAACGTCGGTTCTCCAATCTTGAGGTCAGCACCGTAGAAATTTATTTCGCTATGGTACGTGGGCTCGCTAAATCGCCACCAACTATGTGCCTGCACGCAAGGACCTTTTTGGCTGCCCTGGAGAATCGCCTTGGTTGGCCAGGAGAACCAAATTGAGGACGTACGCCCCCGTTGTGGCCGCCAAAACGCGAATACAAAGCTGTCCCAGCAATTGCCGATGAAATTTGGTAATATCGTACGGGTGGGAACCTCACGATATTTGACAAAGATCATGGCACTACAGAGGAAGGCCAATCGCAAGTCCGCCAGAAGTAAAGTTCCTGCAGCCAGGCATACAGCTTCGCTACAATTACTATGTGCGATTTAGTGAGCCTGCGTACCGTAGCGAAACAAATTTTTGACATCACTCTACGGACGAAGGCTTGAATTTCAACAAACGATATTGGAGAGCTGAAAGTGGCTTGGAGGTTACATGTCACACCCGAACAAGAGCGGTTTGCTCAACTGAAGCCATCCTACGTTTCAGCCATTATTAGTCACATTTCTGGTGAAAACGCCACAAGCATGTAAAGTGGTAGATGTGATGGCCTAATATGGATGAAGGTGAAGCAGATGTCTTCAAAACCGAACTGATCGGGTCGAGGTGGTTGTTCAAGCTGTCCCAAACCCAAGCGAAGTCCGCCATCAATACTTTTTCGTCCACCGCCTCCGTTTATCAGCCACCAAAAGGTTCCAGAGCAATTAAAGAGAGAGGACACCGATCGAAGTGTGGTCAAAGCAACTATTAAAGCTTCGGGAGATCTCCCCCATCATCCTGTTATTGGCCTGCTAAAATGTCGGGGTTGGGGAGCCGAACGAGAAAACCATGGCGGTCCACCGCAAGACCACGGACAACCATGCTCCAAGCATGAGACCTGGGACTTCTTCAAATCGTGGCGATAGGGGAATATCGGGTCTCTGGGGATGCTGTGTATATAGTATCTGGAAACCACTTCGCCTCCGTCCCGAAAATTCCCTTCCTACTCAACCTCTCGTGCTTAGATTTGTGCCGTCAAGAGTCGAGATCGTGAAGTTAAGTCAAGTGAAACGAGCAGAGGTCAATGAACCCAGCTGAAGATAAATCTATCGACTCCACGTGGTTTTTTTTCTGGGTGCAATCCTCGTATCCGAACTAAGCAACTGGAAATCGTGAATTTATTCTTCCATCATGCGGCTTCACACTCTCAAAGAACTTGATCAGACAGAAGGAACTGTGCAGCTTCGCAAACGTGAAATACCCCCCGACGTGAACTCAATCGGGAGTTTTACATTGTTTTAATACTGATGTCTGTTGGCAGTTGGTGAAGATGCTGGCGGCGATGCATCATCTCTCGTCCTCGTTCCTCACCCATCCAACACGAACCCCAACGACCCCCTACGATGGCCAATATGGAAGAAGCACGTCGCATTCGGCTCGGTGTGTGCATTCACTTTCCTGACGAATTACGGTATCGGAGGTCTTGCGCCGGCTTTTTACTTGCTAAGCATCGAGTTCGGTAAGAGCATGACGGAAACGAGTAACCTGCTCCTTTGGCCGATTTTGGTACTGGGATTGTTTGTAAGTTAACTTAGCATCATTAGACACTATCCCTAGTGTGTCAAGTTAACCAAAACGGCAGAACTTTTTTTGGGTTCCGATGGCCAATTACTTCGGAAAACGGCCGGTCTTCGTGTTTTCTTGTCTGCTTCTCTGTGTGACTTTCATCTGGGGTGCGAATGCTCAAAGCTTCGAAAGCTTGCTTTGGTCAAACATCGTAGGCGCATTTGCTGGTTCCTCGACTGAAGCGCTAGGCGCTGCTATTGTCAACGTGAGTAGTCACATGATTTCGATGTCTAAGAATGAGAGACATTCACATGATGCGCTGGACATGCTAATAGGATTTTCAGGATCTGTACTTCTTGCATGAACGAGGGGCTAAGATGGGTATTTACATGAACGCCATATCTGGAGGCAATACCATAGGTCCTCTAATCTGTGGATTCGTTGTTCAGAGTCTAGGCTGGCGGTGGCATAAGTGGATCGCTGTTATTTTCACTGCCATCAACTTCTTCGCCGTTCTTCTATTCGTGCCGGAAACGCGCTTCAACAGGGATGTTCCCAAGAGCCTAGGTGCAACGACTTCCGATCAGGCCATAGAATCATCGTCCGAAGAGGATGTTGATGTGGAAAAGACAGGGCGCGCCTCCGTGAGACCAGTTCCAGGGTTGCCTGCTCTGGAACAAGTTCAAGTACCGAAGAAATCGTTTGCGCAACAGCTGAGTCTCTGGTCCGGCGTGCCTTCGGATACAAATCTATTTAAGATGTTTATTCGGCCTTTACCAATGATTGTGTACCCGGCGGTCATGTTTGCCTTCCTCGGATACGCTGTCAGCCTGGCGTGGGTCGTTGCAGTCAACATCCTCAACTCTTTCGTGCTACAGGCCCCTCCATATAATTGGCAGCCCCAAATCAATGGTCTCATCAACATCCCGGGCTTGATCGGCAATATATTTGGAGCGTACGCTGGAGGGTGGTTAGTTGACAAGTTCTGTGACTGGCGAACGAAGAAGAACAATGGCTTTTTCGAACCTGAAAGCCGATTGTATCTCTTGATAATCCCATTCATCGTTACACCAGCAGGCTGTATCCTTTTCGGGTATGGTGTGCAGAGAACCCTGCACTGGACATCGCTCTTCTTCGGCTATGGGATGATTTCGGTTGCTTTAACAGCTGTAAGTGGACGAATAGCCATGTTTCAGCAACTGTACAGTGCTGACAGCACGAAAATATAGGTCCCAACTATCACTCTAGCTTATGTCAGTGATTGTGCGTTGCCTGTAAACTCTGATGCTCTGCTGTTGGTCAATGGTAAGTGATCATAGTGCGAATTCACCGCAACAGACTTTTCACTGACAGTCTTTCAGGACTTAAGAATATTGTAGCATTTGGATTCCTCTATGGAGTTATTCCGTGGGTTGAGAAGGTCGGCTATATCAACTGCTTCGGCACGCAAGCAGGAGTGTTCGTTGGAGTTATTGGGCTCGGAGCGATTCCTCTAATCCTCTACGGCGCAAAGATCCGACATATCACCGCGCAATGGCGGATAATATTGTGAGGCTTTCGCGCTAACCTCCGATCTCTCAGGTTCACATCTAGTGTGCATTGATGGCGGATGGAAATGAATTACCATGAGATTTTATCTTGCCCAAACCTAGAATAATATCATGACTGTTGCTGCGGTTTGGTTCCTTGTGCTTGCGCTATGAGTTTCGTGTGCATTTCCGCGATTTCGGGGATAATGAGAGACTCGATCTCAACTATAGGTTCGCCTTGTGTGTCTTGTGCCCCAGGCCTCACTGGCTCTGTGTTTTCGGCTTTGCCACCTTCCGCACGTCCAATCCAAGATTCGACACCGGAGACGCTCCTTGATCTTCTATTGCGAGGAACACGGATCCACTTTTCCCCTTCCATTGCCGAGACGAAAACAACTTCCCACTTCCTCGTCATCAACAAGTTTCCAATTACCAGGTGGTGCGCATATTTCTCGAGCGAGTATTGAGCTTTCTTGACGAGCATCGAAGGGTCCGTTTCGAGTTTGAAGCTGACAATCATACCCTCTGGCGCCCAGCCATCAACGAGCTGCTTGAGAAACTTGGGGACAGGTTCGAGATCGATGATGAGACTGCGTCCTTCCGTTCGGGCAGCAGGTGTTTTGCCGTTGGAGTTAGTATTCTGGCCAAATTCCTCAGAAGACTGTATCTTGTGCTCAACCATTCGATCTTGAGGTACAAAGAAGTCAGAGACAGCTGCAGCGAGGTAAAACATTGCCTTGGGGCCCAACGGGCGCATCAACTTGGCTACTTCGCGAAGTTCCCAGAGGTACTCTGTAATTGTCACAAACGACAAGATTAAGAGTTTGTTGTCTTTTTTCGCTGCAGAGTACTGCCTTAGGACCCTCAACATCTCCTCCTGATGCTGTCCATCAACCACAACCCGACCATTCTCCTCCTTCATAAAGTCCAGGAATGATCGTGTATTGTGTGAGTAATGCCGCGAGTATGGTAAGAGAGAGAATTGGCGGTGGAGAAAGATGACTGCGTAGCCTTGTTGCAGGAAGTACTCTGCGCTCGTAGCACCACGAGTTCCGGCAGAGAAGTTGTCAATGTACCGCACTGTCTGAGTTTCAAGAGGAACTGTAGTTCCCCCAGATGTAACCAGTACCAGTCTTCGCCCCTGTTCCGCATGCCGATCTATGAACTCACGGGCGAGGGTAATATTCGACTTAAGATTCTGAGGAGGAGGATTGTGGGTGAAATAATGGCTTTCGGCGGCTTCAGCGGAAGGAGGAAGGTCCATCGTGACTAGTTGGGAGAGGGGGATAGAGGGGGTGGTTTCTGTGTGTCGGGAAGGGAGGTGAGACGGTCTCGGGCGCGTTAATGGGTCTTACAGAGCTTGGAATCACAGGCTTCCAGGCAGAGTGCATTAATGGCCAGAGTTGATTGAGGACATGTGAGGCGATATTCTGCTGATTAAAAATATGCCTCGTAGCAATACCCTAAAGATCAGCGATGCTCCGAAGAAGGCCCTCGGTCGTAAGGTTGCAGGTCAGGTGGCATGACGCTGGAGGGGCTCGTTTGCATTATCTCATAAATCAGACCCCGGGGATCGGTCGGTTATGTTAAATCTGAAGCTCATCGATTAGTTTTAGTCTAGTTTTAGTTTAGTTTTATAGTAATTTTTGTTATAATCTTAGGGGTCGTTCGGTTGCAAAAGCGTCAGATTGAAAGTCTGGCAGAACGAACGCATTCCTTCCCGATTTGACACGCGTCTGTGGCTCTACGGGTTGCACGGACGTGTGCAATCTGAAGCCTTCAGATTCAAATGAGGAGCTTCAGGAAGTGTTCGGTTGGGGGTTCAGAAGCGATCTGGAGCTCCAATCTAATCTGGAGGCGAGTGTTCGGTGTATCTGACGACTTTTCAATCTGAAGCTCCTCCAGATCGGCAAGCGCGTCAAATTCGCACGCCATACCGTATATAGTAGTTAAACTGAAGCTCTTGGCGTCGGATTAATAAGGAGCCCTTAGTTCCAGCTCCAGATTCCAGATTGAATCTGGAGCTCTGCTCGTGCGCCCGACCGTCCACCCCACCAGTATGCCCCCACCACCCCTCCCACCGACGATATTGCTGCAGCAGCTGCAGGCTCTATATGATGTCCTTCTCCTAATTCTTTTCTTCGCAATTCTCATCCAATAACCTGGCGGCGTTTGTACTTAACACACTAACATGTGGCGCGGGACGGTGTGGACGACGTAGTTGCTCTATGGGCATGAGCGGAGGCTCTATAACGTGACGCGGATGAGGCCGGAGGTGTTTAGGAAGCTGCTCGAGTGGCTTTAAATTAATGGCGGCGTACGCGATATAAGGCTTCTATTGGCGGCAGAGAAGCTGCTTATATTTATGTTAATATTCGGTTAGAATTAGTTATATAGGCTAGTTTATAAGGAGACGCAGCACTTATTGTTAACGATTAAGGAGTAGGGAATACGTACTTTTAATAAAATTCTTTAGTAGCGCTGATTTTATATATAGAGCCGTGTATAAGGTTCTTTATAGTCTTGTTTAACTATATAAGGAAGTCATTAAGCTATCTTTAAACTATACACTAAATAAGGTTGTAGATAATTTAAAACACTATCCGTTTTTTGCTAATTATATTAGAGCGCTTAATAGCACACATCTACTAGTGTTAATTAAGGGGGGGTATAAGAGGTAAGCTCCCTAGTGTAGTAGAAAGGGTGGTTTAATATAGAACGTCCTAATAGCCGTTAACTTTAAGGTAAACTTTATATATGTCCTTACTGGATAGGAAGGCACTGCCTACGACTATAGGGTGATAGATTCGGTAAAGAGGAAAGGCTTTAAATCTCCACTAGGAAGATATTATGTTGCTAATACTAGGTACTTAAATACGCCTATAACGCTTACTCTATACCGCGGCGTTTAATATTATCTTTATAAGCAGAGTTAGGCAAATATAAAGCCGCAGAATACAAAGGAGCTCTATAGTCTACGTTATTTAGTATTAAGGAATATTATTAAGCGTGCCTTTAGGTTATTTAAGAAGCGGTTTTAATATTTTAAGTTAGTAAGAGTTAACTTCCCTCTATTAACGTAGGTTCTTTTAATATATATACTAACGGCAGTATATAACTTCTTAAATATATATAATCCAGACGATTTAAATAACTATAGTGTTATAGAAGATAAGGCGATTAATAAGAAGGACGCGCGGATGGTAGAGGAAGAGAGTAATATAAGTATAAATTAAAGACGAGACGAAATTGTAGAGCTTATATAGAATAGCTACTGTTAAGTAATAGGGAGGGCCCTGTAATAATAAGCTATATTATTTTAGAGGGGTTTACTATAGAAAAGTATATAAATATTTATAATAGAGTACCGTACTAGGCTAGAGAAGAGTAATTAAGTTAAGAGACTTCCTTTTGCACGTATTAGATAGTACAGTAAAACCCCCTTATAACGATACGACTTATTTAGCCGACCGTATCGTAATACCAAGGGTATCGTTGTATTCAGTATTTGTATGTAAAATGCACCTAAAATCAAAATTAGGTAATGATATTATATATCTACGCCCGTGAAGTCGCAATTGAGCGATCGGCTACACTAAAATATGTCGTAATTGATTGCTGTTTGGTGTTCTAACTTCGTCGATTTTAAAGTCGTCGCTCATGCCTCAATAGAGTCGTAATTATGTCTCTATTATAATCTTCTTGCTATTCCTTATAAAGATAAAGCTTTTGCAAGGCCTTAAGCGCCTCATTAAGCTTGATTTGAGGTTGCTTAACGACTTCCTTATCTGTCTCTACATCGCGATTGGGCCCTGCGTAGAGCTCTGCTATGTGCTTAATAAGATCCTCCGTTAAATCCTCTACTTCCTTACCTGGTAGCTTAATAAAATTCCAAATATTCGTTACGGGATGGATTCTTCTTGCTATTTATAGTTCTTCTGCTATCTCCTGCAGCTTATTAATAATAGGAGGATCTATATAACCCTAAGGGCGAGGCCGTGGGCCTATACGAGAGCTAAATAACGTAGATTTGATAAAGCGGTTCTTAATTGTCTATAGTGTAACTTCCTACTAAGCTGTAATTATCCATTAAATTGCCTATAGGATATGCATGTGCTTAATTAGATCTTAGTTTTTAAGTAAATATTCTACTATAAACCGCATCCAATATCTCTAGTAGAAAAGCTTAAAGTTTATAATTATCCCTTAGTTAAGAGGCTGGTATATAGAGGTGTAATTTAGAGGAAGGAACTTAACGCGCGTATTCTTAAAAGAGCCGTTCTTAAGGATTATTTAAATAGCTGCTTTATAGGCGCTAAAGCCGTTAATTAAGAGGAGTACCTTCCTACTAGACATCCTTTTATTAAATTAGGTAAGCTAATTAAGCATAATAACCGTTATTATTTAGGCCTTCTTATTATGCCTCCAGATAATATTTAATAAGGCTATATTAACTTTATTAGCCGCGAAGTAACGTGGCCGTAGTGCTGAGCCAATTATAAGAAAAGGAAGCTTGTTAGAGCTATCTGCATTTAAGTAATTACCTAAAGAGATTCGTGCCTTCTGTATTTTTATTCCTAATTAAACCTTAGTAGCTAATATAGTATCTAGTATAGCCTTCCAAAATAGCCCTGTCTCATCTATATTGTAGATATCCTTTAGTGGATAAGGTGTGATAATTGCTTAAAGCTCTATTATGCGATCCTCTGCCCCCTCTATATTAACTAAGGCAGCCTTACCGTGCTGCTTTCTCTTACGAATATTGTTGCGAGATTTAAAGCCTTCCAACTAGCCAATTAACCACTTTGGCTCCGTTGTCTTAGCTAATGCAGGTAGGAATTTGAGAGTTCTATAGGTGTTGGTGCCACTTAAAGAGAGCTTCCTCTAAAAGAGGCTATTTAGTGTCCCTCTTGCGCTCTCGCCTGCCTTGCCCGCGTGGCAATTTGGCTATATTAAGGTGCTTAAACTTATCGCTAAGTATTTCCGATATTAAGGATTAATTAATTCTACGACGGAAGAAGTCGGTAGCCTATTAAGAAAGCTGGTTTTGTAATAGGTGGGGGTAATTTAGGTAGTAGGCGCGTATTTTTTGGCGTTTAAGGTTAAAAAATCTATAACGGCGTTGCTTTTTAGGATTTTAATATCTTGTTATAATAAATAAGGTAGAATTAAGTATAGAGAGTAAGATCTAAGGGTTATTTTAATAGATTTAAATCGTTATGCGGTGGGTATTAATGGCTGAACATGCGGTGAGTAAGCGTCAAATCTAACGAATCAAAATCTGCTTATACCGATATTGGTGAGACACCTTAACGATATCACCAAAAGCCAGAATATCGTAATATTACACCAAAAAAAGGGTTGATTAAGGGTGTAGATCGTAATATAGAAGATATCGTTATATACCCCATATCGTTATAAGGGGGTTTTACAGTAGTTACTTTTACTTTACCTAAGGACTCTATTACGATCCTAAGATTTAATTTAATTTATATATAGAATATATAGAAAATATATACTTAAATAGATATTAGGAAATTAGTAGAGTAGAGTAAAAGTAGTAGCTTATTTCTACCTTAAATATTAATTACTACCTCTACTACTACCTCTACTACTAGTAATATTAACCTTAACGTCTTTATTCTTCTTTATTCTTACTAAACCCTTATTAACTAGCTTTACTTAAATTGCCCCTAATATAACTAGAAACGATCTTGCCGTTAATTTTATTTTAAAGGCTTATAGAATAAGCACCTAGTTATTAAGTTCTATTTCTTTAAACTCCCTTATAAACTCTTTTAAAGCTTTTTCTAGAGGCGGCTTTTAGCCAAGTAGCTCTCTTATAGCTCTTATCTCTTATAATATAATTGCTATAGTCTTTTCTAGCTTTTCTACCACTCCTTTTCTTCTAGCTTATTAACGTTTTAAAGCTTGCTTGTTTAGCCAGGCAGCTTATTAAATAGCGCGTTTTCTTATAGCTAGTAACGCGGCTTAAGCAGGTGTAGTTAAAGGCGTATAATAAGGGCTTAGACTTGCTAAGGATGATAATTACTAACTAGAAGGTGTAGTAGAGTACTTGCCTTGTTACGGAAGTGGGTATGAGCTGGAATATAATATACTAAACGGGGTAGTAATTGAAGAAGGCTACGTACGCGTAACTATGCGTAGTTAATACAAAGATATTTAGATGTAAAAACGGAACAGGTTAGGTACGGGTATAAATAGGGTGCGTAGGTGTCTCGGGACTGTTACGGACGCTTTAAGTATAATGCTATGACTACTTGGGGAAGAGTTAGAAGAAGCTAGTTGGTTAATAAGAGTACGGTTTAGGATGGAACCGGTAGAACCATATGACGAGGAATGGTAGTATAAGTTATATGATGTAATCTATGTAATCTGTGTAATCCGCGAGATCTATAACAGAGCAGATAGAGTATATGTACATTACGTATAAGGAGGTTTCCTAGGAGTACGGTTGTGTATTTAAAGGATTACAGTCCCTACTTTAGATAGTTCTTTCCTTATAGTAATTCTTAGAATATAATTG
>Ga0307515_10020148_pt1 | contig 11922 bp, 5 predicted proteins | sample 17_EM_MG_FD_194513 | JGI IMG/M metagenome (GOLD analysis project Ga0307515, IMG submission 194513) | Populus trichocarpa ectomycorrhiza microbial communities from riparian zone in the Pacific Northwest, United States - 17_EM | ecosystem: Host-associated > Plants > Roots > Unclassified | place...
GTGTGGACTGATCATCCCACAGTACGGAGCCTCATGCTCATTGCATTTTGATTTTCTGACGAGTTTTACCATATGATCTTCTTGTTATGGTCAATTTGAGAAACATTTCTATAAGAACCTAAAGCCATACTTGTATATATATTTCTCATTGTTGTATTACCTCGTGTGTGTGTATTGAACGTTATCTACTCACTGAGTTGTTGAACTCACCCTCTCATTATTTATCCTGAGCTTATAGCTTGATAGCAGGTCACTTTTGTTGGACCTTCAGAACCTGCTTTTTTTTTTTGTAATTTGTATATTTTCTTTTATGTCTAGTTAGTGCTCCAAAACTATGAAATTTTATTAACTCTTGTATTAAGTCAATTAAATTATATTATAAAGTTAGTTTTGTTGTTACTGCTGCATTGAACTCTGATTGGCTTATTTAATAGATAAGTTTGTATGTAAGTTTGGGTTCGCATAGGTATAGAATCTTAGAGGGGAACCTTGCCTATGTGCCGGTCATGGATCCAGAAATCAGGTCGTGACACAAGCAATCTGGATCAGAAAAAATACTTGTAGATTTGCATATAGATCAACTTGAGCCAACACATATTTATGTTGACAACTAGGCTGCAATTTATATTGCAAATAATCTTGTTTTCCATGGCAAGACTAAGCACTTTAAAATCAAGTTGTATTTTTTAAGAGAAATCCAAAAAGAAGGTGAAGTTATCCTGTTTTATTGCATAACTAATGACCAAATTGTAGATGTGTTAACTAAAGCTCTTTCAAAAGCAAATTTTGAAGAATTAAGAAGCAAGCTATGTGTATATTGTTGGTGTTAAGACAAGGAGGAGCGTTGAAAGAATGTCTTAAAAGCTGCTGAAGATCAGCAAGGTTGTTAAGGAAAAGATTATCCAGAAGATTTCTACTTAAAGACAAAGTCTTTAAGAATAAATTCTGTTATTATTTTCTTGTTTTGTTATTAGAAGTTTGTAGATTTGATTGGTTATTCTGTTAAACAAAAACTCTATTTAAGAGAGTTATCCAATCAATAAAATTCATTCTTCCACACAGCCACACAACTTGTCTTTCTTTAGGTTTTGTTCTGCGCAATCTGTTATAGGGTTCAACAAATTCAATCACAAAGCATCACAGAAAGTGCCTAAATTTAGGCTTAAAACCCTGGAAATAAAGATGACACCCCTCCTCTGAATAAAAGGGGTTTCTGTACAAGGGAGTGGATAGTAAAAATCCAAAGATACAGGATGCAGAACGAACACAAGAAAATGTGAAATCTAATATAAAAAAATCATCAGAAGAAGACCCTAAAAATCAACAAGTTATTTAGGTGCACATGCACAATTCTAAAGCAAGCCAACCGTACATGCATTCTCATACAAGTTAACAAGGAGTAGCGCTTACACGTATATATATCATAGATAAGTAACAAATTAACAAAATAAGCATAAGCATTGTTTAAGTGACTTCAAGGGTAATGATATCAACAAACAGAGGGAGATAGTCTGCCATTGTTGTAGTCCCCAAAAATGCCAGCCTCGTCAACTTGGATTACTGAGTCGTAAGTTCTTTGTTGTTAAAAGGGTGCATAACTCCGTTTTACGCATGACAAAAACTGCAAGTAATTTTGGTGGGTTCTACAACCAAACAAAGAGAGCAGATACTTGGGATTTCCCACTGTGGAGCATGTACATAATGTGTAAACTTGGTGCCCGTTTGGTAGTGCAGCAAAGAGCAAAAGATGATTTCACCTTGCTTACGTATGTCAGATGCCAAATTGAAAGCAGGATATTGTTACAGGGCGGCAACTAACTAATGGGTTCACACGGGGGGAAATTCAAATTAAGGGAACAGTTGGTAGAACGGTGCGTTTTAGAGTAAGTCATTAAGTCCAAAACGATGCGTTTTATAGAGTTTATAATTCTGTTATGAGTCACGTGGAAAGGAAAGAAGTCACGAGCTGGTTGTTAGGCTCCTCTGTATATATAATAGCATTCTGTTGCAACAGATGCAGGCATGCAATAATATTGAACCAATTCCTTTTCCTTCGGTAATTCTTCCCTCACACCTTCTCTGTGTTTTCACCGCTCCTTCTCATTTTTCCTTCTTCTTCTTCTTCGTCTATTTCTTTTGCTCTATCTCTTGACAACTAAGTTAGTTGCTCCAAGTGGTATCAGAGCTGCATCTTTAGACTCAAAATGCCTCCTGAAACGAGATCCCAAGATGCAAGAATGGTGGATGAAACCACCAATCCAGAGCAACCCCAAGCATATGATCACATCCAACAACAGCTTAATGATATCAGGGCCGATGCTAATACACGCTTCAGAGAACTTAAAGAAGTTATGGATGCCCTTGTTTCTCGGGTAGACACAGCATTGCAGAAGACCCAGCTATCTTCAGGGGAGTGCAGCTTACCTAAGGCTCCTCAGTTTCCCCCCACAAGAGATTCCCCTGCTCGTTTCAACTGGATTAATGAAGGTACTCCTCCTCAATATCAATTACGTGGACCAAAACGAGAGTTTCCTATTTTTGAGGGAGAGGATGTCCTTAAATGGATTTATAAGTGTAACCAGTACTTTGATGTAGAAGAAATTGTTGAGCAAGACAAGCTCAAATTAGCTTCCTATTACCTAGATGGCATGGCCCTATGCTGGCATCAAAATTACATGAGAAGTTTGGGAGGACAAGTAGTATCTTGGTCAGAATATGTAGAAGCTTTATGTTGCAGGTTTGGGGGAGAGAAAAACCCTTTAGAGGAGCTCATTGAACTTAAACAGAAAAATGACTTAGAAACCTATATCAAGGATTTCGATATCCTCTGGAATCGATCTGAAAATTCTGAGAAAAATGCTTTGGTATTCTTCATAGGAGGGCTAGATATAGAGGTTAAGAATATGATCAAGATGTTTGAGCCAAAGTCCTTGAAGCAAGCATATACTTTGGCTAGATTACAGGACAACACCCTCACTCATAGACGTTATGGCTCTAATCCTAACAAACAGACTTATCACCCAACCACCTTTGCTTACCCAAACAAACCTGCTACCCCTTCCAGCTACAACAAAAATCTTCCTACCGGATTCCCAAGCACCAGCCTTAAACCACCACAAGCAGGTCTCTTACCAAACCCCCCACCTTACAACCCCAACATTACCCAAAGAACCACTAGACCCATAAGAAATAGAGACTTGGATGAGAGGAGGGCTAAGGGCCTTTGTTTTTGGTGTGATGAGAAGTTTATACCGGGGCATAGATGCTAGAACAAGAAACTGTATTCCCTATGTATTATGAAAGAGAGTGGGGAGGGTAGTGAAGACGAGGGAGCCACTAACCTGGACCCTAACACTTATAATCCTCATATATCCCTCAATGCCTTAGAAGGAGTAACTGGCCTTAACACATTACGGGTCACAGGCAGGGTCGAAAAACAGCTTATAGTTATCTTGATAGATTCTGGCAGTACACACAATTTCATCAGCAATCACGTAGCAGACAGATTGCATTGTAATCTTACAAACATTAAGGCTCTAACAGTGCAGGTAGCTGATGGTGGGATTATGGCTTGCACTTCTGTATGTAGCAACTTCCAATGGTCCATCCAGGGAGTTGATTTTGTGACTGATGTATTTACCTTGGATCTTAAAAATTGTGATATGATATTGGGCATTCAATGGCTGGCTACATTAAAAACCATCGTATGCAACTATGAAGAAATATGGATGGCGTTTACATGGCAAGGTCAAGAGGTTTTTATCAAGGGAAATGATCCAGTAACCATGGAAACTGTCAGACTAAAGCAACTTAATGGTTTGTTATGTAGTGATAGTCTGGTTTCTGAAATTAATATGTGCAGCCTACGCTCTATTAACAGTCAGGAACAGGGAAAAATTCCAGCATCCACTGGGTTACAACCTGGCTTTGCTGAAAATACAGCTTTCACCTCTCTACAGGCAGAATACCAGAAGCTGTTTGCAGAACCGAAGGGCTTGCCTCCTCCTCGCAGCCATGATCACAATATACCTCTTAAGGAAGGCTCTAATCCGGTCAATCTCAGACCCTATCGACATTCCAGTCTACAAAAGGATGTGATAGAATATATGGTTAAAGAAATGTTGGGCTCATGAGCCATTCAACATATTCATAGCCTTTTTTCTTCCCCAGTCGTCCTAGTCAAGAAGAAGGACGGATCATGGAGATTATGCATTGACTACAGGGCATTAAACCAGCTCACAATCAAAGATAAGTTCCATATTCCTTTAATAGATGAACTCCTAGAAGAATTGGTGGGTGCCTCAGTTTTCTCTAAGATTGATCTCTGCTCTGGCTACCACCAGATCCGTATGGCTCCTGAAGACATCTACAAGACTGCATTTAAGACGCACAGTGGGCACTATGAATTCTCGGTCATGCCTTTTGGCTTGACTAACGCTCCTGCCACCTTTCAAAGTCTAATGAATGACTTATTTATGGACCAACTGAGGAAGTTTATTCTTGTTTTCTTTGATGACATTCTTATTTATAGTCACTCCATGACAGAGCACCTAGGCCATCTCAGGACTGTCTTTACAATTCTACAGACTAACTTGTTGTATGCCAAGGCTAGCAAATATGTTTTTTGCAGCCCCCAAGTTGAGTATCTTGGCCATGTCATTTCGGCAGCAGGGGTGTCGACTGATCCCCATAAGATCGAGGCTATCTTGAATTGGCCTCTCCCATGTAACATTAAACAACTAAGGGGTTTTTGGGTCTAACTGGATACTACAGGAGATTTGTTAAAGGTTATGGTATCATTTGCAAACCCTTAACCCAGCTGCTGAAGAAGGATGCTTACAGATGGAATGAGGAAGCCACTTCAGCCTTCAATCAACTGAAACATGCGATGACTCAACCTCCAGTCCTGGCGTTGCCAGACTTGACTCAATAGTTCATCATCGAGATAGATGCTAGCAGCAGGGGTATGGGGGCAGTCCTTATGCAAGCCGGACACCCAATCGCATTCATTAGTAAATCATTTGGGGTTAAACAACAGGCACTTTCCACCTATGAAAGGGAACTACTTGCTATTCTATTGGCAGTTACTAAATGGCGACATTACTTATAGGGCAGACATTTTATTATACGTACTGATCATCTTAGTCTTAAGTATCTGTTTGAACAGAAGGTGACTTGCCCATCACAACATGTGTGGCTCGCCAAACTCCTTGGGTTTGACTATGAGATTGAGTTCAAAAAAGGGAAGGACAATGTGGTTGTTGATGCCCTCTTAAGGGTGACCTGTGGAACACTCAGTACCATAACAGTCTCTTCTCTTTCTACTATACTCTTGGCAGCCATCAAAGAATCTTGGCAGAAGGATAAGGATGTACAGCTTCTCATTCAGGAATTAACCTTGCAGCCTAACTCTCATCCTCACTACTCTTGGGTCAACCAGCTCCTATGCAGGAAAGGTAAGCTTGTGGTAGGCCAACTTGGACCTTTTCAAACTCAAATCATTTCTCTATATCATGATTCAGCTACAGGGGGCCATTCAGGCACTACTGTTACAGCAAAAAGGGTGGCCAATGGGTTTTATTGGAAGGGCCAGCAAAAGCATGTTCGACAATACATCAGGGAATGCCCCATTTGCCAACAAAACAAATCTGAAAACACACGCACTCCTGGGTTACTACAACCCCTCCCTATACCTACAGCTCCTTTCATTGATATTAGTATGGACTTCGTGGAGGGGCTCCCTAAATCTGAAGGACGGGAGGTTATCTTTGTGGTTGTGGACATATTTAGCAAATATGCACACTTCATGGCTATTCCACACCCTTATACTGCCTGTTCTGTAGCCCGAGTGTTTGTAGACAATGTCTACAAATTGCATGGGTTCCCAGCCACCATTGTTAGTGACAGGGACACGGTCTTTCTTAGTCTCTTCTGGAAGGAGCTATTTGCTAGACAATGCGTCAAGCTATGCTATTCAACAGCCTACCACCCCCAATCAGATGGCCAGACAGAGGTGGTCAATAAGTGTCTCGAAAACTACCTGCGTTGCATGACAGGTGCTTCACCAACACGGTGGGTTCAGTGGCTTCCCCTAGCCGAATGGTGGTACAATACCAACTACCATACGGCCACCAAATCCACCCCATATGAAATCCTCTACGGTTACCCTCCCCCTCTACACATTCCCTACTTCCTAAAAGACTCACATGTCGACGCAGTGGATAATTTCTTATACAAAAAGGAACAAATTCTACAGGCAGTCAAGAAAAACCTACAGAATGCAAGGCATAGAATGATTCAACTTGCAAACAAACACAGAAGTGAAAGACAATTTGCTATTGGCGATTTCGTCTACCTCAAATTGCAACCATACAAACAGAAAACTCTAGGCCACAGACATTCTCAAAAATTAGCTTCAAAATACTACGGTCCATACGAAGTTTTAGCAAGAATTGGTACCGTGGCTTATAAATTGAAGTTACCCATCTCTGCATCCCTCCACCCTGTGTTTCATGTGTCACTGTTGAAGAAGAAGGTGGGAAATCGGGAGGTGTACCCCACATTGCCTGCTCTGCCTTCTGAACCTCTTCTCCTTCCACAGGCTATTTTGGATCGCCGAATGGTCAAGAGGAATCTACAAGCAGCCACCCAACTCCTCGTTCATTGGGCAGGTCTTACACCTGCAGAAGCTACCTAGGAGTTTGCTGATGAGCTCGCCCTCCGATTTCCACAATTCGACCTTGAGGACAAGGTCCATTTGAAGGAGGGGCAATTGTTACAGGGCGGCAACTAACTAATGGGTTCACACGGGGGGAAATTCAAATTAAAGGAACAATTGATAGAACGGTGCGTTTTAGAGTAAGTCATTAAGTCCAAAACGATGTGTTTTATAGAGTTTATAATTCTGTTATGAGTCACATGGAAAGGAAAGAAGTCACGAGCTGGTTGTTAGGCTCCTCTGTATATATAATAGCATTCTGTTGCAACAGATGCAGGCATGCAATAATATTGAACCAATTCCTTTTCCTTTGGTAATTCTTCCCTCACACCTTCTTTGTGTTTTCACCGCTCCTTCTCCTTCTTCCTTCTTCTTCTTCTTCGTCTATTTCTTCTGCTCTATCTCTTGACAACTAAGTTAGTTGCTCCAGATATCCATACCACAACTTAGCAAAGAATGTTTGCAGAGAGATTTATCATCATGAAGAGCACCTTTAAGCTTAGCCTGGAAGGTGACATGATGAACAAGGCCCCTGCCAAAAGCATTTGTCCAGGCACCACCTCCTCTGTCTCAAGATCAGCACCTTGATTAACATTACACTCATTAAGAAATTAATCCAAGGAATAAAAGTGTAATGGATGTGAATATATTTACTTAATCCTGAGGATGGAAGTCAAAACGTCAATAAAAATGAGATTAACAAGCAATTGCTACTGCTTACTAGGTGCCTTTCATTGTAGAATTCAACAGCCTTCTTTGCAGCATACTTAAATTGTTCAAGACAAGGGTTTTGCAATTTTGATTTTTGCAAGTGCAATAGGATCCCAAATAAAATACATGCCTCCATTAACACATATTTTTAAAAAGAAGAAAAAACCAAGAATGATTATGGATCCAGGGTCGGGAATGGGAGGAGGGCCTCAAGCTAAACAAGACCTCCAATGACCCCAAAGCCGCCTACTCTCCACCCCAAAGATCTTCATCTTTTGCGAACCTGCGGGAGGAAGGTATGTTTCTAGATAGAGTCCTCCAAAACCTCCCACATTTGTCCAACCTCTCCCAGGGGGTCATGTTCTTGTCATCTGACCAATTACTTGGCGACCAAAGAGGCCTCAAGGCCCTCAACCCTTTGTAATCACCCCCCCGCCCCCTACAGTAATTCTCCTCCTTCCTCTCATCTCGCTTTTCAACCTCATTCTCACTTTTCCTGCACGATACCATGCTTTCATCTCTTCACCCATTTCCGGCTTCTTCCTTTCCATCTCTCTTTTTCGAAACCATTTTCCAATCTGCCTGCCTGAAACTTGAATCGTTACTCACAAAGGGATCAAAATCAGGATTTCAAGGTTTCCTTATTTGTTATTTGTTATTGAAGTCCTTATCCTAGCCTAGTCTACCCTTTATATTTAGTCCTCTTCTTAATAACGTTTACAACTACAAGTAATCAAAACGAAGATTATCTTTTGTAATTTTACTTTTCTTAGGGGTCCTTTGATTAAGCTGGTTGGTCATGCAATTGCCAGCTTTGAGGAACCCAGCCCAACCAAAGAAAGAGCCTTTAGGAACTTTCATCATGTTCCTATGACGAAATAAATGACCGCTCTGATTCTGAGTATTGCCAGAAGACGCTGCAGAAATTTTCGTAGTTATTTTGAGCACATGGCTGTACTTGTACCTGCCCAATTGGCATGCCTGCATTATACATCATCTTTATTGACCACCATTAAATGATCTTGCCCATCAGCCCAAGTACAGGATTCAAAGCAGATGGATTAGCAGAATCAGCATCTCCGCCGGCTAAAAACCTCTCTAGCATCTGGAGAACCAGCTTCTCAGATCCTGAAGTTGGGCAATAGTTCACAGGAACTATTTCAGTCCTCGCATCCAAATTAATGAAGTTGATCGTGGTTTTGAATTGCAACTCATTTGATCTCCCACGGCAAGAACTGCCATTGACGCGATTTCCTTGCTAAAATACCCCCCCTTCTCGTTCCAATATCCTCCCCTAACTTTTAATTAGTGGTGGATCAATAAACTGAGATAAATCCCAAGGTTGATGCCATTTGCATCAATATAAAGTGGACCTACTTCACCAGCATCCTCGGGATGAAATGGTGTCACCCTTGCCTTTTCCCTTTATTGAAATCATTATCTTATCAATATCCTGAGCAGTGTCAAGCTTGAAACAGAGGCTCAGTTTGTACCTTTCCTCAATCAAGCTCTTCTGACATGCAATGGGGAGCTGTAGCACAAAAATAAACCACCAACTTTGTCCTCTTTGGCTTAATTCTATATCTTGTCACCTAGAATCAGCTGTCCACTTGAACATTGCATTCGATTCCACCCAATAACTCAAGAGTTTTGAAAGGAGAAAGAAAACTGGTGACATTGTTGAAGGCTAATTTACTTGAGATTAGAGCAAAGTTGATGCTTAAAGGTGGTCATTTTGATAGTGGTGAAGAGTTATTCGGGGCTTGTGTAAGCATCTGGACTGTGATGCTGAGCTACAATCATGCTCAAACATTGGCTGCCCAAGAAACACGAGCTAAAAAAGCTAAATAGAAAGAGGAGCAAACTGCGATGCAGGTAATCTCTATCAATGGAAGAACCGACCATCGAACCATGGAGGGCTCGGATTTGCTCACACTGAAATAACCGATGTTTAGTTAGAAATATAAGCATGAAGTTGATTGTAATTTATAGCAGTCTTCATTGCACATCATGACATTAACTTCAAGTTGAAGAACCCTCAATTTGGTCACTTTTTTAATATACAAGATGTTCAATCTCACTTGATCGAAGATAAGAAATTAAACAAGACCAAATCTTGGATGAAACCCAAGAAAGCGAAGGGATTGAAAAGGACAGGTGAGAAAACAACGAAGTGGTAGTTGAGAATAGTTAAGTTGTTTGTCTGAATCTGAATGATCAAAATTTCAAAGGTCCCCATGTAGTAAATAGGAGGAGGTGTCTGGTCTCCACTCTACAATGACAGTTCCCTCTATCATCATCCATCTGTTACCCTCTTCTACCAAAGTAGTAGGTAACTTGATAAAAAAATAAATTAAGGAGTTAAGGTAAAACATAAATAGTATCATAAACAACAAGTCATTGAAAACAATAGAGAATCCCTCTTATCCATGTCCAAAAACATACTTACATAAGAAATAGTATCACAAGACAGGAAGGCAGTAATTGTTGAAATTCACACTAAACAACATTGTTATAAAAAATAGTATCACAAGACAGGAAGGCAGTAATTGTTGAAATTCACACTAAACTACGTTGTTGACTTTAAGTCATAAGTAGTTTCTTCCAACTTGTCTTAAGAACAGAAAAGAGACAAACTTTCACACTCCAAAGAAACCAAAACCAAACAAAATCACACAGAACTCTCCACAAGAATCATTATAATGTAAAATAATAAAGCAATCAATGAAACGATGTAAAGTCAGTTCCTTTCAAGGACTCCGATTTTACTTGATGAATTGACCACCACCATCACTAGATGCTGATAAAGCTCCATATGACCCGGACACATAACCTGACCCGACCAAAGCAGCTTCCTCGCCAGGAACCAACAACCCATCTGAATTCCTCAATACAGCATGAATCGCACATACCAAAAATCCAATCAGAACACCCCAAACCAAATTCCAAGCTGCCCCGCTTAACCAAACACCCAAAACAGAAACCAAAACCAAACCAATCAAAACCAGGCGATCACTCACATCATAGCCCCATAACACCAATGGGTCTTCTCTAAAGAAGTAGAGGAGCAGCCAGAGAGACAGCACAGAAGAAAATATTAGGAGAGAAAATGGAGACCCAATTAGAGATAAAGCTCCGCAAGCATAGATGATTATTGAGTAATTGACTCTGAAATGGTGGAAATTGGCCCGGAGTCGGGTCAAGGCAGTGGCGAATGAGTCAGGTCGGGTGAAGGATCCGGAAGTGAAGAGCTCGGGCCAGGGGCGGAGGATGGAGAAGGAGGAAGTGAAGTTTTGGAGTGACCGAGAAATCACGTCCCCGGCGGAGATGGGGATGGTAGTGTAGGTGGTGGTGGTTGAGGGGGGTGGTGGTTGTGACATTGTGTATAGGATGTTCCTTGTTGACCCAACAACCCTTCAAATCCAAATTCTGTTATCTGGTGGATTGGTAGGTAAGAAATTGTTGACTTTTTATGTATTGGCCTGTTTAATTACATGAATCATCCCTAGACAATCTCAATCTGATTAATTGAGTCCCTATATTATCAATTTCATTCATTGAGTCATATTTAATTACATTAGTATATTTCCACGCTCAACAGTGAGTCAATATTAATTTTTTAAAAATATATAAAAAAAATATTAAAAGTATAGAGAATGTTTTAAACTCCTTGAATTTGGTGGCAATCATGCTAGACCCAACAGACTTGGGTTGAGGTCATTCCAGACCCGAGCTTAGGTCTAACAACCTTGGCAGGCAGCGCCTGGATCTAGCAACCATGTCAGACTGATGCCTGGGTCTAGAAACATTGACAAACTCGCGCCTGATGCTAGTAACCATGCTAGACCCACACTTGAGTCTAACAACCATGTTAGACCCATGTGCCTTGGTATGGCAACCATGCTGGACTCATGCATGGTTCTGACACCAAACATGGTTGCCATCCCGCGCCCGAGTTTGGCACCAAACATGGTTGTTAGACCCAAACAAACAACAAACAAACAAAGAATAATTGTGCATTTTAGTTGTCGAGAGAGAGAGAGAGAAACACAAACAATCGATCACCGGTGGTAATCCAACTATAATATGTCTATACGCGTCGTACCATGTGAAAAAGAGTATGTCTGCGCATCTATCTAGACGGTGAATGACTAGATTTGGCCACCGAGATGCGTCTCACGTGCTTTCTTAGTGGCGCAGGCGCCGCCCACTCACCGGGACGTGTGAAAACACGCACCAACAGCTTTTCAAATAAAAAATAGAAAGGACAACGTGAAAATACTAAAACGTCCCCATGATCCTTTTAATTACATATCATACTCAAGTAAATATCATTATTGCAATCCACAGTAATCTGTGTCTAAAGCTACAATTAAAACTCTACGTCATTTACCTTTGTTTATAATGAATAATTATGATTAAGAGGTGATGGAATATGGAGATGATGAGAGTAATAGAAGTACATTAAAAAAAAACCAAACAAGTATTTCATT